>Ga0123356_10002702_pt1 | contig 18835 bp, 14 predicted proteins | sample TergutEmb28metaG_2_FD_92546 | JGI IMG/M metagenome (GOLD analysis project Ga0123356, IMG submission 92546) | Embiratermes neotenicus P3 segment gut microbial communities from Petit-Saut dam, French Guiana - Emb289 P3 | ecosystem: Host-associated > Arthropoda: Insects > Digestive system > Gut ...
AGCCCATAGCGATGAATCTGCTCGCTGTGAGTCGGAATGAAGGCGGGATTGATCGCAAGCAGGCCGAGCTTGCGGCCCATCGTGCAGGCATGCAGCAGGGTCGCTTCACCGAGGCCAAGGACGGGGATATTCACAGACGCACGCGCGTCGTAGAGGCCGACGTCCTGAAAATGGTTCATCAAGAAGACGTCATAATTCTCGCGCTCGGCTTGGATGGCGCCGCGAATCACCTCGTGCGAGAAGCGGTGTTCAGACAGCGCATGCACCGTCGTGACCGAGGGCGTCATGGTCTTGAATTCCAGCTCGAAGTCGGGGTCGGTGCAGGCCTTCATGTGCGGCAGTAGCGTCGCCAGGTATTCGTGATGGGCAACCTGATCGGTGGCGCCCTGCGCCCAGATGCGAAATGTCTTCGTTGTGGTCAATTCGCCCTCCCTTCGCAGGGTGAATCCCATATGAGCGATTTTGATAGCTCTTGGAAATGCCGGAATGGTCAACCGTCGGTCGTTGCCCTCCCATGTTTGACCTGCTTCGAGTTAATCGTCCTCAGAGACATCACCTCCGGCGTTCCGCAATCAATTTGGTGACCATGCGAGACCGCGCGCCATTCCCTCAAGCCGGGTTCCGTCCGATGAAGAAGCTCTTGTTCGGTTCGGTGGCCGGAAGAATCTTTGCGGCAGCCAACCCGCCGCGAAGGGCGTTCATCTGGGCATCGTGTATACGCATCGTCGGCTGCCGCAGCGGCCCGCCATTGTAGCCCTGGAGCCACGCCTCGAACTTCCACTGCATGCGGTTGATGAAGAACCCGCCGCCAAGCACCTGCTGAACCCCGCCCTTGGCGCGGCGCGCTGGCTGCAGTTGCCAATAGAGCCGTGTCGCTTCGTCGTATTCGCCGTCTTGCAGGTGCTTATAAATCTTCGGCATCATCGAGCCGTAATACTCATGATCGCTGGTCGCCGAGACTTGAATGGGCATGAGCTGCGCAAGTGGAATGAAGTCCGCCTCAATCGGGCAGGAGATGACGACTTCCTTGCCGAAGTGCCGGTAACATTCGACGACGCCCATGATCCCTGGAAAGCCGCCTTCCGCCTTGATGGCGGCGATGTTCGGACAGTCGTCGATCAGGCGGCGGATGAGAGTGACGGGGATATCGGAGGGATGGATGCGCGGCGAGAAGCCCCATAGCATCATTGGAAAGAGCATTACCCCGAGATGCGTGGCGTCGCAGATTGCGCGCGTATATTCATAGATATCCCCCTCGCTTTCCGGATAGAAGTTTGGCGGATAGGAGAGCAGGACCATCTCAGCGCCGTTATCCTCAGCGATCTTGAGCGCTTCGAGATTCTGTTCGAGATTGCTCCAGCTCGCATGGTGGACGAGCATCTGCCGGCGCCCGGCTTCGTCGTGCGCGATCTCGAAGAACCTGCGGTATTCCGGGAGGGTGATCGCAACTTCGGAGACCAGGAGCGTTCCGGAGAAGCCGTGCTCGAGGTTCTTGCGCACGTCGTGGCGCACAGCCTTCTCGTTGATCCCGTTCAGGTCTGTTGTGAAGGACGGAATGATGACGTTGACGACACCCTTGAAATTCTCCTTTGCCCAGTCGCGGGCTTCGCGTCGGCCATAACTTGCCATGGTTCTGTCTCCTCGGAATGTAAAGGGCCGCTTGCGCCTCAAGATTTGTGTGAAATTCGATTGGAAGCTTGGTGGCCAGCGCGGTCTCCTTGCGCCTTGCGCAACAGGTGCACCATCATTCGCGCCTGCGAGTCTGCAAAGCAAGAGGTTATCATCGCGACGGCGGGCGGCGGCGCAGCCACCGTGATTTTGCTGACGAAGCAGAGTCGGCCCCGACGGCCCGGGAAACGGCTCTTTATGAGAGGTCAAGTGGCCGGTGCCGGCGGGGCCCAGGGCGGAGCTGCGCCTGCTCATTCGTTCCATCCTCCCTTGAGAAGCTCCCGCCGCAATTTCTTGCTCTGGTCCCGCCGCGAGCCCCGATCTCGGCGAACGCGCGGCGCAGTTGCCCCGCGAGTTCCCCTCGCAGGTCGCGACAGAGCGGGTCTCCTGCCTTTGCCGCCTGTTCCAGCGCCGCCGCCGCGGCGGCTACCTGGGTCGCGCCGACGGCCAGCGCGGCTCCGCGCAGCTTGTGCACCGCGGCGGCCAGACTCGCCGGGTCGTCGGCGCGCGACGCCTCATCGATGTCGCGTTCGGCCTGGACGGCCGTTTGCTGGAACGTGCTCAACAGCTGATCCATGGCGTTCGGATCGTCGCCCAGCCAGCCCGCAAGTACGCTACGGTCGATCGCTGCAGCGGGTTCTGTCTCCGCGGCCGGACCCGGGACATGATCTCCAACCGCGATCGGTAGAAAGCGTTCAAGTGTCGCGCGCAGCTGTTCGATACTCACCGGCTTCGCCAGAGATGCATCCATGCCGTTCACGAGACAGCGTTCTTCCTCACCGATCATCGCGTCGGCGGTGACAGCAATGATCGGCGTCCGGGCGTCATTTCGCGCTGCTTCGGCGTTACGCAGCCGCCCTGTAAACTCGTGACCGTCCATGTGCGGCATATGGATATCAGCCAGGATGAAGTCGTAGCGCGTACGCTCGCATGCCGTCAATGCGTCGGCGCCGTTGGCTGCGGGCAACGAGGTCGATGTCCTCGCAAGGACCAAAATATCCGCGTGCCGCCTGAAAGCGTAGCAAGTCATAGATTGACGTGCCGGGTCGGGCTACCTCGGCGGGATACCCTTGGACGGCGACCAACTCGTGATTGATGAATCCCAAGCGGAGATCCCTGTCGAACAGGACGATCGTGTGGGGCTCGCCATAGCCTGTGTCGAGATCATAGTTCAGCAGGATCGTGTTGACGTGCGCGGCATTGGCGAGTCCGACCACTTTGCCGGCAGCGTTCAGATCATTGATGGCTATCAGGAAGTCAGGTGGCGGGCGCTCGCCAAGAAAATCCCGGGCAATGGCAATGGCTTGGTCGTCGCCAAGCTGCGGGTTGCGGTCATTTTTCGGAACCATGACATTTCCCGGCACAACCTCGGGAACTCTTTTGCGCCTCGCTCGCTCATGCCGCTTTGCGTGTTCGAGGCGGCGGCGCCGCGACGCAGGACCTAAATGATAGGCCGATGAAGCGGCGGTAAGAGCTAGGAAGTGGTCTTCGGCCGCGCCGGGCGCTGCCCTTCGTTCATCGCCCTTTGCGATTGGCTTGGTTTAGCCCTGCTGCTGGACAAGACGTCGCACAACGAAGAGACTATCTCGACAAGCCATGTGGAGCGCCATGGACGTCGGCAAGTGGCTGAACGGGATCGGCTTAGGCCAGTACGAAGCAACCTTCCGCGCGCACGACATCGACGTGGATGTCTTGCCGGATGTGACCGAAGCCGACCTTGAAAAGATCGGCTTACCCCTCGGGGCCCGCAAGCGCCTGATGAGAGCTATTGCCTCACTTCGGCCGCTCGAATCGCGTCCGGGACCGCATTGGAAGGCGCCGGAGCCGTCGCCGCCCCCCGCGACCCTTTCGTCGCCCCAGCGAACATTCCTTCCGGACGCCGAGCGCCGCCCAATGACGGTTCTATTCTGCGATCTCGTCGACTCGACTGCTCTTGCGTCGCGGCTTGACGCCGAGGACTGGCGCAGCGTCGTCAACGCCTTTCTCGACGAAGCATCCGGCGCCGTGGACGGGCTTGGCGGACATGTGCTGAAGAGGCTCGGCGACGGGCTGATGGCACTGTTCGGCTATCCGCATGCGCAGGAGAATGACGCCGAACGCGCAGTGCGCGCGGCCCTGGAGATCCAGCGTGCCCTGAGGGACATCAACACGAGGAACGCGGGAAAAGGCGCGCCGCAGCTCTCCGCACGCATCGGCCTTGATTCGGGCCCGGTCGTGGTCGACGCGACCGGCGAAGTGTTCGGTGAGGCGCCCAATATCGCGGCGCGCGTTCAAGGCGCGGCTGAACCGGGAACGGTCCTCGTGACCGCGGCTGTTCAGCGCCAGACTGCCGGCGTCTTCGCGGCCGAAGACCATGGCGCCCACGAGCTCAAAGGCGTGGCCGCACCCGTCAGGCTTTACAGCATCGTGTGGGCGAGCAGCGGAAGGCCCACGAGCATGCGGACCCGGACGCGGCTGGTAGGGCGCGAAGAGGAGCTCGATCTCCTCGCGCGACGCTGGGAGCGCGCCCGGAACGGCGACGGTCAGCTCGCGCTCGTCGTCGGCGAGCCCGGCATCGGCAAATCGCGGCTCATCGAGGAGTTCCGCGCGCGGCTCGGTGAGATCCCGCACACCTTCGTCGAGTGGTCGTCGTCTCAGCTCTTGCAGAACACGCCTCTGCACCCGCTCGCCGAATGGGGGCGCCAGCGATTCGGCGGCGCCGGGACGCCCGCGGACCAACGTCGCACCGACCTCGAGCGCACGCTCGGCCTCATCGGTCTCAACCCGGCCGAATACGCGCCTCTTGTCGCCCCGCTGGTCGGCGTCCCCCTTGCCGAGGGCCGCACAGCGAAGCTCTCACCCGAAGAATTGCGGCGCCGGCAATTGGCGGCGCTTGTCGCCTGGGTTCTGGCTGGCGCGCGCTCGCAGTCGATCGTGCTCGCCTTCGAGGATCTGCACTGGGCCGACCCTACCACGCTCGAGCTCATGGGCGCGCTCGCTGAGCGCGGCGCCCATGCGCCGCTCTTCATCATTGCGACGGCGCGCCCTGAGTTCCGCTCGCCTTGGAGCTTGCGACCGCACCACAGCGTGATCGCGCTCGCGCCCCTCAACCGCGCGCAGGTCATGCGCATGGTCGGCGAAATTTCTTCGCGCCATGCGCTGCCCGAGGAGGTTGTCGAAGGGGTGAGTGAACGCACCGGCGGTGTGCCGCTGTTTGTCGAGGAGGTGACGCGATTCTTGCTCGAGGGCGGCACGCGGGCGATCCCGCCGACCCTGCAGCAGTCGCTCGCGGCGCGGCTCGACCGGCTCGGCGAAGCACGCGAGATCGCGCAGATCGGCGCAGTTCTGGGCCGCAACTTTTCTTATGCCCTGCTCAGCGCTGTAGCCGGGGCCGCGGCAGCCGCGGCCGATGACCGCGCTCGAGCCTCGGTCGCTGACCGCGGCTTAATGGTGGGCGGGGTCAGTGACCCCGCCCGACAATCCGCCCTTGACGACCGCAGCCTACAGACCGCTCTCCGTTTCCTCGTCGAAGCCGATCTTCTCTTCGTCGAAGGCGCGCTGCCGAATGCGTCCTATCGTTTTAAGCACGCGCTGATCCGCGATGCAGCCTACGAGAGTCTCTTGAAGAGCCGGCGCCAGACGCTGCATCGCCGGGCCGCCGAGGCGCTGCTCGGCGCAAACGCCGAGCCAGAGGCGATCGCTCATCATTTCACCGAGGCTGGGCTCGATGACGCGGCGATCAGATGGTGGGGAAGAGCGGGCGACCAGGCGCTGCGACGCTCGGCCTTCCAGGAGGCTATCTCTCATCTCAGCAGAGCGATCGCCATGGCGGACCAGGCAACGGGAGCGGCGCCGCGGCGCGCGGATGCGGCTGTCTCTTTGAGGCGGCGGCTCAAGATGCAAACCGACTATGGTCAGGCAATGATGTGGTCCAAAGGCTTCGCCGCCGAGGAAACGAAGACGGCCTTCGCGCGCGCCGCCGAGCTGGCCGCCAGGACCAACGATTTTTCCGAGCGTTTCGCGGCATGTCACGGTCAGTGGACCCTGGAGATCGTGCGAGGCGAGCTAAGGTCGGCGCGGGAGTTGGCCTCGACGTTCCTTCGGGAGGCGGAGGATGCGGGTCGCGCGGTCGAGACCGGCGTTGCCCACCGCAGCCTTGCATTGATCGGTTACTTTTCGGGTGAGTTTCCGGACGCGCAGAGCCATTGCGAGCGGGCGCTCGAAAGCTGCACCCCCGGACATGAAGAAAAAGCGCGGGAGCGTTTCGGCGAGTATACCGGCGCGCTGGCCATGTCCTGTCTGGCCATCACGACCTGGCAATTGGGCGCGGTCGACCGCGCGCGCGAATTGATCGAGACAGCGAACCGACGCGCGACCGAGCTCGGCCACGTCCCGTCGATGGGCTATCCGCTCCTCTTCAAATCCCATCTCGAAGTCCTGCGCGGAAACGCGGCTGCGGCTCTGGAGTCCGCGGAGGCTCTGGAGCAGTGCGCACGCGAGCACGGGATGACGCTTTGGCGTCGGTGGGCGGAATTGAGCTCCGCTTGGGCGCGTGGCCGCCTTCATGATCCTGCCGCCGCCGCCGCTGAATTTCGCCGTGACCTGGCGGCCTGTTCCGACCAGGGCGCCACGATCAACATGGCCTTTTTCCAGGCACTGCTCGCGCAGCTCGAGATGGACATGAGGGCCGCGGAAACCGCGCTGAAGCGCATCGACGGCGCCTTGGCCCGCGCCAGTCAAGGCGAGGATCGTTGCTACCTCTCCTTCATCCATCGCCTCCGCGGCGATATCCTGCTGAAACGCGATCCGTCGAATTCCGCCCTCGCCGAGGAGGCCTTTCGGACCGCGATCGACACCGCCCAACGGCAGCACGCCCGCACCCTCGGCCTGCAAGCGGCGCTTGCACTCGCCAAACTCCTCCAATCGACCGGACACGCGGCGGGAGCACACGCCATCCTCGCACCCGCGCTCGAAGGCTTTTTCCCGACACCGGAAATGCCGGAGATCGCGGAGGCGCAGGCGCTGCTGCCGGGGCTGACCTAGCCCCCTGCGGAATCGATCGCACCCGCTTGGTGACAATCCGGGCTCGTCGGCCTCGGCGAGAAGCCGGCAGCATGCGGCGTTTCTGCGCGGCCACGGTATTCTCGTGCCGGTTCGAGCCGGCGAGGCTCCGTCGGCGCGTGGCGCAACGAACCGCGCTGCCGCCGCGTTCCACGTTGTCATGAGCAAAGTTGGCATTGTGGTGGCGACGGAAGGCATGCCGCGCACCATGACTGACTGAGGATTGTCTCGGCACACGCCTTCAGCGAGGCGCGGGCCCCAATAGGCGCACGCGCGTGCTTTTCGGCGATCGCCGGGCCGCGTACCATCGCGCGATCATGAGAAACCGGCATCGCCGATACCGGAGCCGAGGTATCGGAGGGGATGAGACGCCCCTGAGACACGGATAACCACGGCGCAGCTCAGGAAGATTATCGAATGGCCTACAACGTGAGGGCGAAGAAGATGGCCGACGCCTATACCAACCGTCTTCATGCCGGCTGGGCAAGACGCGGCCAGCACGCTGGAGCAAACGACCTGCCTGTCAAACGCGGCGCTGAATTTCCCGTTATGCTATAGGTGAAAGGTGAACGACGATGAAAGTTGTCCCTGTGATTGGCGTCACAGCCTTGGTCCTGGCCGGTTGCGTCCAGACGCCGAACCCGGCCGTCAACGCCGTCTATAACGGGGTTGGCGGTGCGGCCCTTGGCGCCGCGATCGGGTGCGCTATCACCGCGCCGGTTGGCTGTCTTCCCGGGGCGGCGCTTGGCGCTGCCGCAGGCGGCGGCACAGGTGCTGTGGTCGGCGTAGCGGCAACACCCCGTGCGTACATGTACCCACCGACGTATGTACCGCCGCCGCCTCCGAGGCCTCCGGCCTACATGTACCCGCCGCCATATGCGCCGCCGCCGGGTCCGGGCTGGGGTTATCCGCCGCAATGAGGCACTATGCGCCCGATGCGAGCCACCAGTAACCGAGTTGCCGGGTGGCGACGGACCGGACCCAACTTTTCGGGCATGGCGTGCGCGCTGATCTGAGGGCCGCGGCGATGATACTGCGGCGCAAGAAGGCGGCAGGCCATGCAGGGTCACAGCGCATTCATTCCGTTGCCGCAGGGCGCATGCGGCGTCGCACGAGGCTGGCACCCGCGGTCAAGGGTCTCGATGCTATGCATGCGACCGCCGCACCTGGGACGGGGTGGCGTCGGACCGTCGTCGCGGGAGAACGGATTCATCGGGTCGGCTCCTCACTGAAAGAAGCCGAGACGCTTCGCCTGCGCCGCGGCCGCTCAATCCGTGCGCTTAGGTCGTGCCTTCACCGTACCGCCTCATTACGAGCGCCAATCCGGCGCGGCGAATTCGTTTTTTCGAATCGGCCGCGAGCGGGTGAGTTTTTCTCCGCTTGTCGAGGTCGGGATCGGTCAAACTGAAAAATTGGGGCACATGCATCAACCGCAAATGGCGATGCGATCATTGGCCGTCGATGGCGAGATGGCCAATCTGTGGCGCCGCCTCACGGCACATGGCCGAGCGGCGGGTCACCCGCCCGGTATTATGTGCACCCCATAACTATGCGCAGCTCGCCGCGACTGTGCCGCAACATGACGTGACCCGCGTCACCCGCAACGTCTCGGATTTCAAGCGGATGGGATCAGGCTGGTCAATCCCGTAACAACGGTTGAATTTCGCCATACCAACCGCTTTGCGCTCTGCCTGCTGTTCGTATCGGCGATCAGTTCCGCGCGCAACGAAAAGCGCGCAATCGATGTGCAAAGGCCCGAGAGCGCGCTCAGGTGGATTCCGCGTATGGTCGGGCTGACGACGGCCGCGACCGTATCCGTCACCTCACGCCGGATTGCAGACTTCGGTGCCCATCTCGGCCGGCACCGAGACCTCGACAAGTTCGAGGTCGTCGGATGTGGCGGTCTCCTGATGGGGAAGGCCGCCAGGAATCATCACGCTGTCGCCGGCGCCGAACCGCGCTTTCTTGCCGCCGGCGAATTCGAGATCGACCCAGCCCTTCAGAATGTAAACGAACTGCATGTCGCAGGTGTGGTAGTGCCATCCGGTCTCGCGATCCATGGCCGTTTTTGCCGACGTCACCTGTGCCCGCATCTTGCCGCCGGTGGCCGCGGTGACGCCGAGATCGCGGTATTGGAAGAAATGCCGCCGTCCGGGCACGTAATGCGCGTCCCTGGCGGTCGAGATCGCAAGCTTGATGCCCTGCGTTGGCCGCTCGACTGTTGTTGACTCGCCCATCCTGACCTCCTTCCGTTGAATATGGACTGGTCCACGCCGACCTGCCGCGAGTCAATCGGTTTTCCGACCGAAAGCCCTTCGGGCGGCCGGCCGCGGCGCCGCTGCCGCTCAGCGTCCGCGCTGCATGAAGTCCAGAATCTCGCGGCCGAGCGCTTCGTCCGGCGAATTGAACGCCGCCACCTCGGAAATGTGATTGTGATAAAGCTGGCGCATGAAGCGCGGGCAGGCGCCGTCGCGCCTGCACAGCGCCGCCAGCAGCTCGGCCCCGCTCACATCCAGGCCCGGATTGTCATATTCGGTGATCGCCAGGAAAACCGGGAGCTTGATGCCGTCATTGATGTGATTGATGGCGGACCGTAGGGGATAGAGCTTCGGATCGTCGCCGAAATAGGCCTGCATGTTCTTGCCGTTGGGATCCTTCGGATCATAGTGCAGCCGGTAGCGCCCGCTGATGAGGATCGCCCCCAGGACTCCTGGTCCATCCTCGGGCTGCAGGGCCTTGTCAAACACATAGGTGGCGACATGGGTGGCGCCCGCCGAATGGCCCATCAGCCAGATGCGGTTGGGGTCGCCGCCATATTGGGCGGCATGAGCCTTCACCCACCCGATCACGCTGCTGAGGTCATTCGCGGCGCCCGGCCATTTCGAGGCGGGCGCGAGACGATAGTTGATGTTGAACGCGAGCAGTCGCCGGCGCGCAAACCAGTATCCGATATTGCCGTAAAGCTCGCCGTCATCCTTGTCGCCCGCCACATAGGCGCCGCCGTGCATGAAGATGAGGATGGGCGCTTTCTTGAGCTCGACGGGTTGATAGACGTCCAGCACCTGTGCCGGATCGGCCCCATAAGCCAGGTTCTTGGTGACGGTGACGCCGTCCTTGGGCGCGGCTTTCAGCAAGGGATCGAACAGTCGGATCGTGGCCGGAATGGCGGTGCGGATGTCGTGCTGGAAACCGGGGCCGATGGCCTTGAGCTCGTCCTGCACGTAGCCGGGCAGGCGGCTGAACTGGGCGGCTGCGGGCGCCGCCAGAAGACATGTCGCGGCAACGCCAAGACCGATAGCGCGCAATCGATTCATCTTACCCCCACCACGATGTTCGCATCAGGTTCGCCGATTTGCGGGCGGCAGGCAATGTTGCGTCGCTGGAAATACCGAGCTTCACAAATGCTTCGCGGACCGCTCGAGAGACGCCGCTCCGCCGCAAGACTTCGGCATGCGGTGCACTCTTTCGTCCCCCGGCGGTGCGACTGCCCAGCTGTCGTTCCAGCAGTTGTTTCAGCGGATGGACCAGCGGCACGCCAAGCGGCGCGAAGCGACGCTCGCCGGCTCCAAGCACCGACAACCCGCGCCCTGCCGCAGTCGCCGCGATCGCAATATCCTCCAAACCGGGATCGTGCGCGTGCCCGGTCGAGGATGGCGCCGGCCTGCCGGGCTTCCGCCCAAAGCCGAAGGCCGGGATGCGACAAAGACGCACCTTGCGCCCTCCGGGGGCGCCCGGTCGAGGTGCGGTCCAATGCCGGCACAGCGGTCCGGCAACCACAAAGGCCGCCTCGAGGGCAATTGAAGCGGCCCTGAAAACGGTAGCGGCGGGGGCTGCTATTCTGACATCATTGACGTCCGAGGCTGGCCGGAAGACGCGATGATTGCCACGAACCAATCTCTTGCAACGGTTGTGGAATTTTGGCTCGCCCAGTTCGAAAGCGCCCTTGCGGAGGGGGACGAGCGCCGGCTCAAGCCCCTGTTCCTTCCCGAGAGCCATTGGCGTGACGTGCTGGCGCTAACCTGGGACATCAGGACGACGAGCGGGGTCGATGCCATTCTGCGAGAGCTCGGTGCGCGTTGCCACGAGGCCCGTCCCGGTGGCTTCAGGATCGCCCGCAATCGGACGCCGCCTCGACGTGTCACGCGCGCCGGTACCGATGCGATCGAGGCGATCTTCAGTTTCGAAACTGTCAACGGGCTTGGATCAGGGGTTCTCCGGCTGAGCGCCTGCGGCACTGGCGCGAGTGCGCCGAAAGCGTGGACCCTGCTCACTGCGTTGGATGAGATCAAAGGTCACCCGGAGAAGGTTGGCAGGCTGCGGTCGCAGGACGCGGCACATTCGCGCGACTTCCGCGAGCCCAACTGGCTCGATCGCCGCAACGCCGCCGCCGCGTATTCGGACTGCGATCCAACGGCGCTGGTCGTGGGCGGCGGGCAGGCGGGGCTTTCGGTTGCGGCGCGTCTCGGCCAGCTCGGGGTCGACACGCTTGTGGTCGACCGCTTGCCGCGCATTGGCGACAACTGGCGCCAGCGCTACCGTGCGCTGACGCTGCACAACCAGGTGCATGTCAATCATCTTCCCTACATGCCGTTTCCACCGACCTGGCCGGCCTACATCCCGAAGGACAAGCTCGCCGGCTGGTTCGAGGCCTACGTGGAAAGCCTCGAGATCAACTATTGGGCGGGCACCGAGTTCGAGGGCGGCCAATACCACGCGCAGGCTGGACAGTGGACGGCGATGTTGCGCCGTGCCGACGGCTCGCGGCGCGAGATGCATCCCCGGCACATCGTCATGGCCACCGGCGTCAGCGGCATTCCCCACATCCCCGCCATTGCGTCATTGCGCGACTTTGGCGGCGAGGTGCTGCATTCCAGCCAGTACGACAGCGGCGAGGCCTGGAAGTCGAAAAGGACCCTCGTTATCGGCACAGGCAACAGTGGCCACGACATTGCGCAGGACCTTCATTCGGCCGGCGCCGAGGTCACACTGGTCCAACGCAGCCCGACCCTGATTGTCAACGTCGAGCCGAGCGCGCAGCTGCCCTATGCGCTCTATGATGAAGGTCCTCCCCTCGAAGACTGCGATCTCATCACAGTCGCGACGCCGCTAGTGGTGGCAAGAAAGAGCCACATGCTGCTGACCGAGCGCGCGCGCAAAATGGACCGAACGCTCCTTGATGGGCTTGAGCGCATCGGATTCAAGCTGGATTTCGGGGAGGACGGGACAGGCTGGCAGTTCAAGTACCTCACGCGCGGCGGCGGCTACTACTTCAACGTCGGCTGCTCGGATCTCCTCGTCGAGGGCAAGATAAGGCTGCTGCAATTCTCCGACATCGACGGTTTCGTGGGAGAAGGCGCACGCTTGCGTTCCGGGGAAATGCTCGCGGCGGACCTGGTCGTGCTGGCGACGGGCTACAAGAGCCAGGAAGAGCTGGTCCGCAAGCTCTTCGGCGAGGCGATCGCCAGGCGCATCGGCGCGATCTGGGGGTTTGGCGAGGGCCAGGAGCTGCGCAACATGTTCATCCGCACGCCGCAGCCCGGCCTCTGGTTCATCGCGGGGAGCCTGGCGCAGTGCCGCATCTACTCGAAGTATCTGGCGTTGCAGATCAAGGCCTCGGAGCTGGGGATGCTTCAAGGAGGCCGCGAGCTTGCGGAACGAACACACGCGGCCGGACCCTGAGGCGGCGGCGGCGCCGGCCGCAAGAACCTCTTGAAAAATGTTGGGCTCGTCGGGCGGCGGCGAGGCTTGCCGGACGGAAAGCCTCTACCGCGGCGTCGGGGCGAGGTCGCGACGGCGGCACGCCTGTTTCGGCGCCGCGGCGCGCGGCGCAGAATGCGTCCCAGAGGCCCCAACGGCAAAGCTTGAGAAGCAACGGGGGCGCGGGCGACCGGATCGCAAGCGACGTCTAAAATCGTGTGGTTTCGATAACCCGACGGCGCACCACTGCACGGCGATCCCCTCGCACTACCTCGAACTGCGTCTCTTGCCCATCGCGCCAGAACTTTATGTCGAACCTGCGCTTCCCTAGACGCAGATCATGCAGCGTTACGTCGGGCAGCCAATGCGGCAGGGCCGGATCAAGGTAGAGTCGTCCGTTTGGAGCATCTGGCCAGATACCTAACATCGCCTGCAACAGGACGAACGGGGTCCCCGCGGCCCAAGCTTGCGGCACATTTGCGCCGACATATTGCACCGGAAAGTTCTGCTCATCGCGCTGCAGACCGGCATATAGCTCCGGCAGTTGGTTCAACAGAAAACGGCTCGCCGCTTCACTGATACACCGGGCGATCTCAGCTGCTTCCGCCGCAAAGCCATACCGACGAAAACCGAGCGCGATGATAGCGTTGTCGTGCGGCCAGACCGCACCAGTCTGATAGTTGTAGGGGTTGAATGCCCGATGGCTGGCGGACAAGGTCCGAATCCCCCAACCGCTCCACATGTCCGGTTCCATCAGCCGCCTGACGACGCGCTCCGCACGATCGTGAGGGACAATTCCGGACCACAGGCAATGCCCCGCATTCGACGCAACCGAGAACACCGGCTTCTTGTCACCATCAAGTGTGTAAGCATAATACCCGGCCTCCTCGCTCCAGAAGACCGTGTTGAAGTTCCGATAGAGCGAGGCAGCCTTCTTGCGCAGCTCTTCGGCACGATCATCGCGGTCCAGTTCATCGTAGATCTGCGCCATGCGGAGCCAGGCATCGTAGACGTAGCCTTGTAGCTCACAGAGGGCCTTGGGTCCCTTGACCGGAGAACCGTCCTCATGCATCACCGCGTCGCCGGAGTCCTTCCAAGCCATGTTTTCGTAGCCTGCGGACGAGCGCGTCTGATATTCCTGGAAACCATCGCCGTCGCGGTCGCCGTAGTTATCAATCCAGTCCAGGCAACCCTCCGCAGTCTGCAGATGTTTCTCTAACAACGAACGATCACCGGTGGCTCGCCATGCCGAATGCAGTGCTATCAGGTACAAAGGCGTGGCGTCAGCTGTGCCGTAATACGGCGTGTGCGGAATCATTTTGAAATGAGCAAGCTCTCCATACCGTAGCTCGTGCATGATCTTGCCTGGCTCGGCATCGCGGTAGTCGTCACGTTGATGTGCTTGGTTCGATCCTAAGATTTCCAGCGCGCCGCGGGCGAAGTCGGGATACACAAGCATCGTCTGCATCGAAACAATAAGGCTATCGCGCCCAAATAACGCGACGAACCATGGCAGGCCCGCTGCCGGAACGAAAACCATGTGATCAGTGCCCAACAGCGGCAGCCGCAGTGCCGCCATGTCGAAGATGCCCTGATGGAAACAACGGTAGAATTCCTCGTTCGAGGTCGTGATCTTGAGAACGGAACGCTGCCATTGTTCTATGGATTCCGCATGCTTCCCGCTGTGTGTTTTGCCGACGCATCCTCGAGCGGCAGGATGGCGGCTCTTCCCGTCGAACAAATCGTACAGCAAACAACAGTGCCATACCGCTCCCGGATCCAGCGCAACCTCAAAGCTCAGGCGCCCGTTGGCGTACACACCTTTGCCTTGGGTGGGTTTGACCGACACGGATACTGCGCGAACAAAGTCTTTGTTCTCGTAGGTAAGACGAAGCTGCTGGCGCGCCACCGACCAGTAGGTTGTGATGTGGCCGCGTCGCACGATCCGGTTGCTCTTTACTTCGAAGATGTCTGCAAAATCGCCGCGGAAGGCGATCTCAAGATTAAAGCGCACCGGGTGTTGGCTGTAGTTGGAAACGTCGAGATCCTCGTGCATTCCGCCCTGGACGTGACGGCTCAGCGTGAGGCCTATGGTGCGTGCCTGGATCGGCCCGTCCTCCGTGAGGAATGCACGGTTCGTCTGGAATATGTGTGCCGAATCGTAGCTTGTCGCACCTCCATTCAACAGGTCCCATGGCTCCCCGTTGGCGTAGACAGCCCAACTGCTGATGATCCTGGTGTCGAGGAAGTACAGCCCTTTGTCGCTTGGCCATTCAATCTGCCCATCCGGTTCGGTCACGAGCACCGTTTGTCCTTGGTGTATGCCGATTTGCGGTGGTCCGACCTCGACCTTGAATGGCATAGCGAGCCTCTTCGGGCGTGGCGCTGTTCTCGCTCGCACCCGCGTTTTTTTAGGGCTTCTCGAGATGTCCACCGAACTCGTAGCGCATCGCCGACAGCAGCTTGTTTTGGAACTCCGCGTCGCCGCGTGAGCTGAAGCGCTCGTACAGCGCCGTGCTGAGCACCGGAATCGGCACGCCCTCATCGATGCCCGCCTTGATCGTCCAGCGGCCTTCGCCCGAGTCGGACACGCGGCCGGCGAACTTCGTGAGTTGCGGGTCGGCCAGCAGCGAGGTCGCCGTCAGATCGAGCAGCCACGACGCGATGACGCTCCCGCGTCGCCAAAGCTCGGTGATGTCGGCGAGATTGAGGTCATACTGGTAGTGCTCCGGATCGCGTAGCGGCGTCGTCTCGGCGTCGGCCTCGTGCGATCGCTTGCCGACGTTCGCCGACCGCAGCACGTTCAGCCCTTCGGCGTATGCGGCCATGAGGCCGTACTCGATGCCGTTGTGCACCATTTTCACGAAATGACCGGCGCCGTTTGGCCCGCAGTGCAGGTATCCCTGCTCGGCGGTGCCCTGCACCTTGTCTCGCCCGGGCGTGCGGTCGATGTTGCCGATACCGGGCGCGAGCCTGGCAAAGATCGGATCGAGGCGCTTCACGACCGCGTCCTCGCCGCCGATCATCATGCAGTAGCCGCGGTCGAGGCCCCAGACGCCGCCGCTCGTTCCGACGTCCACGTAGTGGATTCCCTTCGGCGCGAGTTCCTTCGCACGACGAATGTCGTCGACGTAATAGGAATTGCCGCCGTCGATCAGGATGTCGCCCGGTTCCAGATGCGGCAGAAGCTCGGCGATGGTCTGGTCCACGACTGCCGCAGGCACCATGAGCCATACTGCACGCGGTTTCTGGAGCTTCTTGACGAAGTCTGCGAGGGACGAGGCTCCGGTCGCCTTCTCCTTGACGAGGTCTTCTACCGCCTTGGACGACATGTCGAACACCACGCATTCATGGCCACCCTTGATCAGCCGGCGCACCATGTTGGCGCCCATCCGACCCAGTCCGATCATTCCTAGCTGCATGTGACTAACTCCTTTTGATGGCAGTCCGCTTCCTCATTTCAGGGCCGTCGAACGGGCCCGGAAGGACGCATACATCGCCTCGTCCAAATCCCGGTTTGGGGCGCTTTCGACCCTGGTTATGAATTCGCGCCGCGGCGCGCTCTTCCTTGAGGCTCCGGAATCGGAGAATAATGAGGTTGTTGTTGGGGGAGCTGTCATGCCGAAACTTGGATTTCCTCCCCTCACCTCGGGAACAATCCGTGCGGCAAGTGCCTTGCCTGGCGCATCAGGGACGGCGTGAACATAAGGTGCCACGTTCCCGCAGTCGACCACGATCGGCGAAAACCTCCGATGCGCGCAAGGGGGAGGTGCGGCGCCGCCTGTTTCTTCGATACCTTGATCTACTCGTCAAGGAAATGGAACAAGAAGTAGCGGTTTGGCGCTATGCGATAGCGATCTTCATTCCCGGGCTCGTCCAACGGCGTTGCCGAACGTCCAAGCCCGGGCGACCAGGTCCGCGACCGTCAGCACATCGGCGACATAGGCCATGCTGGCGAGCGAGGCCTCGTGCAGCTCAGGGCGACCCGAGGAACAAGCATCGGCGACCACCGCAACTTCATAGCCAATGTCGGCGGCATGCCGCACGGTCGTCTCGACAACCGAATTGGTGGCGATTCCGGCCACGATCAATCGCGTCGCGCCCAACACCCGCAAGACCTCTTCCAGCGGCGACCCGTAAAACGCATTGACCCGCGTGTGCTTGACGACATGCTCGCCCGGCGCGGGCCCCAGCCCTTCGTAGAAGTCGGCACCCCACGATCCCTCGGCCATCGCCTTGTTGGCGACCACGTCGCGGAAGATCCTGCAGTTCTGGATCACGTCGGCATGGTCGGGTCGGAAGGCGATGCGCGCCGACACCACCGGGATCTGCGCGGCGCGGGCGCCCGCAAGGAGTTCCGCGGCCTTGGCTACGACGCTGGCGCGCGAGCCGCCCGCCGCGGAAACGCCGACCCGGATATTGCCGCGCTCATGCACCACCTCGTTCTGGTAGTGGAGCGCGAGGAGAACAGTGGTCATCATCGCCTCGAGATGTCGTTCATCGCTCAATTTTACCGTGGCCGGCCGATAGATCCGCGGCTAGCGTCGGTGGCTTTTCGGCTTCAATGGTCGGCGCCGCTTCGGCGCCTCGCGCCGCGGCATCGCCCGCGCACGCCGATGGAGGAGCATCCCGCACAGGAGCTCGATGGCATCGTCGCTGCATGTCGCCCAGGGGTTGAGGTGATAATTGATGGAAAATCCGTCGAACGCCATGAACATGAGGTGTGCAAGCTGATCGACATTGACGGCCGGAGCGCCGGCATCGGACAAAATGCGGCGCAACATTTCGGCGACGCGGCCTTCCGAGGAGCGGATCAGATCGGACCGGTAGCCCTGCTCGGTGCTGCCGGCCGAGATGGCCTGCATGATGTTGGTGGTGAAGCCGTTATTGGCGGCGGGAATGTCGCGCCAGAGCGCCGTGACCAGCCGGCGCAGCCGCACGTCCGGCGATCGGATGTGCATGATTTCGTGCTCGAGAGTCTGCAGCCGCTCGCGCAGCCAGGGCTCGTAGATGGCAAAGACGATCTCGAGCTTGGAGCGAAAATAGACATAGATATTGGCCGTCGAGACGCCGGCCGTGGCCGCGATCTGCGGCACGGTGGCGCCGGTATAGCCTTGCTCCGAAAACAGCTCGAAGGCCGCTTCAAGAATGGCGGTGCGAACCGCCGCCTTTTGCTGCTGGGCCAAAATTCACTCCAGCTCGTGGGGCCGGAAAGGAACGGGATGGTCCATCCATCCCGTCCTTTCGCCGCAATCGCCGGAAGGCGTCAGGCGGCAATGTCGGCGTAGTAACGGATCGCGAAATCGATCCATTCGGGGAAGTTCCAATCAGGGTACTGCGCCTTGATCGAGGGAGCGAGGTCCGCGACGATCGCGTCCCGCGCGGCGCCCGCCTTGACCCGCTTACCCACCTCGGCCTCCACCTTGTGCATATAGTCGCGGATGTCGGCGATCATCGCCGTCGTGCCGAGGTCGCCATGGCCGGGCACCACCGTCTTCGGCGCCATCTTGATCATCGCATTGAAGGCGTCGACCCAGCGCGCGGCATCGATGGTGACGTCGTCGGGCGGGAACCACGGGAAGATCGGGAAAGCGCGCTCTTCCACCAGATCGCCCGTGAAGAGGATGCCCTCGGCCGGCAGGAAGACCACCTGGTCGCCGCTGGAATGGGCCTTGCCCCAGGTGCGCAATTCGGCACGGCGGCCGCCCAGGTCAATCTCGGCGGTCTCGCCGTCATAGATGATGTGCGGCATGACCAGCTCGGTGCCCTCGAGCGCATCCTTCACGCCCGGGCCGAAGCCGCGGAACATGTCGAGATAGGCCAGGCCCTTGTTCACGAGATCGTCGCGCTGGGCACGGTTGTAGAAAATGGTGCTGTGCTTGCGGAACACCTGGCAGCCGTAGCCGTGCTCGGGGTGGAAGTGGGTCAGGGTGACGATCAGCGGCCGCCCCTTGGCGATGCGCTGCGCCGCTTTGAGGACGCGGTCGCCGTTCTCGGGGCCCATGCCGGTGTCGATCACCAGAACGGTGTCGTCGCCCTCGACGATGCCGATATTGGGCACCAGCGGGATGCGGTGGTCGGGAATAATCCAAACGCCCTTGGCGTATTCGTAGACGTCGTCGGCATGGACGATCGGCAGCGGCGGGGTGACCGCCGCGACGTTGCTGATGGTTTCAGAGCTCACCGCCATTCCTCCTCGATCTGGAAAAACTATGGCTCGGGCCGCGACACCGGTTGCGACATAAGCGGGCTGGAGTCGGTTCGCGCCGCTCCGGTGCGCACCGACTCCCACGGCCACTGGATCTCCCGGCCCTGGGTCAGGCCCTTCGGCCGGAACAGGATGATGAGAAGCATCGCCAATGCCAGGACCGCATCACCCAACCCGGGAACCGCGCCGGTCGAGACGAACCCCAAGTCGACGCCAGCCTCG
>Ga0123356_10002703_pt1 | contig 18835 bp, 20 predicted proteins | sample TergutEmb28metaG_2_FD_92546 | JGI IMG/M metagenome (GOLD analysis project Ga0123356, IMG submission 92546) | Embiratermes neotenicus P3 segment gut microbial communities from Petit-Saut dam, French Guiana - Emb289 P3 | ecosystem: Host-associated > Arthropoda: Insects > Digestive system > Gut ...
GGGATCTTTCGACATCGTCCTGAGCGGCTTCGCTCAGGACGACGGAAAGGGCATTCCCCGGACACCTCCCCCCGGCACGGCAATTTTCTCGCACAGCAACCGGCGGGGCGCCCGATGGGTCGCCCCCCACGGGGAAAAGAAAAAGAATACCTTGAACCCCCCATCCCTTATCCCTCGTTATTCGTTTCGTGCAGGCGGGTCGCACGGCGTGCGACGCTGGCGGGGAATCGGTATCCCCCTAGCCCCTACTAAAGTACTTCACTAATTTCCCCAATATTACATCGCTTGTAAAGGCCTTGACGGGCTTTAAACCCGTCGGCCTTTTTTGTTTTTGCCGCGAATTTCCGAGCGTCGATAAAAGGTTGGCCAGATTCATATTTTGGTTTTGACCGGAACCGGAAGAAAGCATCGATAAAAGCTGTGCGGGGTTAAAACCGTTGGAACCGCCGTCCGTGTTACCGTCGTTGCCTCGCCCGGAGTTTTGTCCGGCGCTTGCGCCCATGCCGCTCATTGCGGACAAAACACTCGCCAAATTTCCGGCGTTTCCTCCCGCCGCACCGTTACCGTTCATCGCCGCCAAGGCTTGCGCCATCGCCGCCGCCTGATTGCCGTTATTACCGCTTGCGCCGCCCATGCCATTCATGGCGGACAAAACGCTTGCCATATTGCCCAATCCCCCCATGTTGGAGCCGCCCGCGCCGTTACCGCTGCCCGCCGCCAAAGCTTGCATAAGTGCTGCCGCCGGATTGTTTCCGCCGCCGTTTTGCTGCATTAATAGGGGGAGAAGTGAAGAAATATCCATATTCACTTCTATATATATTCTGGCATACTTATAATAGTAACTACTTATACCCCACAATCCACAATTCACCCAAAAAGGAAGCAAATGCCATGAAACAATTACGCAATTTTAGAATGAGCCCGCGCGATATCCCGGACGAGGTCATGCAAAATCCCGCGTTCGGCGAGGCGATGGCAAAGTACGGGAACATGAATGAGGACGCTTTAATCGAGCAGCTCCTTAAGCAAATCCGCGCCGCAAAACAAGCCGGTACATACCATAGCGCGCAAACCGAGGGCTATGTGGCGATGCTCTCGCCGCACTTGTCGGCGGCACAGCGCGAAAAGCTTGCGAACATCGTGCGCGTAATAAACGCGGAGAGTGAAATGTAATTTATATTTTGTATTTTATTTTTTTCATTCCAGCGAGGTTGTGCCCATGCAAAACTACAGCTTCAGCCCGATTCGCTTAACCGCCTCCGAAAACGGCGAAACAAAATGCGTGATATTCGTTGATTCGTCCGAGCACGCGCGTAAAATGTTGGAACCGCATGTCTCGACGATTGTCGCCGCATACCCTTTTTTAAAGGCGTTCGGCGCACACGTCAGCGTACATAAATTAGAGGATTTGGCGCGCTTGCCGTGTGTGCGCGCCGTTGCTCCGCACACCACCTGCCGGACGTGCCTTTTTAAAACCAACCGCGTTTTAAACGTCGATTTTTATCGTCCTGTTTTAGGGTATGGGGAAGACATTACGGCCGCCGTCATTGACACCGGCATCCGGCCGCACCTTGACTTTACGGTCCCCGAAAACCGCATCATTTTTAAGGATTTTATCGGGGGAGAGGCGCTGCCCTACGACGACAACGGGCACGGCACCGCCGTGTCGTCGATTTTGTGCGGCAACGGGCTTTTCAGCGGAGGCCGATATGCCGGCATTGCGCCGCGCGCGAGGGTGGCCGCTTTAAAAGCAATCGGGGTGGGCGGCGAGGGCGGCGCGTTTGCCATCTTAGAGGCGATGCAGTGGATTTGCGATAACGCGCGGGAATTTAATATCAAGGTGGTGTGCATGTCGTTTGGTTCGGAGCCCGTTGTCGGGGCAATCGACCCGCTGTCTGCCGGCGCCGAGGCGCTGTGGAAGCGGGGGATTACCGTCGTTACGAGCGCCGGGAACGACGGCCCCGCTCCGCGCACCATCCGATCTCCCGGCTGCAACCCCTATGTGATTACGGTGGGCGGGGCGCAAATAGAGGGCGTCGGACTTCCTCCTTCGGTCGCCTCATTTTCCTCGCGCGGCCCTTGCGGCAGGTTTAGTAAGCCCGACCTCATCGCGCCCTCTCTCGACATCATCGCGTGCGGGCACATTGCGGCGTACGATACCTTTTCCGGCACATCCATGGCGGCGCCGATGGTTGCAGGCGCGGCGGCTCTGCTTTTATCGCGGCATCCGGAGCTGTCCCCGAACCGCATTAAGGAACTGCTGTTGAATTATGCCCAAAAACTCCCCCTTTCGCCCGTAGACGCCGGGCGGGGGATGTTGAGTTTTGAGGGGCTAGGGGCTAGGGGGTAGGTGGTGCTGTTCAGTTCAGGGTTTGCCCCTCCGAACCGTCTAGGTTCAATAAGTGAAAATGGGTATCCTAATTGACCCGCCTATGGTATCGCCAGTAATAGTTTGTAGGGTTCTAAATTTTCGTGACGCGAACCTACCGATTGGGTTGTAGGGGCGGATGGTAATCCGCCCGAAATTATGGGGAAAGCGTAAGTGCGTGTGCAAAGGTAAGCAAATCTTTTTATTCCTTAGGAAAAAAAGAACATTCCTACTGTACCCAATCACAACTACCCCTAATTTTTCACTTTTCCTTAGCTGAGCGAGGCAGAGCCGAAGCGAACGCCAACGTAGTTATTTTTCACTTTTCACTTCTCTATCCCCTATTCCCTTAGTCGCAAGTCTCTTCCCCCCAAAGTAGTGGCATAAGAGAGTTCCTTGTCGAACAGCCGCGAGTAAATCCGGTCGCCGTAACGGGAAAGAATGCCGTCTTGCGAGGTGTTCGAGGTAATAAGCGTCAGCCTTCCGGCATTGAGTCGCTCGCCTAATACGGAATAAAGGTATTCGTGCGTGACGTTTTTTAACACGCTTTCGGTGCCTAAATCGTCGATAATCAGCAAATCACTATCCAAAAGCGGCTCTAAATGCGATAGCTTTTGTTCGTCGAACGTCGTGTGGTATTTTAGCGCGCGGTTGACAAAGCCGAACGCCGTAACGGCCGCGACGGCAAAGCCCCGCTTTAAAAACGTGTCGGCGGCGCAACCGGCCAACAGTGTTTTACCGGTTCCTGTGCCGCCCATAATCACAATCACCCGCCGCTTGTTGCCCGGATATTTTTCACAGATTTTTTGGACGTCCGCATACACCGCCACGTTGCGCGCGCGGTGAGCTTCCTCAAAGCGGGTATAATCAATTTTGGAGAATGAGGTATAAGGGATTTCTAAATTTTGCTTGTCATTTAAGGCAAGTGCTTTTACACACGTGCAATAATCGCCATTTACGCGTGCAGTATCCCCGCATTTAAAGCACCGGGGCGGGGGAGACAGTGTTTTGTCCGTAAGCCCGAAGCGTTTTAGAAGCGCGCGCTTTTTGATTTCGAGTTCGGCATTACACGCCGTGTCAACTGCGCCGTTCCCAAGGTTGTCGGGTGACCAGGTCACCCGACAACCTTTTTTTGCCTCCGCGAGTGCCAGCGCGCGCAATTCCGTTTCAACGGACAAAAGCTGCGGGTTTTGTTTCAGGGCATCGTAAAAAATCGCGGCCGCCGCGTCGAGCTCCGCTTTTCTTCGTTCTACAATAAATTCCGCTGCCTGTTTAAACGTCATAATATCCTCATTCCTGCGGCGCGACAGGAGGACAATCGCGCCCTACATTTTTTGCGGTGATATTGTGCCTTGTGCCTTATGCCTTGATACCTTATACCCGAGCCCCGAGTCCCGGGAAATCGGTTTCGGCGGGTCGCCCGGGACGGCGACCCCTACGGGAGTGTTTGTAACCATCCCGAATCCCGAGCCCCGAATCCCGAGCCACTACGGGAAACGGCACGGGCTTGCGGGCGGATTACCATCCGCCCCTACGATGCCCCGAATCCCGAGCCCCGAATCCCGAATCCCGAGCCCCGAATCCCGAATCCCGAGCCCCGAATCCCGATCCCTGAGCCCCGAATCCCGAGCCCCGAGCCCCGAATCCCGAGATAAACGTCATAAATCCTCGTCTCCAAGCCGGTCGAACATCGCGTTCAACTCTTCGGCAGTCAGCGTCCGGCTTACAAAATTCGGGTTTCCTTCCCGCACGACCACGGTATCAAAACCCGCCGCCGTCCCCGTTCCCGCAATCCGGTCGCTTTGTTTCCGCGCCCCCGCCGCCGTCGTGATTTTTTTGTTGCTCCAATCGGCGATAATCGCGTTCATCAGCGGTAGCGAGCCCGCTTTGCTCCGGCTTAATTCGCACGCGTAATCGATAAGCTCCGCCGGAATGTTCCATTTATTCGTCCAGGTTTTATAAAAAGTCCGATCCTGGCTGTTGATGGGGCGCGGGGGGATGCCGGCCTTTTCTAAAATTTCCTTAATTTTTTCGTCCTCTAAAAGGCTCTCGTTAAAAAACGCATAAATGCTTTCGAGCGAAACGAGCCCCTGCTTATAAAACAAATTAACGTAGTGGTTCATGTTTTCAAAAGGCCGTTCGCCGCGTGAGGGCCGACGGAAACAATAATCCGCGATGCGCTTCAGCGCGTCCTCGGAAAAGCCCATCCCAAGCCACGGCGAGACGTAGCTTTCGATCACATAATCGCTTCGCTCGACCCAGGTGCCCAGCAGCTTTGCAAGGTCGGAGGTTAAGCGGTTTAGTTGCTCGCGCTTGGATTCGAATTCGTCGATTTCCTTGGTCGAAAACAGGCGGTTTTCGAAATAACGGCTTAATAATGCGTCAAGCCGTTGCATTCCGTTTTTTTCGATGCGCTTGGCTACGCGTTTTGCGATTACGATAACCGTTTCCTGCGGGAAGCCGAGCTCTTTTTTCCACTTGAGCAGATACTGTTTGTCCGTGTGATCCGCCCGTCGCGTGAGTTTTAACGCCTTTAGTACGGCCGTCAGGTCTGCGCCCTGCAGCTCTAATTCCGAAAGGTGCTCGTGCACGCGCTCATAAGTGCGGAGTTTTTTCTCATACGCAATGTCCCGGGCTACCTTAGTTATGTATTGGCTGCGCACGCCAGAACCTTTATAACGGATGCAGTAGGCGATGATGATCAGCATCGCCTCCGGCTCCAGCCCGCTTAGCTCCATGATTGTATAATACTCGTTGTATTCGTTGATTGGGATTGAGCGATCCTTGACCATAAGATGAAGCTGGTCGTTGAACGACTTGTATTTTTCGGCGTCGAACTTCGGTACGCGCTCGGAGATCGACCGCACCGGCAGATATTCGACCGAGAGGGGGTCTTCGGTCATGTTCACAAGCTCTTGCGCCTGCCAATACAAAAACGCCTCCGTCACCGAGGCGCGGCTTAGGTCTAACAGCAGCGCGATTGCGTCCGGCTCATTGTCCTCGCTCATCGAAAAAGCGAGCCCCGCCAAATACACTTTGGCGTAAGACTCGGGCGCAATCGGCATGTAGTCGGTAATAAACTTCGTGTCCAGCAAGACCTTGCGCTGTTCTTTGTAGGCATGGCTTAAGCGGATGAATCCCATATTAGGATTACTATCATACCACATACAAAAAAAAAATTCAAGCGAAAAAATATATAAAAAGCTTGCGCCGCATCTTTTTTCCGGTGCAATGAAAACGCAATGAGAGTGTTATATTTTTGAGAGCGCCTTTTTCGCCATGGTTTTGCAAATATTTTTTAAGATAAATCGCTGCGGCTATCTCATTCGTTTGACAAACCGCCGCAAAACGCATATAATAACCAGCGATTGGCACTTGCACCCGTAGCTCAACTGGATAGAGCATCCGGCTACGGACCGGAAGGTTTGGGGTTCGAATCCCTCCGGGTGCGCCACCAAAACCCCCTAAAAACACGCGTTTTAGGGGGTTTTGCTGTGTTTTAGGCATCACCGCTAAAAAATAGTCACCCAAAGAGTCACCCACGGCGATAAAGATATTTTTTTGCGTTTTTGTTGACCGCAGCTTCGAGGCCTTGAAAAAGGACAGGAAGTAGCCGGATGTAAGCTGAAATCTTCAAATATTCAAGAGATATTCTAAGTATACTTCGAATATCTCTTGACAATAGTGCAAAATTCATGTACAATGCTTTCAAGAGGTGGTTTTATGGCAGTTGTTACTGACGAAAGAATCAATGTGGTTTTAAGACAATTTAATCCCTGGTGGCAATCGGGTTCTATCAGCGGTGAGTTTGCTAAGGAATATAAGCGTTTTGCGTATTATGAGGCGGACGCGGGATTAAAAGATCCGGATTTTAGGCGCACAGTCATTTTGCTTGGCGCAAGACGTGTCGGGAAAACGACGATCCAGTACCAAATGATTGACGCTTTGCTTAAAGACGGCGTGCAGGCGAACAGGATCGTTTTCTTTTCGCTTGACCATCCCGTTTTGAAACAAGCCGGGCTTGATAGGATTCTTGCCATATACCATGAAACGGTGTACGCTAATATGGACGCATATTATTTCTTGGATGAAATTCAAAGGGAAAAGCAATGGGAGGCTTGGCTGAAGTCGCTTTACGATTTGCAACCGAAGACGCGTTTTGTGGTTACGGGTTCGGCAAGCACGGCGTTGTCTAAGGGTTCGAATGAAAGCGGTGTCGGACGTTTCAGGAATATAAGCATTCCTACATTGTCGTTTTATGAATACTGTGAGCTCTTGAAATTAAACTCGTCCGTCTCCTTACCGAATAATTTTCGCCCTTCAATGCTGCTCGGCATGACAAAGCAGGAGCAATCGGAGATTATGCTGAAGTTATCTTCCTTACAAAACCATTTTACCAGGTTTCTCAATATTGGCGGGCTTCCGGAGCTTGCGGTCGCGAAATCAGACCTAAACGCATACAAAGTGATTCGTGAGGATATCATCGACAAGGTTCTAAAGCAAGATATCCCGGAAGTATACACCATAAGAAGTTTAGCCGACCTTGAACGTATATTCCTCTACATTTGTTCCGTAACTTCCGACATCGTTTCGATTGAGTCGATGTGCAAAGAATTAAACGGCGTTTCACGTCCCACGGCGGAAAGCTATATAGGATATTTGATAAGCTCAAATCTTGTGTATAAGAGTTCTCCGCTAGGGCTTGGGAGCCGGGCCGTATTAAAGTCTAGCCCAAAGCTGTACGTTGCCGACAGCGCAATGCGCAACGCAATTTTGATGGACGACGCTTTGACCAATCCGACCGAGCTTGGCAAAATCGTTGAAACAACGGTATTTAGGCACGTATATTCTTTCTTCAGGCGGAACTCCATTGACACGGGTTACTATCGCGGCGGTGACAAGAATAAAGAAATTGATATCGTTGTAAACAGTAAGGGCAAAATACTTATCGAAAGCAAATACCGCAACCAGGCAAAGCTACATCAGGACTCCGAGCTTTCGCATTTGGCTGGAGCGTCGTCGTTTGCCATGGTTATGACAAAGCGTTACGACGATTTCGGGTTGCAAAATTCGGCGGACGGCGTTAGTATTTTAAGAATCCCGACGTTTGCTTTTCTATACATGTTAGGACATTGCGAAAAGAATCTTTCTGCGGACATATAGCTATATATCGATTTATGCAAATCTTTCTCGCATCAGCATCCTTACGTATTCCTCGCCTTCCTTAATCCCTTCTTCAATGTGCCTGCGGTGTTGACAAAAGAGGTAGCGGATATCCTTTCTTTTGGTCGGCATAGTGTCTATTCCCAAAAGCGGAGCGTCGATGCCGACGTGATAATCCACGCATCTTTTTAGATGGCGGAACTTGCCTTCGGTTGCCTTGCGGAAGGAATAGTACCACCCGGCAGGTGAGAATATTAGGCTGCGGGTTCGGCTGTCCCAAGTGGAGAAGAGTTCTTTGCCTACTCCCAATTGTTTCGCCGTCTGCTCGACCGTGTAGCCCTTTTTGGCTCCCAAGCAAAGTTGGGTGATCCAGTAATCTTTCTCCGACGCGGTCAATTGAATGTTGTCCATTTTTTGTCTCCTTTGGCATTGTTTTTTTGAAGAATTGTGCTTTTGGGTCTTCTAACTTATTGTAGCACGAAAAACAGGTCTTCTCTTGTTTTTAACGTTTTTGAGTTGTTGCCACTTGGATTTTTGGTGCCAGTACCAAATCTTCAGACCCATCGTTGCTCGACATATATTTAGAAATGAGGTCTTGTATTCATTGGACAAATCTTTGCAGGCGTAGTATCATGTGGGCGATATGGAGAATTCGAGTATTCTACCGGGCCGGGTTTTGTAATCACGCGATTCTATGCGGAAGGCGAACCCGAGGGGATTACGGATAGGGTTGCTTCGAAGACAGCCGGCATTGAAAAGGACGGAATAAAGGACGGAATAAAGGACGGAATAAAACCATCGTTTGGCTCGGTTGGAGATATGGTTTATAATGCGATAAAGGACAATCCCGCCAGAGTTGGGATTATTAAGCATCAATGACTTGGTTTTAGACGGCATCGATTTGACGCCAAAGAGAACATGCCTTTTTGTCGAAGGCCCAGATGATGAAGCATGGATTGGGAAGTTTATTGAGCTGTTTGGTGCAGATGGAAGTCGTTATCAGTTTATCAAACTTACGGGTGCAACGAATGCTGAAAAATACTTTGAAGTTGCCGCAGCATTGGGAATAAAGTATAAAGTTATTATTGATGACGACCAAAATGGCGCTCCGAATATGACTGCTATGCTTGAACGACTAAAACTGTGTAAAGCGCAGATTGTTTTTGTGGGCAAGGGCTTATCCCCGAGAAGCCTCGAAGGGCTGTTCACAGGAAGGGACAAATTTGAATACATGACGGGAGGAAAAGCCGTGGCTAAAAACATAGTACGAGCGTTTTCTCTTACTCAATTTGAGCAACAAACGATAGAGAATTTCAGAAAACTTCTTTTAGAAATAGGGATTAGATTGCCTAAAGAAGCCACGCAAAGATAAAGAGCATTTATTGTGAACGAACATAAAAGCATAGAGTTTTTCCATTATCGGAATAATAATCGTTGACATCATTCCGAATGGGTGCTATACTATGTTGCGTGAAAGGCGACAATAAACAAATTGAATATATGACAACCGTGCAGGCGGCGGAGCAATGGAACATCTCCGACCGTCGTGTTCGCGTACTCTGTGGAGAAGGCAAAATCCCCGGAGCGGTTAAAGAGGGCAAGTCGTACAAGATTCCGGCAAGTGCCTCTAAGCCCGTTGACGGACGCGAAAAGAAACCCGTGTTGCCGGTTGCCGTCCGCTGGCTCAAATGGGAGAACGACGTTGTCGGCTTAATTGATCGCACGAATGCCGTTACTTTTACTCAGCCGGAATATAATGAGGTGGTTGCTCTTTACACCCGCGTTCGCACCGTTAAAGAAGAGGGTTGTCCGGTGATCGGGTCACCGGACAACCCTAAGTGGACGCCCGAGCAATTCACGGAATTTTTGTCCGAGCGGGTGGTAAGTCGCGATCGCCGTGACATCGAAAAGATCTTATTCCGATGCGGGCTGTCTCATTATGACGTGTTGCGCATTGCCGAAATCACACGCGGCATCCATCCGAAGGATTTGCTTTGGGTGGCGCACCGCCGTGAAGAAACGCTGGATGCGGTCGTAACGGACGTGTTCGATTCGGTGTTCCATCAAAAAATTGACCTCGTTGGCGACAGCGTCGACACGCCCGAGGGCTACAACATCAAGCGCTACGGCGTGTACAACGGCCAATACGGCATCTACAAGCAGCGCATCAATCCGTTGACCACCGATGTAGAGTCCGAGGTCGCGGTTTTCTTACTAGCGCAAAAACTCGGCGTGCCGTGTTGCCCTGCGTACCGCATCGATAAGGACACGGTGTTTTCCGCCTTCCTGTACGACTTTTCCAAGGAATACGTGGTGCATTTCCGCCGCTTGTTTGATGGGACGCGCTCCGACAACGAATATAAAAATCTCGTCTCCGTCCGACCGCAGTATGCCGACGACATTGCGCGGATGATTATGCTGGACTTTATCACGCGGCAAGACGACCGCCATCTTTCCAATATCGCCATTAAAATGCGGGGCGGTACCGAATCCTTTTATCCGCTGTACGACAACGGGCGCAGCTTATTCTACGAGGACACGGAAGAAACGGTATCGCAAGCGGTGGCCAACCCCATTGCGTATTCGACTACGTTTGGGTATGCGGGCACCTACTACGACTATGTGCGCGAGATTGCCGAGGAGCGCGGCGGGCTAAAAGGCTTACTCAATACCGATATCACCCGCGACGAGATTGCCGTTATCCTAACCGAGGCGGGATTTAAGGGATATCGATTCACCGGCGCGCTCGGATGGATTCAAAAAACGCTTGAAATTATAAAAGCACTTATGTAAAACGGAATTTTTCTAACGAAGTTCCGAATAAGCGTGAATACTACTTGACAATGATGCCGGGAAGATGTAAACAAAGGAAGCTGGTGCGCGAAATGCGCGACAGCCCGATTTTGGTCGGTTATACGATTCAAAATTGAGATTGGAGGAACTCAAAATGACGATGGAAATTAATGCTACTTTGGATGATCTATGGTCTATGTTCGGCGCAGCCCTGCGATACGGGCTTGGGCGACAGTCCTATATTACAAGCCTGATTCCGCAGGTAATCAAGGATAATTTTTCACTATTAGACGAGAAGTGGACGATCAATTTGCTGCGCGATTTGAATGGCTATGAAACAGACAGGGTTACTTGGCAGTACACGGACGGCGTTTGCGATTATGAGAGTTGGATGGAACTAAAACAGCAACTTTTGAAGCTGTATGCGGAACGGGGGTATACGCGCCCGATAGAATCACCTCATCCATAGAAAAATTCGGTACAACGAACAAGGAGGTTGCGGCACATGATTTTTTACACGGCAGACCTGCACTTAGGTCACAAAAATATTCTTAGGCTGTGCGGCAGGCCTTTTTCGAGTATCGAGGAAATGGATGCCGCGCTTATTGGCAATTGGAATTCGGTAGTCGGCAAAGACGACACGGTATATGTGCTCGGCGACTTTTCGTTCCGTTCGGCGGGCTCGGTGAAACCCGTCTTAAAGGCTTTGAACGGCACGAAGCATCTCATCCTTGGCAACCACGACAAAAGTTGGATGAAGAATGTGAGAGCCGAAGAGTTTTTTGCGTCGGTGTCGCCCTTGCTTGAAATCGACGACGGGGGTACGCGCATCACGCTGTGCCACTACCCGATGCTTTCTTGGAACAAGGTTATGCACGGCGCGATACATATCCACGGGCATATTCACAACAATACTGCCGGGGTTTCGTTCGCTGTTCTCGGAAATATGAGCGCCTATAACGCCGGGGTTGATGTCAACGACTTTAAACCCGTTACCCTTGAACAACTGAAAGCCAACAAAGAAAAGTTTTATGCGAAAGAGGTATCTCTTCGCAAAGGAGACCAACATGAATAATTATCGTGCGCTTGGCGTAGCGAATACAATTTTCAATCTTGAATTCGAGCAATGGAAGGGTGAAATTTTTGATTACATTAAAAACACTTTCGAGCCGAGCTCCCAAGATAAGACCGAGGACGATTACACCTTCTTTGTCGATAAATGCCGGTGGACGGTGCGCTACGACCGTGGGATTAAGTGCTGGTTGTTTTTCACCGGCGACGGCTGGCTGCTGAACAAATACGATACGGTCGGCGACTGGTATATTAACGCCGAAGGCAGCTGTTCGCAGTGGAGTTCTTGCCCCCCGGACGAAGCGTTTATTAAGAAAATACACGATGAGTACCGGCAGCTTAAGTCGGTGCTGAGCTGGAAGAGGCGCAAGTGAAAGTCATTTGAGTTTCGTTGAATTAGTGCATACCCTTGGTGAGCTTAAGTTGCAAGAAAACTTTCGCAAAAAAACTGCCAATGTGACCTAATATCCCTTGACAGTCAGCGTATCTTTTGATACAATCTAATATATCGTAAATGATACGGACAGAGGCGCGTATGAAACTTAGCAGAATTATTAGATTCCTAAGAGAGTCATTATCTTTAAGTCAAGAGGAGTTCGCTGTTAAAATCGGAGTCGAGCGCCTTGCCGTTATAAGGTGGGAGAACGAAAAAGTAACTCCCAACAAAATGGCGCAAATCAAGCTGTACGAGATAGCCAAAGAGAGTAAAGTCAATATCTATGATTTTATGGTCAAGGATTTACCCGCGCATAAAGTGGAAGGAAAGTTGCTTACTTTATACCACGGCTCAAAAGCAGGGATAGAAGGCGGCATTAAACCGGTAAGCAGAGGGCGGTGCGATTTCGGTCAAGGCTTTTATATGGGAACGGAGGTACAGCAACCGCTTACCTTAATATGCACGAATCCCGAAGCGGTACTGTACGTCGTGAAACTTGATTTGACGGGCTTGAAAGTTGTTGAGATTCCGACCGATATTGATTGGGCGTTTTTGATCGCGTATTGCCGTGGCAGATTAGAGCAAGCAAAAGGCACACGGCTTTATGAGAAGTACAGCACAATGCTTGCCTCTTGCGATATAGCCGTGGGCGGAATCGCCGATGACAGAATGTTTTTTGTGCTTGACAGATTTTTTGAAGGCACGATTACCGACAAGGGCTTAGTGGAAAGCCTGTCGGCATTGCAACTCGGAGTACAGTATGTTGCTATATCGCAAAAGGCTTGCAATCAAATAAAAATAGTGCATCAAGCAAAACTGCCCGAGCTTGTGCGGCTATCTTTGGATGATATCAGCGAACAAAACCGCCAATACGGAATTTCGACCGCCAACGAGATTTGCAAGAATTACAGGCGTGAAGGCAGATTCTTCGATGAGATACTCAAGGAGGGCAAGTAAATGCCGGACTCCTTACAATTGCAGTTATGCGACATACAAGGGCGCTTGTTTGAGCTTTCTTTAACGAAGAATTATGCAAGCGAGCAATTTATCGCCGTTTTCATGAAGTCTAAAACGGCTGCCGACTACGGCCTTAAGTACAACCGTCTGCAATGGGCGGGTGAGGAATATTTGTTGGAGGAGTTAGCGGACGAGTGCAAAGACAAGCTCGCAGTGGGCACCCTCTTTTCAAAAGACGAGATGTTTTGGATTGGATACACTTATTGCTATTGGCATTTTTTGACCGGCGAGAGCAGTAAAAAAATATTAGCCCAAGCGTCGCCTAAGACCATGAAAAGAGCGTATGCAGGGATGCACACCATGGATATGCAACTTGCTATTGAGGACTTAAAAAAGCTGGCTAATACGGATTAGTTTTCAAGCAAGTCCTCGATGGCGCAACTAAGCGTTCTTGCGAGCGCGTGGAGCGATTCGGCCTGCGCTTTGTTAATGTCCTTATTCCGTTGCTCGTACATTTGGATAGAGCGAAGCGATACACCCGAAAGGGCGGCAAGTTCGGCTTGTTTGAGCTCGCGGGCTTTGCGCAGCATGGAGAGTTTGGTCGGAGAGGCGTTCGTCAGCCGTTCGTGTAAAATCTCCGCCGCCTGTTGTTCGTCAATTTCGTGAAGGGCAGGATACAGGCTCAAGAGTTTTTCAAACGACAATTTATCTTGAAGCGTTTTGAATGAAGTATTGTATGCCCACTGGTAGTACGCCAAAATCCAGCCGCACCAGTATTCGGGTGATTTGGAGAGGGGCGTGTGTATGAGCACCGAGGCAATCTCCTTATCGCCGGCGATGGTATCGTAAAGGGAATAAAATAATTCCGCGCCGCTGCTTCCGGCGATTACTTTCGGGTTAGCCTTTCCGAATTGAACGGCTAAATCGGAACCCGCAAACTTTTTCCACACGTCCTCGCAGGGCATGTTGTATTTGTTAACGGCATAATCAAAGAAGTCTGCGAGGTTGACCATAGCCTCTCTAAGGTATGATTCGTTGTATGCGCGCATCGTCATTTTTAATACCCCCTCTGATAATATCGGCAATAAAAAGGTCGTCGCTTGAAATGGATGTAGCCTTGCGCCCGGAGCTTAGGTATTCGTCACGCGCTTGCCGGTCACGCAGTACTCTTTTCGGATTATAAACCTTTCCGTCGACCACTTTGTAGCCGGTATGCACGATAGCGGCGAATGCTTTATCGGACATAAGAACAATTTGTTCGCCAAGGTTCCCCAAGAACATAGCACGGGTAAGCTGAGATAGAGAAATCGTATTGTTGACGAAATCCTTTGCAAAGGAAAAGTAGGAATCGTCTGCGCGGTAGCCGATAACGATATCCGCGCCGCTTGTATCGACGGAAAAATGAGCGACAATATATGCTTTTGCCTCTTGCGCGATAGGGACGCTTGTAACAAACGCGCGGTTTTTAAGAAGGAGCGCCAGCCAGTTAAGGATATTGTACTTGTCTTCCGACAGGTTTAAAACCGCCAATGAGGATACATCGATCTCGTATAGATTTACATATCCGTCATCGGCGGTGACGCACGCCCACTCCTTTGCCAATTCGATATTTTCGGTGCAATAAAAGCCTTTCCCATAGTCGTTTTGCGGATTGCTTTTTGATAAGGACGGCATCTCAACAATTTCGCGGGAGCCGTGATAAAGAGTCAGCTTGCTTTTCATAGCATCATAGTATCACCGTAGTGATAATTTGTCAAGCAAAAAAAGGCATAAATCGCTTACCACTTTTTTTGGTAACGGTATAAATTCACTTGCCTTCGATATAATATTGTGCTAAGATTATACCGAACCAAAAGGAGTTGTTATCGTGAAGACATTTAATTATGCCAAATACAAAAACTTTGCGCTGGATGCCGAAGCGGTATCGCTTCTCGCTAAGGTATACGAGGCCAAAGGGAAGCAAAGTAGTTTTATTCAAAGCGCTCCCGCCGTTTTAGAAACGCTTGCCGCAATTTCTAAAATCCAAAGCACGGAGGCGTCCAACCGAATCGAGGGTATCGTCACCACCAAGGAGCGGATAGACGCTTTATTAAGACATAAGTCAAAGCCGCTCAACCGCGATGAGGAAGAAATCGCGGGCTATCGCGATGTGCTGTCAACGATTCACGAAAGCTATGCCTATATCCCTTTATCCGCAAATACCGTTCTGCAATTACACCGCGATTTACTAAAGTTTACGAATTTAGGGTATGCCGGGCATTTTAAGAACACCGATAATATCATTGCGGAGCGCGACGCAGACGGAAAGACCACCCGCGTGATTTTTGAGCCGCTAAAGCCGTATGAGACGCCCACCGCCGTCAACACGATTTGCGAGGAGTATCGGGCGGCTATGCAGCAGTATTCGATTGACCCGCTCGTTATTATTCCGATTTTCATTCACGACTTTCTCTGCATCCACCCGTTTAACGACGGTAACGGCAGGATGAGCCGCCTTTTAACCTTGCTCCTGCTTTATCAGTGCGATTTTTTAATCGGCAAATACATTTCGATTGAGAAAACCATTGAGAAAACAAAAGCCGATTATTATGCCGCCTTAGAGGAAAGCTCCGATAAGTGGAATGAGAACGGCGACTCGCCCTTGCCGTTTGTCAAGTATATGCTTCGCGTATTGCTGAACGCGTATACCGAGTTTGAGGAGCGGGTTATCGCCGTATCGAAAGAAAAACTCAACAAATCCGACCGTGTTAAGCGGACTTTTGACCTAACACTCGGGAAAATTTCAAAGGAAAAACTCATCGAACTCCTGCCCGACATCAGCGGTCCGACCATCAAGCTTGCGCTTAATAAGCTTGTCAAGGAAGGATACATTCAGGTGGTCGGCAGCGGCAGGAATGCGGCGTATGTAAAAACAGTCAAGTAATTGGAGCGGAAGGGATCGTCGATCGCATTCGGGAACATCCCATGGCGTTGTGGAAGTGCCAACTTGGAAACTAACCGACCCGTTGATGAGCGTTATTTGCGTTACTTGCGTTATTTGCGTCACGGGAATTCTTTGGCACGGTAAGCGGATACAATCAAGGGCGGTGCTTATACGGTTCTTTTTGCAAAATCCTCGCATTCTTTGATTCCCTGTTCGATATACTTCTTGTGCTTCCAAAAGAGGCCGCGGATAGCTTTTTTGTCGGTTGGCATGGTATCAATCCCGAAAAGCGGCGCGTCGGTGCCGATGTAGTAATCCACGCATTGTTTCATACAGTTGAAGTTGCCATCAAATGCTTGGCGCAAGCAGTAGCGCCATTTTGCGGCCATGAAGATCACGGCACGCTCATCGGAGCGCCAGGTAGAGAAAAGCGCTTTATCCACTTTCAACTTTCGAGCTGTCTTTTCGATGGTATAGCCTCTCCGGGCTCCCTTGCACAATTGCGTCACCCAGTAATTTCTTTCCGACGCGGTCATTAAATTATCATTGTTCATTTTTGTTTTGCCTCCTTTGGCATGGCTGCTATTTTGAGTTGTTTTTGCTGATAAATGGTATGGGTATAACCGTTACGACCGTTATTTGCGTTTTCATCGTTATTTGCGTTATTTTTTGAAGGGGTCTCGTATTCATTGGACAAATCTTTGCGGGCGTGGTATCATGTGGGCGATATGGAGAATCAGGACTACGACTGGAAGCGCGAGTGGAAGGACGATCAACTCGACGACCTCTGCGCTTTTGCCAATACCGACGGCGGAACCCTTGAAATCGGCAAAGATAACAGGGGGCAGTTTTTTCCGTTGAAGAATATTCCGAAACTCCTGGAGGACTTGCCCAACAAGATACGACAGCAGCTTGGGATTATCGCAAGAGTCGAGTCCGTCACCGAGGACGGCAATACCTTTATCCGTATCCAAGTCAAGAAGTATGCTTATCCGATCAGCTATCGCGGCCATTACTACAAGCGTTCCGGCAGTACGACCGTGGAAATCACGGGGCACGAGTTGGACGAATTTATCTTGCGTAGCCAAGGCAGGACTTGGGACGCGATTCCCGACCCGGGTGTGAGTGTTGACGATTTGTCCGCCGCCGCTTTTAAGGCATTTCGTCTTAAAGCGGTTGACAGCGGCAGACTGACGGCGGAGCAGGCGAACGTCAGTAACGAGTTGTTGCTCAAGAATCTGAAGCTTATCGAGAACGGGCAACTGACCCGGGCGGCGATATTGCTTTTCCATGAAGACCCATCGCAGTACCTGATGGGCGCGGGAATCAAGATAGCGTACTTCACTTCCAAGGCGGACTTCTTGTATCAGGATGAGATAAACGGCGCGTTGATTACCCTGGCCGATAAGGTAGAGGACATCGCCTACACCAAATACTTCAAGGGCATCGTTTCGTACAAGGGTTTTCAGCGCATCGAGAATTTTCCCGTGCCGCGCATCGCTTTCCGTGAGGCCGTGCTCAACGCCATCATCAACAAGGACTATCCCTCGCAGAGCCCCATCAAAATTCGTGTGTACGACGACAGGGTGGAAATCTATAACTGCGGCAGACTGCCTACGGGTTGGACGGTGGACGACTTACACTCCGAGCACGAGTCGAGGCCGTTTAACACTTTCATTGCCGGCACTATTTTCCGCAGCGGACAGGTTGAGGCTTGGGGGCGCGGCATTGAAAAGATTAACGCATCACTGGCGATGTTCGGTAAAAGGAATGTCGAGTATTCTACCGGACCGGGTTTTGTAATCACGCGATTCTATGCGGAAGGAGAGCCCGAGGGTATCACGGATAGGGTTGCGCCGAATGGGAATGGCACTGTAAATGGCACTGTAAGTGGCACTGTAAGTGGCACTGTAAATGGCACTGTAAAACTCACACCCACGCAGAAGTTGATTTACGATTGTGTTGCGCGAGACGCAAGCATAACCGCCGACAACATCGCTGAAGCAATAGGTAAGAGTCTTCGAACTGTTAAGCGTGGCATCAGAGAATTGCAAGACCTGAGTATCATGAAGCGCGAAGGGTCAGACAAAACGGGGTCTTGGGTTGTGTTGAAATAGAAACAAAGGCACTCCCTGAGGCACATTCGAGGCACACTCTCCCCGTAAAAGTTGCACAAGTTATGAAAGATATTCGGTTTTATGCGAATTACTGTGCAAGATATTGCGAAATACGCTGGATAAACGCTCCAATACTGGATATTTTGCGTCCGGAGGATTACTACGGACCGAGAGGTTTGGGATTCGAATTCCTACGGATGCGCCACTTTAACGGAAAAAGTCAGCAATGAAGGTTGTTGACTTTTTCCCTCTCTATGGTTCTATCCCGTTTACTCGGTGGACGGTTCCTCCGGCTTTATGCCGACGATTCTGTCCATGATCTGCGGTGCGACGCTTCGGTGAGTTTTGAGATAGTGGCCGTACACATCGGTGGTCGTTTGCGTTCTGGAGTGGCCTGCTTGCTTGGAGACAACAAACAGCGGCACATTATTTGTCAGTAGCGCGGTGATGTTCGTATGCCGCAGGCTGTGCACCGTCCAGTAGCCCAGCCCCGCCGCCTCGGTTACTCTGTTGACCCAGGTCAATATCGTATCCGGTGAGATGCGTTTGCCCGTATCCTTGTTGATGAAGACATACCCGCTTTCATCCCATCTGCCGCGCATCCCCGCCTTCTCTTCAAAGTACCACCCCGTGGATTTTGCAAAATGGTGTTGTTTGCTTGAAAAACTCTAGTCGTGCGCTCTGGATATTTTGTTTTAGTTCGCCGGGGGACTTCTGAAGCAACTCGTTTGGATCTTTTTTTTCGCCGCTTACCGGGTAAACGATATGCTTAATTTTTAATTCTCCAAACATACTTGCAAGTTGCTCGGCGGCTTTGATGCCAGCTTCGTCGTTGTCGAGCGAAATGATGAAAGAGGGTTTGTGACTTAACTGCTTTAACTTGGCCCCTAGTGATAAGTTAAATCTTTTTCTTGACTATTTATCTTAAACATGATATACTCCCTATTAGGAGGAATATCATAATGAAAAAAATTGAAAAACCAATTGAACTTGGTCAAGCCGAGAGA
>Ga0123356_10002704_pt1 | contig 18834 bp, 20 predicted proteins | sample TergutEmb28metaG_2_FD_92546 | JGI IMG/M metagenome (GOLD analysis project Ga0123356, IMG submission 92546) | Embiratermes neotenicus P3 segment gut microbial communities from Petit-Saut dam, French Guiana - Emb289 P3 | ecosystem: Host-associated > Arthropoda: Insects > Digestive system > Gut ...
GAAGGGCAAGCACGCTCGGCTTCTTAACAATCTTATCGGCGCCGAAATCGCCAAGGCCGGCAACCGAAATCACATGGCCCGTCTTCTCGCCGCTTGTGAGCGCATAGCCAAGCCCCACCATCGCGCCTTGCGAAAAACAGAACAGGTTAAATTTCTCGGGCGGGATACCGGTAAACCTGCTTAATTTTTTAATCGCGGAATCAACATAGCAAAAGTTGTCCGCGATATGCGGGGCGAAATCGCCCGGCCTGAACCCGTCCACATTCGCAAAATAACTCTTGAGCGAGAACCATTGACGCGCGCCGACACTTATCTGTCTTTCCATAGGGATCGATTTGGGGTTTTCATACTTGTGAGGGCCGGCAAGCGTAAAGATCGCATAATCCTTTATCGTCCGGGAAAGCATCTTGACAAGCGGAAAAAAGTCTTTGGCAGAATCGCCATAGCCGGTAAGAATCAAAAGCGCACCCTTAAAGCTCCCACCTATGGGAATAAAGCCTTTCAAGTCATGTTCATCTATGTGCTTCATACGTTGTATAAATTATATTTGGCGTATATTATTCATAGCCGGTCGATTTGTCAATCAATAAAAAGGAGCTAAAAATTATGCTTTACATTTGCAGAATACTGGTATAAAATCGCCCGGAAATCAAATATTTGAAAGGCTTACTGTTATGCTTAACCTATTGAAACTTGTCGAAAAAAAGAGCATCGAAAAGGCTTCGACCTTTGCTATCCCCGCATTCAAAGCAGGAGATACCCTTAAGGTTCACACCAAAGTGTCCGAGGGCAAGAACGAGCGCACGCAGGTGTTCGAAGGAGTTTGCGTCGCACGCAAGAACAACTCGATCAACTCGACCTTCACCGTTTTCAAAACCTCGTTCGGCGTAGGTGTCGAGCGCGTGTTCCCCCTTTACTCGCCCAACGTTTCCAAAATAGAGCTTGTCCGCCACGGTAAAGTCCGCCGTGCGAAACTCTATTACATCGAGAAGCTGTTCGGCAAGAAGGCGCGTATCGCCGAAGACCTTGCCGGTGCGGCAAAGGCCAAGGCGGCATCGAAATCCGAAACGGCGAAGGCCGAATAGGAACGCTATGAGGGGCGCGATAAAAAACCTTATCAACGTAATAAAAAATTCTGCGAAGAACAAGAACCCGCTTGAGATAATAGCGGGTTTCGCAATTCTCGCCCTGGTCGCATATTTCATGATGTGGGGCGCAAGCGTCGCACGAACCTCGGTCGTCGGATACGACGTGGTCGCCCGCTTCGGCTCGGTCGCCGGAATTTCCCGCGGATCGGATGTGAAAATCAACGGCGTCAAGGTCGGGAGCGTGTCCGAACTTAAACTCGATTCCGAGGTTTTCACAGTCGACGTCGTAATGTCGATCGGAAAGCGCTATCGCATACCCAAAGACTCGGTGGCGCGCATAACCTCGACCGGCTTTATCGGCGCGCCGTTCATCTCGATCGAAATCGGAACCTCGCCCGAGCGGGCTACGTCGGCTATGCGTTTGGCCTCTGTCCCGAACAAATCGCTTGAGGAGGCAATCGGGAATGTCATCTATAGGTAAATCAAAATGTCATACCGGGCTTGACCCGGTATCCATGGATACCGGCTCGGGGCCGGAATGACGAGAAAGGTCGGAGGCAATCGGGAATGTCATCTATAGGTAAACTGTGTATATGTGTCCGCGCGCCGCAGGCGGCCTGCGAACGCCCCACATCGGGCGCAGGCGTTCACAAGTTCACGCACGCCCGTGGCGTTCTGGGCCGCTTGTCGCTTGTCCTTTTCACTTTATTCCTGTCCGCATGGACGAACATTCCAAACGAGCAGGCTGTGCTTCGCGCGCTGAACAAACAAACCGGCCGTGCGGAAGACGTGATCGTTCCGGTCGGGAGCAGCGTCATATTCGAAGATCTGCTTATCGAAGCGTCCGCATGTTTTTCTCGGCCAGACGACGAGGAGCCGGAATCGTCCGCGTTTTTGAGAATTTTCGAAGTCGGAAGGGACGGCGCTCGTTCCACCACTCGCCGCGTTGCGTTTTCCGGCTGGATGATGGCTAGCTCGCCGGCGGTAAGCGCTCTTGAACATCCCAATTATGATATCTGGGTTATCGGGTGCCGGTAATCAAAAATCCCACCAAAAGGGGTCCCGGTTCGCTGTGGCCAAAGGCCTGGCTTACCTGCCCTTTGTGCAAGATTTAGGATAATCTTTTTTGTTGACAAAACTATTCTCTCGGTCTAATATCTTAGATCGGTTTATAACAACAGGAAAAAAATGAAATACGAAACCAAAGACGGGCAAATCATAGACTATCAAAACGCGTGCGAAATGGGCGACCAAATGCGCAACAAATTCATACGGGCGTTTTCGCAATCGTTCCTTGACAAAGTTAAGAAAAAGGAAATCAACCTTGGCCACATCGGCCTTTTGAACCAAATGCGGCGCGACGTTTTCTTCATGAGCCTTGATATAACCAGGGACATCGCCGACATAGGCCAGGTATTCATCACTGCGATTAAAAGGCTCGACCAGTTCATGATTGAAAAAAACATGAAGATTACAAAGCTTGCCTCGAACGCCGCGATTTATGGGCGACTTATGAAAAGCCTTACCATCGACCAGGCAACCGCGCTTGGCTTCCGCGAACCATGGATTGGCGAATTCAAAAAATGGTTCGAGCAAATGAACATGCACTATAAAACAAAATCCGACGTGCTTAAGATCATTATCGCCACATACAACGACATATCGGCGAACACCGAATGGTCGGCGGCCGAAACCGAAATCGCGGAAACGCTTGGCCGATTCATGGCGACAGTCGAACATGAATATCCCGGCATCAAAGAAGGCATAAAGGAAAACGCAGACCTTCTCGTCAACATACTCGACCCCGAAGGAATCGCGCAAAACATACAGTCGACAATCGATGCTCACAGCAACCGCTCGCTCGAGGATTTGAAAAAACTTCACGGGGACAGAAGCTAGGCCAAACAATGAAAATCAAATACAAGGGCGAGCCGATAGATTATAAAACCGCATGCGATATGGGGGGGGGTGTGCTAGAAGGTTTTATCAAGGCCTTTACCGATAGAATGCTTGACAAGATAGCATACGCCGGATTTGGATCCAACGACGACAAGAAACCAAGCCTAAACAACATCGTGAACGCCAACAGGATATTCGAAGATATCTTCGTCGAGGATATAGAAGCAAAAAACCATGAAACAAGTGGCTGGCGCAATTTCAAACGCATGGTCGACGAACTCGACATCTTCATCAGAAAAAAAGACAGGAAGCTTGTGGCAGAAGCCGCGGCCGCAGACGGAGGAACCATCAGGAAGCTTAGGATCGAGCAGGCCACGGCGCTTGGGATACGCGAAAAATTCCTTGTCGAATTCCTGGCCTGGCTAAAGGAAACCAGCATGGACCAAAAACTTGAGATCAAGGCGCTTACCCGCATAGCCTTGACCCACCAGAACATAAGGCTAAACCACCAATGGTCGGATTTGGAAAGGCATATCGAAGGAATGATCAGCGGTTTCAGGAAAGTGTTCCAAACACAATATCCGGACATTTGCAAAGCCACAATAATTAAGGCAAGATCCATGGCCGATCAAACCCCGTTCATGACTGACACCTTAGACGACCTGGACGATAAAATTAACAACGCGCAACTTCAGCGCGAGATAAACGATATTATCAACCCAAACCAGCGCGAGGGCTAGTTCAGGCCGCTTCTTCCTTTAACGCCTTGTTCACAAGCTGGAACGATTTGCCCATCGTGCCCTCTTCGAAAATACGGGACAGCAGGCCGTCGAAATCGTGTATGCGGATTTGGTCGGACAATTTCGTAAACTTCTCGATGAACGATGCGGCTAGGCCGGCGGCAACTTCGTCTTTGAGCAATCGGCGGCGGAACATCTCGACAAAGTTCGGCGTGGAATCAGCGACGCTTAGAAGCGCGCCCGCGACGGCGGCCATGCGTGCCTCTCCGTCCCGGGATAGCGCGTTATAGATCACGACCTCGGAGGCGATTTCGGTTCTGGCAAGCAATTCCGATAGCGATACCGACAAATCGTTCAGAGCGAACGGGAGGTATTTCAAGAACTGGGCGGACTGCGCCTGACTTTTCGCCTCTAGAAGTTGGCGGGATACGACCTGTAGCCCCTCCAAGGATCTTGTCGACTGTCGCATCAGGGTTTCAAGCTCGCGGCGCGAAGTCCTGACCGAATACGCCGCTATGACCAGCGCGCCGATCGCCGCCAGAAATATAAGCGGCATGACCACCGCAAGCGCAAGGTTCGAGGCATCGATCACGGTGATCGGATCGGCCATCTTCTCCATCATAGCGCCGCCGGCCGCGGCCACCCAAACTATACCCGAGAGGAATAAAACCCCCAGTGTGGAATATACGAAAATCATGGGGCCATTATAGCATAGATTTGTCCACCTGGCAAGCGAGGCAGAGCCGTTCCTTATACTTCATCACACTAGCGCGATAGTGTGATGAAGTATATTCCCGCAACGATTGGCGTGGGAGCTTGAGCTTAATATTTTACACTTGCGCCGGTTTGATTAGTAGGCTAGGATTTGCCCCTATATGAGGGCGATATTTACCTTTATCATAGTTATGTTCGCGCTGCTTGCCGATGCGAGGGCGCAGACACCCAATGTCCTTTGGGCAAGCGATGTCGAAAATTATAAGAAAATATTCGACCTGCAATCCCGCGGGCGTCTTAAGGATGCCGACAAGTTAATCAAAAACATAAAAAACGATCTTTTGATGGGATATGTTCTTCACCAGCGGTTCATGGGCCCGCATCACAAAACTTCATACGAGGAAGCGCGCGCGTGGATGGCGAAATACTATGATCATCCGTTCGCAAACGACATATACAAACTCGGGCTTCAACGCGGCGCCCGCAAAGGATTAAAAGTCCCTATGCGCGAAGGAAACCGCGTATCATACTTGCGGCGCGAACCGTCGACAAATGCCATGATACAGGGGAACTATGGCCACCTTAACAAGGCGGCACGCGGCGATGTGTCCTATATGCGCCGAATCTTCCAACGCCGCCTTAATCAACGCCAGCCGGACAAGGCGCGCGAGGTGCTTGAGAACCCGTCGGCTAAGCGTTTCTTTACCAAGAATGATTATTTGCGTATGCAGGCATATCTTGGCTATTCCTATTTCTTGAGCGGAAACGAGGACATGGCGACGCTTTGGGCATACCGCGCGGCCGAGGAGCTTGACTTCTATCTTGCGAACTGGACTTTGGGGTTAAGCTATTGGCGTATGGGCGAGTGGGAAAAATCGCGAGACGCTTTCAAGTCCGTCGCCTTCAGCCGCGGAATCACGCCCGACATGGTATCAGCCGGAGCATATTGGGCTTGGCGAGCTAACGAGCGCATACCCCACAGATCGCTTCGCGACGATCCCGCGATTTTACTATCTAGGGCGGCCGAGTTTCCAAAAACCTTCTATGGCATACTTGCAAACTATCAAGAGGGCAAAAGGCTTCGCATAAAGTGGGAGGAGCCGGACTTCACCATAGAACACGCGCGTGAAATTTCGTCGTGGCGTGGCGGCATGCGTGCGCTTGCGTTGATCCAACTTGGGCGCAAGAACGACGCGGCGACCGAGCTTCGCTTTATGGCTCGAAGCGACGAGGGACGAGATTCCGCCGAGCTTTTGAACGCTATGATGGCGATCGCGCAAATAACCAACATGCCCGGCCTTTTGATGAACCTTGCCCAATACGACGAGCGGTTCCATCACGACCATGTCTTTGCCACACCGATGTATCCTATGGTCGCGATTCCGCCCGCCAAGGGGCCCAGCATAGACAAGGCGCTTGTGAACGCAATCACGCGGCAAGAATCCCGCTTTAACCCGGTGGCAAAATCGCATGCCGGCGCGCGAGGGCTTATGCAAGTGATGCCGGCCACTGCGTCCTATATCACGCGCGACCCGAAGCTTAGCCGGGCGCAGCGCGAGAGGCTTTTCGAGGAGGAACTCAACCTTGAAATCGGGCAGATGTATATCGACTATCTTTTCTCTATGCCCGAAATCGCCGGCAACCTTTTCAAGATGTTGGTCGCATACAACGCCGGCCCGGGCAATCTGCGGCGGCAACTTAACAATATCAAGAACCCAGACAACGACCCGCTTCTTTTCATCGAATCCGTATCGATAAAGGAAACGCGAATCTATATCAAGCGCGTCATGTCCAACTTCTGGATTTATCGCCACAAGCTTGGCAAGGAATGCGAATCTTTATCACAGGTCGCGCGCGGCGAATGGCCTATGTATAGCCTTAAGGTATACGAAGTCCGACCCGGGCTTGACTTTATTTTGCCCGACTTTTTGGCGCAAGAAGAGGCCGAGGAATCCGACGATGAACTTGACGAAGCGGCGATCGATGGCGGCGGCGAGCTTTGATATCGAGGCGGGGCTTTTGGCCTCGGGTTTTTCCGCGGTAATAGGTTGCGACGAGGCGGGGCGCGGGTGTCTTGCCGGCCCCGTAGTAGGCGCGGCGGCTTGGATCGATGTCGCGGGTTTTCCGGCGGAGCTTCTGGGGCAAATCTGTGATTCAAAAAAGTTATGCGAGCGGCGACGCGAGGAGATTTTTTGCGAGCTCTGCGCCCTGCCCGCCTCAGCATTCTGTTTTGAATTTCATGCCGTGAGCGCGGCGGAGATCGACGAGATAAACATATTGCGCGCGTCCCTTCTGGCTATGCGGACGGCTTATGAAAAACTGTTTGCACGGATCGGAGGGCGCGTGCATGCGATTATCGACGGGAATAAAACTTTCGAGGCGGCGCATGCAATCGCGGTTGTGAAGGGCGATGCGAAATCGCTTTCAATCGCGGCCGCTTCCATTATCGCAAAAGTTATGAAGGATAAGTTGTTGGGCGAAATAGGCGAGCGACACCCGGCATACGATTTTGCCGGGAACAAGGGCTATCCCACCGCGTCGCACATCGCGGCGTTGCAAAAATTAGGGGCGTGTCCAGAGCATAGGAAAACATACGCGCCGGTGAGGAAAATTATAGACTTTAGTTAAACCTTACCCGCGAGTTGCGGAACGAGGTGAACGCGTAGCGGATAAGATTAGCGAGCAAGCACTCAACTGCCAGCAGGCAAGCGAGCCCAGGCCAGCCGTCAAACCAACAAGCGCACTTGTAAGCGTAGTTGTGTTTGCGCGCTGCGCCGTGGTATGGGCGAAGCTTACGCCTTCCAGCCTTCGCACAAGGCTTCGGCGGACGCGGGCGGCGGGCTTTATGCTTCATTATCCTTCACTGGATTACCCGGTCGAGCCGGGGATTTTCTTTGTGAATATTGCGTTTTACCATATTAATATGCTAATACGCTATCGTGATAGCGTGATAGCGTGATAGCGTGATGAAATTTGAAGGGCTCGGTATACCCCCCCCCTTACCCCTTCGCCAATCTCCATTCTTCGCTAAAGCTTCGAAGGACAGGGGGGCCTGCACCAGCGAGGACAGGCTTGAGGTGCGCGAAGCGAGCAAGCTCGCTGGAAAGCTTATATATCCTTCACTGGATTACCCGATCAAGTCGGGCAATGACGGGGGACGAGGACTGGATTACCCCCTTCCTCATTCGCCAATCTCCATTCTTCGCTAAAGCTTCAAAGGACAGGGCTTCGGGAGGACTTCGCAAGTCGGGTAATGACTGGGGCGTAGCAAGTATATTTTCCCAATATAGCTAGACGTATTTTATTTCCAGCACTTCGAACTCGCGGGTGCCGCCGGGGGTTTGGAATTCGGCCGCATCTCCTTGACGCTTACCAATCAACGCGCGAGCGAGCGGGGATTTATAGGAAATTTGCGCGGGGGTGGCGTCCATGTCCGCCTCGGCCTCGCCTACGATTTGGTAGATTTTTTCCTCGTCCGTATTGACGTCGACAAGTTTGACGGTCGCCGAGAATTTTATCGTATCGCCGGCGACGCGCGCTGGATCAATGACCTCGCAGGACGCGAAAAGGCCGTCGATGAAGCCGATGCGGCGCTCGATGAACCTTTGGCGCTCCTTGGCCGCATGGTATTCCGCGTTCTCGCTTAGGTCGCCGTGCGCGCGCGCTTCTTGGATCGCAGCGATCACGTCCGGGCGGTCGACGGTTTTAAGTGTTTTAAGCTCGGCCTCAAGCTTGGCGGCCCCGGCCGGGGTCAGCGGATGCTTGTCCATAACCTCTCCTAGTGCTTGTCGAAATAAAGGTTGCCGGGCGACTGCATAGTGTTGGGAGTGAAGCCCTTCTCGGTCAGGATCGCGACCGTGTCGTCGACCATGCGCGGATTGCCGCAAAGGAAAATGCTTGCGTCAGCGGGCTTGATTTCAATACCAAGAACCTTGTCGACCTCGCCGTTTACTATCAACGACTGCGCGTGGCCCTCGTATCCGCTCCAGGCGCCGGCGGGTTCGTTTTTCGCGCGCGAGACTATGGGGAAGTATTTGAAGTCGGGGTTCGCCACCGCAAGAGCTTCGAGGTAGTCCCTATATCCAAGTTCATACGTTTGGCGCGAACCATGCAAGAAGCCGACTTTGCGCTTGCCGTTCAAAAGCTTTTCCTTATACTCGCGCATCATCGAAACGAACGGCGCTATGCCCGTACCGGTGCAGATGAAAAGGACGTTGTGGTCGTCGGGAAGGCGGTCGAGGTTCATGAAGCCCGCGACCTTCTCGCCCATAAAAATCTTGTCGCCTGCGTTGGTATTGAAAAGGCGGCTTGTAAGCTGACCGTTTTCAACTTTGACTATGTAAAACTCGACCTCGCCCGCAACATCGGTTTCGCGCGGCGCAGAGGCAATGGAATACGCGCGCCGGATCCACTCGCCACCAAGGTTCGAAGGGTCGGCTGGAAGGCCCAAAATTGCGAACTGTCCTGCCTTATACGGCAATTTTACGCCAGAGGCCAGCTTGATTTTGAAAAGGCGGATATCGGGGGTGATTTCTTCCATCGCCGATACGACTGCGTTGTATTGCATAATAAAATTCCTTAATAATACGCAATTATTTTATCCTTACGGGAGGGGAAAGTCAAGTGGTTAGGCCACACGGCCGCTTCGGAGCGGGCATGAGCCTGCGAATGCCAACGCCCGTGGGCGAGCGGACGTTGGCCGCCTGCGGCGCGCATACATATATACGTGCTAGGCCGTCTGCGCCGCCCGCTTCCTTTTCACATCGCCAAGGAACATTACCGCATACACGCCCATAATCGCGATAAACGCGCCGACAAGGAAATAGCCCAGCTTGTATCCTCCGCCGAATATCACGCCGAAACCTATGACCGCATAGATGAAGAGTATCGCAACCTGGCTTATCATATCATAAATCGACATGATGGTCGCGCGCTGGGCGGACGGTATAGCGTTCTGAACCCTTGTGGTCAAAAACACGTTCGCAATCGTGCAAAGGAACGCGCCGATGAAAAGCACGAACCATATCGTCAGCGCGTTTACGAACAACATCATCGCGAACGCCACGCCCGAGGCAACTACGATAAAGTTTATCATGAAGGCCGACATTTTGCCCGCGTATTGAATCGTAATGCCGCCTATGATCTCGGCAACACGCGCCGTAGCGAAAAGAAGGCCGATATGCTCGAGGCGAATGCCCATCTCGGAACCCAAAAGGCTGACATAATCCTCGGAATCCCCCATGCCGGTTATAAAGGAAAGAACGACCAACGTCATGAAAAGGTGTTTGATCTTGAATATCTTTTTGACCCCTTTCTTGAAATTCGCGAAGAACGGCTGGGGCGTTTTACGAACGATTATATACGATTCCGGCTGTTCCATATCGATGCTTAGCAATATGAAAAGGCCGAAAATCATCATCGCCATAGTGATCCAAAGAACCGAATTATATCCGTGGTGGGCGGCGATATACGAACCGCTTACCGCCAAAAGCGTTCCCACAGACTTCCACGAAAGCATATTGCCGTCGACGCGGGCGTATCTGTGCCGGGCGCCGAGAACGCGAAGCTCGTCGTAAAGGAACGCCTTGTTAATCGACGCGCTTATCCCCCATTCGATACCCCAAAAGAAGAAGCCCAGCATATAGCCCCAAAAATGTGGGAAGAAGAGGAATATCATGAAGCATATCAGCTTGCACAACTGCCCGAACACAAGAATTTTCTTTCGCGAATACTTGTCGCCTATGATGCCGAGAACCGGCTGTAGGACCATCACGAACACGGCCCAGCTCATCAACAATATCGTGATTTGGATTTCGGAAACGTCGTTGGCCTGGAACATAAGCGCCATGACGGGATAAAGGAAAACGCAGCCGTGTAAAAACGCATACGCATACATTTTCCAAAGGAATATACTAAGTTTTTGCATTCGGCTATTATATCATAAATGGGAAAATATGTAAATAGGGGGCGTAGCCAGCGACGCCTAGCGGGCGGCTGGCGGGTTCCCCCCCTTAAAGGCGTAGTCTTAAATCTCCACAAAGGGACCCCGGTCTAGCTTGCGCTGCGACCTGCCCTTGGTGAAGATTTGTGTTTATGCTTGATGAACACCGGCGTTCTGGGCCTTGCGAAAGGATTACTTTTATGCTTGAAATCGCAACCAATAAGTCCTAGATTCATCAAAGGAGGAAGTGGCTGTGTTTCGCGCGGGCGCAATTTGTCTTATGCTTATTATGACGTCGGTCGGTGCAGGCGCACAGGTCGTAGCAACTCAGGCATACGTAGATTCCGCATTTGCCGCATGCGGCGCACAGGAACAATTCACCATGACCAACAACTGCTGTATAACCCCGGCGCAGCTTAGCGCAAACTGGGTTTCAAGAAACGAACTTTTGAACATACTTAACGACTATGCAACCCCTGCGTATTGCGCCAACGGCGGTGGAGGAAATGAAAACGGAAATGGAGGCAACGGGCCACAACCGTGGACTGGTCCGCTTACAAGCTGTCCCGACTTGATAACCAATGCCGTGTGTCTAGCAATACCGTCGGCTCCGGGAACAGGCGCGGTGCGTTCGCAGGGCGGGGAATGTTGGTGCGACAGCCACGGCGGATTCTATGTCCACAACCAAACGCTTGTATGCGGGTGCGCCGATTTCTATCACCCAGGATGCGGCTCGGAATACCTTAAATGCTCGGCAACTTCCGCGCAATCAAGCACTATATCCATCGGTGCGGCGGGTTGGAACGGGGTGTAATGATGGGGCGCATAATATTCATTATCTCATTGATCTTAGCGGCAGGAGCCAATGCACAGGTGATTGCGACCGAATCCTATGTCTATTCCGCACGCGGGGCCATGTGCATAACCCCCCAATACCTTATCAACAATTACATACCGGTCAACAATATACAGATCTCGCCTACTCATACAATACGGGGATTGAATTACTGGCTTGAGCCTTATGCGAAAAAATCCGACTGTCCGGGAGGAGGAAGCCCCTGCCCCGCTTCGATCGCCGCTTCGGGCTGCACGGTCGCAAACCTTGGCCAGAACACGCAGCTTGCGAACTGGATCACGCCACAGGAATGCAGATGCAACTCGGGCGGCGGTTTCTTCTGGTTCAACGGAGCCCTTCGCTGCGGCTGTCCCCAATGGTGGAATCAAAACGAGGAGGCGGACATCGAACGTTGCGCCGGGGCCGGATATGTCAGATGTCCCGGCATAAATACCGGGAGCACCGGAATGCTGCCTATACAATAACCTCTTGATTTTCCGAAAATCGGCGTTATAATTGCCCGGTTCTTAGAATTAACAACCCTTTAGGAACCCACCGAAAGGAGGTGCACACATGGTAAAAGTATTGGTCCGCGACAACAACGTCGAACAAGCTTTGCGAGTCATTAAAAAGAAATCGCAGCGCGAAGGTCTTCTTCGCGAGATAAAGGACAGGCGATACAATGAAACCGGCACCGCCGAGCGCAAGCGCAGGAAAAACGAAGCGAAACGTCGCGAGCGCAAGCGTGTTTCAAAGGAAAAGCAAATCCTTGGCTTCTAGCCTTGACAAGAATATTGGAAACTTATATAATCAAGACAACCAAAAACACAAAAGAGAGGAACAGATATGAGCGTTTTTGAACAAGTAAAGAAAATCGTAACCGAAAACCTCGGCGTTGAAGAAGCTAAGGTAACACCCGATGCAAACTTCATCAACGACCTTGGCGCGGACAGCCTTGACACCGTCGAGCTTGTCATGGCCCTTGAGGAAGAATTCGGCATCGAAATCCCCGAGGACGAAGCCGAGAAAATCCAAAAGGTTTCCGACGCCGTCGCCTATATCGAAAAGAACAAGAAGTAGTTTTTGTTTTGAGAAATTGAAAGTCCCCCGCGAAATCGGGGGATTTTTTTATACAAGCCCAAATCTAACCTTGTGGGTCAGCAAGCCAAGCCCGAAGGGCTGCAGCGCGGCAGGGCCCCATGAGGTTAGATTTAAGACTAAGCGCAGCGCCCCCCCCCTTAATAAAACACATATAGAATCTTGCCTTTGAAGGCCAAGAGCAGTTGGTGTTTGTTAGGGGCAGCTCGTTGCACTCGCTATAAGCTTCATTATACTTCACTGGATTACCCGGTCGAGCCGGGTAATGACTGTTATTTTCCATTGACAAAACGTTGCGGGGGGGGGGTAGTCTGTCCAATAGATAAAAACTATTGAACGGAGCCCCCTAATGATTTTCTTTAACCGCAAGCCAAAAAAAGGCGCATACGCCGAACTTGGAGTTTCAAATACCAAAGACGCCATTCGCGAGGCCACGAAAAACAACGACAAGGGACTTTTCCCGTATGCGTTCTGCAAGATAAATCCGCTCGAGCTTCCGCCGCTTACTATCCCCGGCGATTCCTATGTCATGATAGCCCACGGCGACGGAGCGGGAACCAAAACCTCGATGGCATACCTGTATTGGAGGGAAACCGGCGACGCCTCGGTCTGGGCCGACGTTGTCCAAGACAGCATCGTCATGAACCTCGACGACGTGATTTGCGCGGGCGGAATCGACGGGGCGATGTCCCTTGTCGCGCTTGCCAATAGAAACCCCTTCCGCGTGCCGGACGAAGTAGTCGCCGATTTGATAAACGGCGAAAACAAATTCCTTAAAAACCTAGAATCGCACAATGTGAAAATCATAGGCCAGCAGGGCGAAACCGCCGATGTGCCCGACCTTACCCCGACAACCGTCCTTGACAACGCCCTTTTCTGTATCATGAGGAAAAGCGACGTCATCGACAACGCCAACATACGCGAGGGGAATTGGGTTGTGGGACTTGCCTCGAACGGCCAGGCCTTCTATGAGGACAAATACAACAGCGGTATCAGAAGCAACGGGCTGACCCTTGCCCGCCACGGCCTTCTGCACAAACGCTATCGCCGCAAATACCCGGAAACCTTCGAGAAAAAGCTTGGCAAAAAAGCCTATCGCGGTTCGTGGAGAGTTGGCGACCCTGTATTGGTCGAAACCGGCGATATGGTTCCGATGGGCAAAAATATCCTCTCGCCTACACGCACATACGCGATGATCATGCGGGCGATATACGACGCATTCGGCGGCAACGGCCGAATCGCCGGCGCCGTGCACAACAGCGGCGGGGGAATGACGAAGGTGTTGAACCACCTTGAGAAGCCGCTTGTCGTAGTAAAGGACAACCTTTTCAAAACCCCCACTTTGTTCACGATGATAAGAGAGGAAACGAAGACCGCATGGGAAGAGATGTATCAGACCTTCAACATGGGCGTCGGCCTTGAGCTTTATGTAAGGGATCAGGCGACCGCGAACAGAATCATCGAAATCTCAAGGGGCTTCGGCGTCAACGCCGGTATAATCGGCCGGGTGGAAAAGGCCAAGGGCGACAAGTCGTGCGTTTCCATATTCGGCGAACATGGCGCTTTCGATTATTCGAGGTAATGATTTTTATACATTGAAGCTTATAGCTCGCGCCAGAGAGCTGTGCGCACAAACGCCACCCCATGCAGGTGGGCGCGCACTTTGCAGTGCATCGCCGCCCCTGCTGGCGGATGTGGCTTGCTCTTGACTTTCCACTTGACAAAAACTTCCGGGGGGGGGTAGAGTCCGTCTATTAAGGACTGAACATGAAAAGTAAATTCAACTTTGCCAACTTCTCCGCCATGCCAGGCGTCATTATTTTTCCAGATTTCGCAAAGGGATGTTTGATAACCCTTACAAAAACCCTATCGACGCCAGAATATATGGAGCGACAGATAGCCGAGTTCGACCGCCTTCTCAATCGTCCCGACGTCCGTCAGTTCGCGCACTTTTGGCACAAGGACACCACAGGTTCGCAAATATTCGTGGATGACAAGGACGCCCTTCTACCAACAGCAAAATACTTCAAAAACAAAGCCGCGCAGCAGGACAGGCGCGAAAGCTATGGATACCACATCACGCTTGCCAACGGCCGCGGCGAAAGTCGGCTTATCGGCTATACCGTTGTTTGGGGAATTAGAAACGGCTTGGCGGAAATATGCTGCTTCCTCGATCCAAGCTATTCGAGATACGGGCGCGGGCCGGCCGTCATAAAAAAACTCAAGGAGCAGTTGAAGGAATGCGGCATAGATAAGTTCGCATTATCAAGCCATACCGATAATAAATTTACTATGACCGCAGCAACGGCCGCAGGATACGAATTCGTAGGGATCGAAAAGAACTTTAAGGGAGATCCGATGATAGCATACGACATCGACGACAAGGTCGTCCGGCTCCCATACGATAGAATGATGTTCGCGGATTGCCCGGAGCAAGCGTGCGCGGCGGACGAAACGGTGAGCGCGCCGTGTGCAGCTACGTGCCCTTATGTAATAAGGAATAGGCAGAAGGTGAAATAAATAAAATATTTAATAACGGGTCAGCAAGCCAGTCCTGCCGAAGGCGGACGCAGCGCGGCAGGGTCCCGTTGTTAAATATTTATAGCTTTAGCGCCTGCGGCGCGCGCGTATTAAGCTACATATAGAATCTTGCCTAAAAACGCCACGTGAGTGGCCTTTTTGAGGCGAGCTCGTGTGTGCACACTCGCGGAAGATTAAACACTCTTGAAACGGACGGTTTTCACCGCCTGATATCCAAAGCACGAGTTCACGCGGTCCATGATGACCGGCTTTTGGTATTCGGCCATCGGCGCCATCGCTACGCTTTTTAATTTTAGGTAGAGGACGCCGTCGCTGCGGGATAATTTAGTCGGCGTGGCGAGCGAGGCGATTTCTTCGCCGACTATAGCCTGCCAATTAAGCGCTATGTCCGCGCCCACGAACCCCTTTTGCGGAGAAAGTTTTTTCACGAAGCCGGTAATCGTTTCGACAAGGGGGCGAGCGCCGAATTTATACCGTATCTCTTCGGGATCGGGAGTTTTTTCAAGTATGAATTCGTTCCAGTCGTCGGACATTTACATGTAATCTTTCCAACTCGACCTGTTGCGATGTTTGGCTACGTCGATTTCGCCCTTATAGTTGCGGTGCATCTCGGTCTTGAAATTTTCATAGGGAATGCCTTCGGCCAAGAGGAAGCCCATCTTCGCCGCCATGGATTCGATGTTCATATCATAAGCCGGAATCGCGCCGTGCTGCTCGGCCAAAATTCCCGGTTCGTTCACGTCCATGGTCGCGACGCCCGTCGGAATCTGGGTCGTGATCATGACGGGGATTTTCTTCTCGCGCAGGTAATCAAGGACCGGGAGGAAGCTTTCGTGTATGTCGCCCACGCCGACGCCGCGGATGATGAAGCCCTTCTTGCCACCGTGTTCGACAAGGATTTTCAAGTCGTTCGGGTCGATGCCCGCATGGTCGGTAATCGAAACCAGCGTGTGCGTAGGATAGCTTGAAAACACATCGATCTTTCCGCGCGGTTCGTATGCCGCGTTGTTTTGCTCGAGCCTTGCCTGATCGAACTGTAGCTGAGCCTTGGACCCAAAGCTTGCAAGCGCGTTTTGCTGGAATGAGCTGAAGGCATGGTAATCGTTGTCGCTTGTCTTCTTTACGCGCGTGCCGATCATGGCGGCGGAACCCATGACCACGAACACGCCCTTCATCTTGGTGTGATAGTCGCGCGCGATGCGAATCATGTTTTCAAAGTTTAAGTTGGCGTCCGCGCCCTCGACTCCGAACGGAACCTGGGACCCGGTCATATACACCGGCTTGCCAAACGACTTAAGCCCGAACGCAAGCGCGGAGGAAGTCATGCCCATAGTATTGGTTCCATGCGTGATGCAGAACGCATCATAGTTATAATGCTCGGCCTCGAGCACTTTCAAAATCTGGTTCCAATGGTCGGGCGTGATGTTGGTGGAATCTATGTTGAAAAGGTTCCTTGCATCGATAACGACGTCCTTGTTATTCGGGTTGGCCCTTACATAGTCGAGAAACCCCTGTTTCCCGGTGGCGCCGACCGATATGTGAGTGCCGGAACCGTCGTCCTCTTGCGCGATCGTGCCGCCGGTGGTGAGTAGTAGAATCTTCAATTTCTTGTTTCCTTTACTTTAGTTATTTCCGGGAATCCCTTGCAACCTTGCTGCAAAACCCTAGGCTCGCCGCCTAACAACGGCGCTCGCCAAGGATTTTTATGCGCGGTTTCAATTTATCTATCCTTTATTTACCTGAATTCCGGGTCAAGCCCGGAATGACAGAGGGGTTATTTAAGCAGCGGGCTCCAGGCCGGGTCGGAGGCTTTGGTTTCCGTTTTTATAATCTCGTGGTTAAGGCCCGTCACGTCGACGCTGTGGATTATAAGGCTATCGTCCCCGCCGCGCAAGGGTTTTTGTTCATAATATATTATACGGCGGCCGTTGGGGCTCCAGCTGGGACTTTCGATCATAAAGCCGTCGGCGATTATGCGCTCACCGGTGCCGTCGTCGAACATGACGCCGACACTGAACTTGCCGCCCTGGATTTTAGTGAAGGCGAGGTAGTCGCCGCGAGGGCTCCAGACAACGTCTTCATACCGGCCGGCGCCGAAGCTTATGCGCTCCGCCCTGCCCCCGTTCGCGCTCATGATATAAATTTGCGGAGTGCCGGAGCGATCCGAGATGAACGCGATCCGCTTTTGATCGGGCGAATACGAAGGCGCGGTGTTGATGTTAAGCTCGCGCGTCAGTTGGCGCAGCTGTTTGGATCGAAGGTCGAGTTCGTGCAAATTCGACGCTCCGTCCTTGGCTATCGAGACTATAAGTTTTTTGCCGTCCGGGGAGAAGCGGGGCGCGAAGCTCATGCCGGGGAAATCGCCCACCAGTTCATGTCGACCGGTTTCGATATCAAACACGAAAATCTTCGGCACCTTGGTGTAGTATGTAACATAGGCTATCTGCTGTGCGGTGGGCGAAAATGTCGGCGTCGAAACCGCGTACTTGCCGTTGGTGAGGTATTTCAAATTATGCCCGTCCTGGTCCATAAGCGCTAGGCGACGGGTGCGGTTGGTCTTGGGCCCGGTTTCGGCGACGTATAAAATACGCGTGTCGAAATAGCCTTCGTCGCCGGATAATTCCTTGTATATTATATCGGAAATTATATGTCCTATACGGCGGGCATTGCTTTCCTCGGTCATGAAAATCTGGCCGCGGATTTGTTTGCCGATCGAGATGTCCCAAAGGCGGAACTCGATCGCGACGCGGCCCTGCTCGGACGGATTGACCGAGCCGATGACTAGGACTCGGGCGTTGATCGCGCTCCAGTCAGCAAACGTCGGAGTGTCGAGAGTGGAGAGGTTCTTTTCGATAAACGCACCCGGCGGAATGACGCGGAAAAGGCCGCTCCTGGTAAGGTTGGATTTGATTATGTCGGTGGTTTGTTTGGCGATACGCTGCCGCTCGGGGCTGGTGGCGGTGAAGTCCATGATTGCGACCGGAACCGGGTCGAACGTGCCGGCGTTCACGTCGATATAAATCGTGGCGTTTGAGGGGGCGGACAGGAATAACGCAAAGCAAGCGACGCCGAGCAGGGCGGCAAGCGGTGTATACCGCGCGCGTCCAGCGTGGGGGCGGCGGAAGCTTAGGAGCCCTTCGGGCTGGAAAGTTTCAATATGCTTACTGGATTCTGCGGTCAAGCCACAGAATGACAAAAGTTTTTTCATGTTAATCATTCTCCCCTCCTTGTGATTTTGGTGCCGTCATGCACGTCCTTGATGTCAAAGCCGAGCGCGTTTATTTCGGCGCGGATTTCGTCGGCGCGGGCGAAATCTTTGGCGGCCTTTGCCTCCGCACGGGCTTGGACAAGTTTTAGTATTTCCCCGTCGACATGAACTTCTTCGTTGCCGATTTTGGTTTGCGCGTAATCCATGAAGCGCAGGCCAAGAAGTTCGTCGGCGAATTTCACCGCCTCGAGTTTTGTCTTGTCCGATAATTTTGAATCTTTGAGTATTGTTTGCATTTCGGCAAGCACCGCGGCAGTGTTAAGGTCATCGTTGATGAGCGATAGGAACTTTGCGCGTATTGCGTCGACCTCTTCCACGTCGGGCAAACTATCGTCCGGGAGCAGCGGGTCGGCAAGCAGCGCCGCGACGCGCTTGACTATATTCTCGCGCGTTTTTTTCGCGCCGTCCATGGCTTCGAACGAGAAGTCGACCTGCTTCCTATACGACGCGGTAAGGCAATAAAACCTATAATCCATCGGGTCGTAGCCCATTTCCTTCAGCTTCGTCAACGTCAAAAAGTCGCCCTTGGATTTGCTCATCTTGCCGGTCTTGTCATTAAGGAATTCCATGTGCGTCCAGAAGCCGCACCAGCGGTGGCCAAGCGCGCAATCGCTTTGCGCGATCTCGTTGGCGTGGTGGCCGCGGATAAAATCTATGCCGCCGGTGTGAAGGTCGAGGTGTTCGCCCAAACGGTCGATTGCCATGGCCGA
>Ga0123356_10002705_pt1 | contig 18831 bp, 12 predicted proteins | sample TergutEmb28metaG_2_FD_92546 | JGI IMG/M metagenome (GOLD analysis project Ga0123356, IMG submission 92546) | Embiratermes neotenicus P3 segment gut microbial communities from Petit-Saut dam, French Guiana - Emb289 P3 | ecosystem: Host-associated > Arthropoda: Insects > Digestive system > Gut ...
ACGCGTTCGCGCTCTTCGGTACGCTTAGCGTTATTAAAACGATCCAGCGTGCCGACCAGATAGCCGGTAATGCGACGGATGCGCTCAAAGGGTCGGCTACCATCGTCTTCGGTCCTGCCGCAAAGCGGACAGCTGTCGCCGATGATGCCGTTATAGCCGCAGACAGGGTCGCGGTCGACCGGATGATTAATGCTGCCGTAGCCCATTCCGCAATCCTTCATGTAGCGAATGATGGTTTCGAATGCCTCCAGGTTCTGTGATGCGTCGCCGTCAAGCTCGACATAGCTGATGTGACCAGCATTGGTCATTGCGTGGTACGGTGCTTCGAGCTCGATTTTCCGATATGCATTGATCGGATAATAAACCGGCACATGGAAGCTGTTCGTGTAGTATTCGCGGTCGGTTACGCCTGGGATGATACCGAAACGTTCTGCGTCGATGCCGACAAAACGACCAGAGAGGCCTTCTGCCGGTGTTGCCAGTAGAGTCCAGTTAAGCTTGGTTTCCTGGGCTCTTGCGTCTAGGAATTCGCGCATATGGCCAATGATTGCCAAGCCGAGGTTCTGCGCACGCTGGGTCTGCCCGTGATGCTCGCCAATCAAGGCAACAAGCGTTTCTGCCAGACCGATAAAGCCAAGCGAGAGGGTTCCGTTTTTCAAGATCTCGCCAACCTCATCGTCCCACTCCAGATTCTCAGAACCTGCCCAGACCCCCTGCCCCATCAGGAATGGCATGTTATAGACTTTCTTGCCGGACTGAATCGCAAAGCGCTCCAGTAGCTGCTGGCAAACCAGCTCTAGCTTACTGTTGAGCATGTCAAAGAACAGGTCGATATCGCCTCTGGCGCGAATAGCCAGGCGCGGTAGATTGATACTGGTAAACGAAAGATTGCCACGTCCGGGAGTTATAGCGTTGCCGGGATCATATACATTGGCAATCACACGGGTACGGCAACCCATATAAGCCACTTCGGTACTCGGAGTGCCATCGTAGAATTGCTCATTGTATGGCGCATCCATGAAACTGAAATTCGGGAACAGCCGCTTAGCGCTAACCAGAATTGCCTGCTGGAAGAGGTCATAGTTCGGGTCTTCAGGATTCGCACTGATACCGTCTTTGACCCTGAAGATCTGAATCGGAAAAATCGGAGTCTCGCCATTGCCCAAGCCTTCTTCGGTAGCCTTTAAGACATTTTTGATGACCATTCTGCCTTCCAGGCTGGTATCCATACCGTAGTTGATTGAAGAGAATGGGGTCTGAGCGCCTGCTCTTGAATGCATGGTATTCAAATTGTGGATAAAAGCTTCCATCGCCTGATGGGTGGCTTTATCGGTGTCTTTAGCTGCCTGACGTTCCGCATAGGCCAAAGCCTGGTCGACTATCTCTGCAGTCAGTCGATCCGATGCGAACTCTGCCAGCAAAGCGATCTTTGCAGCCTGGATATAGTCTTGGTTCATCTCAAGGCTTGCTGTCAGTCCGGTTCCTTTTTCTACCCGCTCAATCAGCTTGGCTACCCGCTCGGTCGGGTCTTCGATATCAGCCAAGAGCTCCAGTGCTGCGACCAGGGCTTTGCGATAGTTGCGTCGGAAGGTCTTGCGTACGCCGACAGCCATTCCATAGTCGAAGTTGGGAATCGACTGGCCACCATGTTGATCGTTTTGGTTCGACTGAATGGCAATACAGGCTAAGGCGGAGTAACTTGAGATATCACTCGGCTCACGCAGCACGCCATGACCGGTAGAAAAACCACCTTCGAACAGCTTGATGATGTCGATCTGGCAGCAGGTAGTGGTAAGGGTGTAGAAGTCTAGGTCATGGATATGGATGTCGCCATCAAGATGAGCCTTTGTGAATACGTCTGACAGGACGCTCATCTGATAAAACTGCTTTGCGGTTTCTGAGCCATACTTCAACATGGTTCCCATTGCCGTATCAGCATCGATATTGGCGTTTTCGCGAGCACTGTCGTTTTGCGAGGCCTCCGCGTTGGTTAGCTTAGCAATCGACTGCATTAGATTGGTGTTCATCTCGCGCACACGGGTTCGCTCTGAACGATACTTCATATAGGATCTGGCAATCTGCACATAGCCGTTGTCTGCCAGTGTCTCTTCAACCAGATCCTGGATCTCTTCGACCGCAGGCGGGTTCGGTGGCACGCCATCTAGAGCGCCGTACAGGATGCGACTTTCAACATCGCTTGCCAATCGTTCGCACTCTGCCCTGTTGTTCAAGAGGCCCGAGGCCACAAAAGCCTTCTCTATGGCATCGGCTATCTTATCAACATCAAAGTCTTCTAGCCTGCCGTCGCGCTTTACGATCTTTTCGATTTTTGTCTGTGATCCTGCTTGAATCGATGCTGCTATCGAAGCGGTGCTGACCACTGCTGGACCTACCTGTCTGGTCAGCTCAGTAGAAACAACCCCTTTTACAGAGGCTGGTGTGTTTGTTTGTCCGATAGTTGTATTTGAACGCGGTTCCGTCTGTTGCATCTTTTTCTCCTTCTCTGCTACGTTTAGCAACATATAGCTCGCCAGCTTTGCACAAATGCAAAGCGCTCTTATTCCTTCAAAACCACAAATGCTCACCGTGTCATTCGTTGGACAGCGATAACGCACTTTGTCGGATAAGTGCAGGCAGTTCCATCAAAAGATGGTAGAATTACAAAACGAAGATCCCTCCTGCACCTCTCCAAATACCTGCCTTGCCACTACATATAGTAGTAGTGTTTTTAAGCATGCACAGGGTATGGTATATGACCTCTGCTGGTTTGGCAAGCCACAAGATATAGTAATGTCTGGTCAAGATTTGTTTGGTGGTATAGCTTTAACGTGGTGTTTGCCTATTAACAGTAGGCTTGTGGTACAATCCATTGGTCCGATTGACCAACTGAATTTATATAGATTATCAGTACGTATAGAAAAGGAACATGAAGTGGCAAATATCAAGAGTCAAAAGAAGCGCAACCTGACTAACGAGAAAGCACGACTGCGTAATCGTGCTGTCAAAAGCCGCCTGAAGACTGCAGTGCGTGCAGTGCACAATGCGATTGATGCCGGTGATTTTGAAGAGGCTCAAGAATTAGCTGAGAACGCCAGTCGGCTTTTCGACAAGGCTGCATCCAAAGGCGTTATCCACCGCAATCAAGCTGCTAATCGCAAGTCAGGTGTGATAAAGCTTGTTAACAGGGCTTCAGCAAACGAGTGAATGCTCACCAAAGTGCTCACTCTTCTTGAAATCGAAAGAGCCGCCCGTGGGCGGCTCTTTTTTAAGTCTGTTATCTGCTTCTGAAGCCAGTGGTGAGGTTTTATCCCGATGATTCTTTGACTATGCGTAGTAGCTGAACTTGAGTTGCTCGTACTCGTCTGCCATCCACTCGATGCGCTGCTTCTGAACGTCGGACGCGTTGGGGTTGGAGCCTGGTGTGACAACGCCTTCGCCGATTGCGAAACCACCGCCTGGAGCCAGCATGTCCAACAGTGCCCGGAACTCAGCACGGACCTGCTCTTCGGGAGTGTCATCGTTCCAGAAGCGCTGTTCGAGGCCGCCGCACATTGCCAGATTGCGACCGAATTTCTCTTTGATTGCAAGTTTGTCGTTTGACGACTGCACAGGATCCCAGAAGCTGACGCCCATGTCGACCAGCTCATCCAGATACTCCTCGAAGTGGCCACAGTTGTGGTGTCCGACCGGAAGGCCAGCCTCGACGAAGATCGAATAGTAGCGGCGCCATGACGGTGCCATCAGATCCTTGAACATCGCAAGCGACAGGAAGGGATTGTGCTCGTGAGCGATATCGTCTCCCAGGAAACCGAAGTCAGGTCGATAGTAGTAGAGATACTTCTTGCCTGCTTCAACAGCGAAGTCGCAGAGATATTCCATCAGTGCTTTGACTTCATCGGGCTCTTCAAAGCAAGCCACGAGTCCGTCTGTGAAGCCCATGAAAGCAACCAGTGGCTGGAAGAAACCGAAGGTTGTGCCGCCACCGAACGGCTTCTCGGGATTGTGGGCATCCCATGATTCCTTTGCCATATCGATCCAGGCTGACTCATCGATATCAGAGATGTCTGGAACCTTGATAACGTCGCGCCATTTTGTGATATCGGGCAAAATAAAGTCGTGGGTCTTGGGCATTGGCGGGTTGATCCCGCCACTGTCGATTGCCGACTCGACACCGAAGATGTCTTTTCCGGTTCCGTCTTCGTTTCTCTCTCCCCGCAGGAATGGCGGTGTGTTGAATGCCCAGAAAAGGTTGTAGGTCGGGACATACTCAGGCACCTCTTTGTTTATGAGGAGCATAAAGTTCTGTCTTGTAGTTAACATTTTTCCTCCTAACGAATCTGTTGATGTGTGTGCAGCTTAAGCCTCAGCTGCTGTTTCTGCTGCTCTGGTCTGATTGTATAGTGTCGGCTGCAGCCTGATTACACACTCTGCAACTAAGTCGAAAATTACCTGGTTCTTCATTGGTTTCAATGTGCCATTCGCATATTCAATTAATATGCTGTAATGGCTGCTGCTGTGTGGGTAGGCGGGTGCTGTGCGCCAGCTGGTGGCTGGCAGGTGACAGTCGTCAGACAGCTGCAGTGTGGGTAAGCGGTTGCTGTGCGTTGACTGGAAGTCGGCTGCCTTCGCAGATTTTCACCAGCCAGAGTATCAAGACGTGTTCGTCGTCCTGCCCACTTTTCATTGCAGCTTCGGTTGAGTGAGCATCTCTCAGTACCTCGACAAGCTCGGCTTCTGTGAAGCGATTCGCTGCTTGAATCGAGGCCCTGATCTGCCACTCCTGTCGTTTCAACTCCGATGCAATCTGGTTGTTTGAGGTCATTCCGCGCTGTTTTAGACTGATGATAGTCAGTATCTCGCGCAACCTGCCCAGGCAATTCAACAGAATCGTGGTTGGCCTGGTTGAATGCATTTGCGAAACGATTCTTAAGACCTGCCTGGTGTCACGCAGGCACAGCGCGTCAGCCAGCTCCCATGGCTTCGGTTCTATCAAAGCGGGAACACTGTCAATAATATCGACTACAGTTAATTGCGTTCTTCCATTTACCTGAGCCATTGCAGCCAGGCGACGTAACTCATTATTCAGAGCCGTCATGGAAGTACCAACCCGGTCGATCAGTGACTGGGCAGCCTGATAGTCAAGGGTTAGTCGATAGTTTCCAGCCAGGCGACGTAACTCATTAGGTAGTTCCGCTCGCTTTGCCGATGAGACATCAATGATCGAGCTTTTGTTATAGCTATTGATTGCCTTGTACAGTCGGGTGTTTGTTGCGATACGATTGGCCGACAACGCCAGAACTGTTGTCTCTGCTGGATCTTTAATGTACTCGATCAGCACCTCGCTAAGCTCCTTGCTAAGCTTCTCTGCATTCGAAAGTACCACCAGTCGATATAGACCGCCAAAGGGTAGGGTTGTTATGGCGTCAAGCAGTGAGTCGGCATCTTTGATGCTCTCGCAGTTGATGGTCTGCGAATTAAGCATGATATCGCCAGTAGAAGCGATGCGGGACGATAATCGACTGAGCATTGTCTCACGCTTCAAGTCGTTGTCTCCGTTTATCAGATAGACAGCCAGCATTGCTGAAGAGGCAGCCTGGTTCTGCTCTTGCTCAATCATTTCTATGTCCGTCAAATCTACTCCTTGAAACGTGCCCGCGTACTCAAAACACCCACAGCAATGATGCTCTATCAGGATAGCTTATGACAAGCCCGTCTGCTGTGAAACGTATATGAATATCGCCCAGTTCATCGGTACGATACACTTCGACATCTGCTGCCGCCAGCGTTGCTAAGGTCTGAGCTGCCGGGTGCCCGTAGCGATTGTTCAGCCCTACGCTGATAATAGCCACCTGACAGGCCCAATCAGTTATCTGCCCAAGGTCGACAGCAGCTTTACTGCCATGGTGGGCGACTTTTATGGCGATAAACCGAAGCTCTGGATAAGTTCTGGTTATTGCCTGCAGAATGTCCGCTTCTGCATCTGCGGTTAATAACACGCTCAAGTCAACTACTCCATCCGCCTCGTAGTCATAATTCAAGGCAGCAACGATGCAATCAGCGTTCCCACCCAGCCTGACAGGATGCTGAGGTAGGAGAATAACCAACTCAAAGCGCGTCGAGAGCTGCAGGGTGTCACCTGCAGCTATCTCTCCGACACGGCTGCTTCCAACCAACTCGATAGCGTTGCTGATAGCTGACGAATCGGCTTGCTCAGATAGCAAACCAGCCGCAAAGTAAACCATGTCAGGTTGCACTGTTCCGCTCAGTGCCGCAAGCGCTCCGCAGTGGTCATTATCTAAGTGAGTCAGAATCAGAGCGTCCAGCGAATACACCTGGTTTCTGGCTAAAGCCTGCCTAAGAGCGGTTGCATCAGCGCCAGTATCGATCAGGATTGTGATTCTTCCCTCCCTGATCAGCAAAGCATCACCTTGGCCAACATCGAGAATGACCAGTTCTGCTGGCCTTGGTTTGAGCGCCTGCCAGGACATAAAGACCAGCAATGCACTTAGGCTGACCCCAAGAAGCTGCCAACGCCGCCTACTGGGTTCAGGCCAGAACCAGTAAAGTAATGCAGCAAAACCAAACGTCACTATTAAACACAGCGGAAGAGATGTAGAGACAGGCGCAGATGCAAACCTGAACCTGGCCAGCGACTCTGCCAAAAAGCAGGTCAGGCTGCTGATCAGGTGCAACAGGCCGACCATGGCTACCTGCACTGGAGGAAGAAAGCCAGCCAAAGTCAAGCCTGGTAGCCCGATAAGTAACATCATGCTGATAAGCGGGGTTACCAGCAGATTTGCAGGTAATGATATCAGCGTGATGCAGGCGAAAACTGGAATCGTCAGAGGTAAGGTTGCAAACTGAGCAGTTAGGCTAAGTGCAACAGGCTCAACTAAATAGCGCTTGATCAGGTTGTTGATTCTCTTGCTCTGCACTGGCTCATCGCCAACACCTTTCCTCAAAAAAAGCGCCGACGCAGACTCAAACCAGGCACTCACCAGTGGCAGAAAAACCCCGATACCGAAAACAGCAAAAACTGACAGCCAAAAACCCAAAGAGAAGACCGTTGGCGGGTGAACCAGAATCATCACACATGCAGTTGCTGTGAGCGCTGATGGCGAATGAGCACGTCGACCAAGCAGGCGTGACCCTTGCAGAAAAACCATCATCAGAGCAGATCGCAGTGCCGAAGGTTGCACTGCGGTGAGAACCACATAGGTACCTATCAAAAGCACCAGTACGAGTATCTCAACCCATGTGGACAGCTTCAGCTTCCGCATCGCCCAGACCAGCAGAGACGCGATGACCGCCAGATGCGAGCCTGACACTGCGACAAGATGCGATAGTCCAGTAACCCGAAAAGCCTCTGCAGAAAAACACTGGTTGAACTCACTGGAGTTTCCAAGCAAAACCCCCGACAAGAGCCAACCACTCTTGCCGCCATCAGTAGTCAGGAGCTGATACCTCTGCTGCCTGAAGGCAGCTGTTCTGCCAAGTAGGTCGGTTTCAAAGAACTGCTGGTCAATCGAGCTGACGCTAAATGAGCAGACAATGCCTTGGCGATAGAGAAACTCCTGCTTATCATTAAGTTGACGAACACAACCTGTCACCTGAACAAAGCAACCATAGGCAGGAACATCACCATCCGGCCAAAACAGTCGACAGCGAAAACTCATACCGTTATCAAGGCAAACCGATGCGATGCTCATAGTACTGTAGCCACTGGGCGAAGGGTCACTGATGATACGGCACATTAGCTGTGTTGGCTGTGCCTTGGAAACATGGGCGAGCATGCTGTCGACGCCACGCCAGTAGGAGCAGCCAAGCGCTGCAGCAAAACAAAAAATCGCAGCAGCCATAAGCAGCTTATTTATCGCCGAAGGCGCAAGCCTGTTAACCAGTGAAGCCGAAGCAACGCGTAGCTTGCCTTGCTGGCTTTGCTGGCTTTGCTGCCCCGGCTTTCTGCTGAACCACCAACCTGTCATGGAGGCGAGCGAGATCACAGCAGGAATCACTGGCTCGAGCGCCTGATTATGCCAAGCCATTCGCTCGGTAATAAGCATTGCAGCCCAAATCAGCCCAAGTGGAACCAGCAGCACTGGAAGCATAGGCCGCACCACCTCTGCTAACAGTCTATTTGCAGTATCGGTCGTTTGTTCAATCGCAACTGTCATTGATACTCATCATCACGTCACGCAGCCAGAGACACCCCAGGCATCCTTTGCTTATTTACAGATTAGATATGGCCGCATGTCTGCCAGTCGCTTCGCACCGATACCGGACACCTGCAGCAGATCATCAAGCGAGTCAAACGAACCGTGCTGGTTGCGATAATCGATTATTCTCTGCGCTGTTACCGGCCCGATGCCGGGAACAGTCTGTAAGGTAGCTGAATCAGCACTGTTGATATCAACCGGAAAACCACTCTGGTTCCGATCGCTTGCAGCTCCCTGACTCCCAGGGTTCGTCTGCTGCCCTTGGCCAGATGTCGCACCACTACCCTGACTGGTAGCCTGACCAACCAGGTCATTTCCTGCGAGCAGCTCACGTTCAGGAACCACGTCCTGATCTCTGAGCGCATCGATATCAGTCTGCGTGGGTATATGAACATGCGTACCGTCAAGCAGCGGCGCAGCAAGATTAACATAGTCGGATGCTGCATCATTAGATAAGCCACCGCATAGATTCACACCGTCAATCAGACGACTACCTGCAGGCAGCGACACAACACCAGGTTGATATACTGCTCCAGATATGTGTACAAAAATCGCTGTGGATAAACCCTCGTTTCCTGACGGATAGGTGCCAGGTGTCGAGTTAGACAGCTCAATTGCAGACTGCTCACTTAGCTCCGCCTGCCCTACTCGTTCAGCTTGTTCGATACGCGACTGTTCGGAGTCAGCGACCTGTTCTTGTCTTTCGTTAACCTGTCCGGTTATGAGCGCAACCTTCTGCTGGTTGTTTCGCCAGTAGAGAGCAAGTACCAGTGCCGCCGCAAATACACAAACGATAACCACAGCAGGTTTAATGGTAAAGGAAAACTCCCTTGCCTCAAGCGCCTGCCTGGATTTACCTGCTTTACCGTTCCTGTTGTGTCGATGTGCAAACACCGTGTTGCATACCTCCTTTTTGTCCGAGCAGTAAGTATCGCAGTACAGTCTTAAAAAGCTTTCGCACGTAGCTATCACACACCTTAAAAGAATCTTAAAGAAAGCTATAAGGCTTGGTGTCTTTGTGCTTTGGTGGCCTTATGCTTTGGTGGTTTGGCGCTTTGGTGGTTTGGCGCTGATTGACCGAGGTCATACGGTTCGGCTGAGTTCTGGCTGACAGAATGGTTGATTGCTTCCGGTATCGCAAATAAGGAGCACAGATGGCGCCCAACCGCAATCAACCTTCGCCGGCTGCCAGCCACCGAGCCGCCAGCCACGCCCCCCAATCAACCCCCTCTGCCGAGCCTCGTCACACCCTCGTCAACCCTCGTCACGCCCTCGTCACGCCCCCGATCAACCAATTCCGGGAATTCGCTTCTTTCTGCAACTTTTTTGCGGTTGGGTGCCAAAATCGCTGTATATTACGTTGCAAATGCAACAGACGTGTGGTATATGCAACAGAAGTGTTGCATATACCACACTAGCTAGCTGTTAAAGTGTGCTTTTTTGGCGCCCAACCGCAAAAAAGTTGCAGAAATTGCTCAAAAGCTGGAATTGGGTGGTACCGGGGCGCGGAGCGCGGGGGGGTTACGGGGGTGCAGAAGGGGGCGCGGAGGATGAGAAGCGGGTCGCGGACAGGTTGCTGGGGTTGCTGGTTGCGAATGAGTGATGCAGGTTGATTTGGGGTTGGCGGACAGGTTGATTTGGTGGTAAGGATTGGGAGAAACGAGGAGGAACGAAGGTCTGACAGAGTGGCACGTCGGACGCATGCTTGTTTGGCGCAGAGCACAGCATACTCAGGGCTAGCCTGTGCTGGGGCGGTATGCGAACTTGGTTTTCACGCTGAACTCTCAGAGGCCAAGCAAAGGAGCCAAACGACGAAACGGCAAACCGATTACGGTTTCTGTGTCGCCATCGAGGCTTTCAACCTGTTGCCCCCAGATACCTTGGATGGCGTAGGATCCAGCTTTGTCATATGGCGGCTCAGCACTGACGTAGTGCTCGATGTCTGCCAGGCTATAATCCGCAAAAGTTACAAGCGCGGTGTCTGTGAAGCTTGTCTCGAGCATTGCAAAAGCGGTGTGACCAGCTGTATACGAAACTGGTTCGCCTATCTCACTTGACGATAAGGCTAGTTCAATCACACCTACCGATGTCAGCACTGTATGCGTACGCCCTGCCAACAGCTGCAATGTCTCAATAGCCTTCTGCCTGTTCTCAGGCTTACCTAGAATGCCATCGCAATATACGACTGTATCCGCCGCAACAACGATCACTTTCTGTTGGCTGGCGCACGCAGCGCACGCAGCGCACGCGGCGCACGCTGACCCTGCCGCATACACCGCGCCAGCAGCCCCACCCAAAGCAAGCCGCTCCACTACCGATCTCGCCTTTGCCAGTGCAAGCTCCTCCAGCAATGGCGGCAAACTGTCAAGCGAGGTACTCGGATCGATATACTCTTCGACATCAGGAGAATACACCTCTGGCTCAAAGCCGTGTGCCTTTAAGATATCCAAACGGCGAGGCGACGATGATGCCAGCACCAGGCGAATCCTACTGCCGTCCGTCCCCAGCCCACCCGCGCAGAGCCTCGTAATATCACTGTCAGCCTGCGTCATACCCGCGCAATAACCACATAACAAGCTATTCAAACAGCTCGCGCAGCCGAATACCGGCTTCAGTCATACCCAGACTGCGGGAACGCACTGTATCCAGCACCTCTCTCAGGTCGGCAGGCAGACGATCGGTGAACTGCATCAGCTCGCCGGTTATCGGATGGTTGAAATCTAATGCGGAAGCATGTAAAAACTGCCTGTTCAAGCCGAGCTCCATGTTACCCTTGCGACGACCACGCCCATACAGAGCGTCACCGACACAGGGATGGTGAGTGTATGCCAAATGAACCCGAATCTGATGAGTTCTCCCTGTAAACAAATTGCATTCAAGCAGGCAAAAGCCATCATCATACAGCCCTGACTCATAGCGCTCAAGCACCAGAAAACTGGTCAGTGCAGTCCGCGCTCTGGCATCACTACTGACCATATAACGCACCCGATCCTTAGACCCCCGCGCTATCGGTGCATCAATTAGCCCACTATCCGTAGAAATGTAGCCGTGCACCAAAGCCAGATAACGGCGATTTACCTCACGCAGCTTAATAGCATCAGTCAGCACCCGGCCAGCCAGGTCGGTCTTCGCCACCAGCATCAGTCCGCTGGTGTCCATATCCAGACGATGAACAATTCCTGGCCGATCATCGCCCTGAATCAACGCCAGATTCTCATAACCACAATGAGCAATCAGCGCATTAACCAGTGTGCCTGAGCGATGTCCTGTCGACGGATGACATACCAAACCAGCCGGCTTCGAAATCACCATCAGATAGTCATCCTCATAACGCACATCAAGCGGAATAAACTCAGCAACCAAACCTTCGGGTAGATCAACAATCAGACTATAGGTAACCAGATCACCCTTGTTCAAGATACGACGTTTTACTGTGGATAAGAACCCGTTGACATAGACCAGACCAGACTCAATCATACGCACGGCTTGACCGCGGCTGATAACTTCCGGCTGCTCCGCCAACAGCGCATCGAGACGCTGTCCCTGCTCACCAGCAGCTACCTGGTACTCACACTCCTGCACCATCGGCTGCTCCCTCTGTGTCGGCAACTAGATCCTCATCAGCGACCGAGCTTGTCCTACTGCTTATAAATATTGAAAGAAAAACCAGAATCGCTCCAATGGTAATTGCGCAATCAGCAATGTTAAAAACCGGAAAATCCATAAAAAGCAGGTTTAAAAAGTCAACAACCCGACCTGCCAGCAGGCGGTCGATTGCATTACCGATGCTGCCGCCGATAAAAATACCGAAGCCGATAACAACCATAGCTGGATGCTGCTTGACCGACATCAGATATGCAAGCACAACCGCAATCGTCACCACCGCTATTATTAAAAAGTAAACTCTCGCACCCTGCATGATTCCCCATGCTGCGCCACTGTTATATGTCAATCTGAACTCAATCATATTAGCAATAAACGGGCGAGCCCCTGCTGCCAGAGTTCGCTCGGCAATATCTTTGCTGATTCGATCGGCTACGACAACCATGGTTGCCAAAACCGCTATGACTAAAAGCGCGGACAGACGCGGTACAGGTTTTCTGCGCATCACTCACCTATGCCTGCAAGCTCAGGCTCATCCCCTGAAAGCTCCAGCAAAACCTCGGCACAGCGCGGACAAAGATCCGGATACGCCTCATTACCGCCCAGCTCACGCACGTTCCAGCAGCGCGGGCACTTATCCCCAGATGCCTGCTTAACGTCCACCAGAGTCACGCCCTCGTCGTCCCCTGCGATCAGCTCGACAGTTGACACGATCAGCAACTCCTCCAAGGTTTCTGCAGGCAATGTGGATAAGATCTCAAGCTGTTTTTGAGGCAAGGTCAGTACAATCGAAGCCTCTTGGCTTTTGTTAATGAGTCCTGCGCTACGAGCCTCCTCCAGCGCTTTGGTCACTGCGTCGCGTGCCAGCAACACAACCTTGAAGTCAGCCAAAAGCTCTTCAGCCTCTGCAGCAGGCGGAGAAGGCACAAAGTCATCAGGCTCAGGCCAACCAGCCAGAAAAACAGACTGGGGTCGGTCAGCTTCACGAATCGATTCGGGATAGTACTCCCAGACCTCGTCGCAGGTATATGACAGTATCGGAGACAGCTGGCGAGTCAACATCTCAAGAATGTTCAACAGCACGGTCTGCGCACTGCGGCGAGCAAGGCTCTTCGGAGATTCTGAATAAAGCCTGTCTTTTATTGCGTCCAGATAGACAGCAGAAAGGTCAGTTACGATGTAGTCATAGACTGCCCGATAAACCAGATGAAAACGATTGGATTGGTAGCCAGCATCGATAGTCTGACCAAGTTGTACCAGGCGTGCCATTGCCCAGCGGTCAAGCGGCAGCATTACGTCCCAACTCACCAGATCAGTCTGGCTGTTAAAGTCTTCCAGGTTCGAAAGTAGAAAGCGGAAGCTGTTACGAATACGCCGATAGGTGTCTGCCAGCTGCTTGGTGATATTGGCTGAGATCGAGACGTCCTGGGAGTTTTCAACCGAGCCAACCCAAAGCCGCAGCACATCAGCGCCGTACTCCTCATAGACCTCATCCGGGTCGATTCCATTGCCAAGCGACTTACTCATCTTGCGACCTTGTTCATCAACAACAAAACCGCAGCTCATGATGGCTTTATAAGGAGCTACTCCGTATGCTCCGACACTGGTCAGTAGCGAACTTTGAAACCATCCGCGATGCTGGTCAGATCCTTCCAGATACAGGTCAGCCGGAAACACCAGGTCGTCACGCTGCTCGAGCACTGAAGTATGCGACACCCCGCTCTCCCACCAGACATCAAGAATGTCACGCTCGCGCTCGATATTCAAAAGGCCAGCTCCGCAATGCTCGCAATGCGTATCAGCAGCCAGGTACTCTGACGGCAGTTTGGTAAACCAGGCATCTGCGCCTTCATTCTCAAACAGCTCGATAACAGCATCGAAAGTCTCTGCCGTGGCTACTGTTGAATTACAGATGGTGCAACGAAAAACCGGAATCGGCACACCCCACGACCGCTGACGCGAGATGCACCAGTCTGGACGGGTTTCAATCATCGAGCCGAGACGCCTGACAGCCCAATCGGGATACCAGGTCAGTTTCTCTAACTCTGCCATGGCTTTTTCACGCATGCCGGTCTTCTCCATAGAAACAAACCACTGATCCGTTGCCCTGAAAATCACAGGATTGTGGCAGCGCCAACAATGGGGATAGCTATGGGCGATCTCGCTGCTTGTTACCAGGGATCCCTGCTCACGCAACCACTCCACGATTATCGGGTCAGCCTGGTTAACATCCATTCCCTGAAAAGGACCGCCCCCTGCATCAAAAACGCCATTGTCATCGACCGGCATCAGCATCGGTAGGTCATAGAGCTCGCCAGCCACATAGTCTTCCTGGCCGTGCCCAGGGGCAGTATGCACAGCACCGGTTCCAGTATCCAAAACAACGTGGTCACCGGTGATAACCACTCCAGTCAGAGTCTGGTGTATAGGATGGTGATACTCCAAACCAGTCAACTGGCTGCCCTTGGCTTTCCAGGTCTCGCCGGCTGCATCCAGCAGTATTTTGTAGCCACTCCAACCAGTAGCCTCAACAACTGCAGGCAGTAGAGCCTCGGCCACGATATAAGCTTTGTTGTCAACTTCAAAAGCTACATAGTCAGCCTCTGGAGAAAGGCAAACCGCTACGTTTGCAGGCAGCGTCCAGGGTGTTGTGGTCCAGATCATCAGACTTATGAAAGTCGATGTTTCTGGTAAAAGTGCCGAGGTTTTATCCACAAAATCGAATGCTACGTAGATGGAAGGTGAGCTCTCGTCAGAGTACTCGATCTCGGCTTCGGCAAGAGCGGTATGACAGTGGCGGCACCAGTGAACAGGCTTGCGTCCACGGTAAATCGCACCTTGCAGGTAGATATCTTTAAAGACCTTGACGTTGCCGGCTTCGTAGTCGGGCGCGTAGGTCAGGTAGGGGTTGTCCCAGTCGCCAAGAACGCCAAGGCGCTTGAAGCCCTCGCGCTGAATGTCGATATTCTCGCTTGCCCACTCCCAGCAGAGGCGGCGTAAGGTTGCCTGATCGATGGCTGCCATCTTCTCTGGACCGAGCTTGGTCTCGACCATGTGCTCGATCGGCTGGCCGTGGCAGTCCCATCCGGGTACGTAGGGAGAATAGAAGCCCTTGGCGCTGTGGTACTTGACGATGATGTCTTTTAAAATCTTATTAAAGGCGTGGCCGATATGAATCGGACCGTTCGCATAGGGAGGTCCGTCGTGCAGGATGAAGGTCTGATTGCCTTCGTTGCGCTTGAGCATTTGCTGGTAGAGACCCATGCTGTTCCACTGCTCCAGCCGTTTTGGCTCAGAGACCGGTAGCCCAGCCCGCATCGGAAACTTGGTGTCGGGCAGGTTCATGGTGTCTTTGTAATCGTTTGCCACTTTGTGTCCTTTCATGATCCTTCAGACAGAGTATTGTATCTCAAGTCTTCGCAGTTCACTGCATCAGCAGTCAGGTACTACTTTTTCGTATACTCCAAGTACAAGCCGCCGTAGGTCATCGTGATAACTTTTCCATCGATTCTCATCGCAAAAATCTCATAGCCGTCATCGCCGTACAGCGTGTCACCTTCTCTGGTGTAGGTAACGTTGAAGCCTTCGCCAAATCCTGCCATGTAGATGTTCGCGTCATCTAAGATCTCAAGGTAGATGTCACCTTCTTCGCGCATCAGGTTCTCGAGTTCTCTACCCTCGACAACATAGCCGCCGTACTCCATTTTGGTCAGGTTATATCGACCTGTAATATTGTCTTTGCCTTGCCTTATTACGAAAAACGCCAAGATGAGCACGATGACAGATAGTACCAGCACAGTGGCTCTCAAGGTGGTCTGTTTGTTGTCTCTTTTCATCCAGGCATCCTTTTATTTGTTGGCCTCACCGGGGGTGCGGCGTGTTACTGTACCCGGTCAGCTGAACATCGACCTGGTTTTATCTGTTATTTGCCTGGTACGGTCCACGTCTGACTGAATCTGCTTGCTCAACTGATCAGCAGACTCAAAGGCTATCATCGGACGAAGCCTTTCAACGAAGTAGACTGTCGCGGTTTGGCCGTACAGATCACTGCTGTGATCTAAGATAAAAGCCTCGATCGCTGACTCAGCACCGGTAAAAGTCGGCGGAGCACCAACAGAGATCGCTGTCGGCATCAACTCGCCTTCGACCTCAAAGAAGCCTGCGTAGACTCCGTCGGCTGGTTGCATTACGCCATCGGTGACAGCAACGTTTGCGGTAGGAAATCCCATAACCCGGCCGCGGCCACGCCCTTGGACCACCGTTCCAGAAACATGATGTGGGCGCGTCAGCAATCGGTTAGCTTCCGCCAGGTCTCCGCTCGCCAAAGCATCGCGGATCCTGGTTGCACTGATCGGCCTACCGCCATCATCAAGCAGATGATGCCCGAAAGCCTCTGCGCCGTGTGTCGCAGCCCAAGCAGTCAGTGTAGTCACATTGCCCTGCGCTTTGCTGCCAAAACGGAAGTCTGCTCCGACATGAATAGCGCGTGGGTGGCAGTGCTTTGCCAGCACCTGGTTCAGAAAGTCTGCTGGAGAGCGGTCTGCCAGCTCCTGGTTGAAAGGCAGCGCTAGGACAAACCGGTTGGAGGTACCCGGCGTGGCGCCCGCTGTGGTATCCGACTTTGCGTCCGATGTGGTGCCAGAGGCCATGCCCATCGCGGCTCCCAGCTCGACTTCCTGCTCGCTGCCCGACTCGCCCACCTTCGCCGCGCCACCGAAATCGGATAGCACCAACCTTGCCAGTCGCTCCTGGTCAGACAACAGCTTCCGACTCTGAGCAGCGGAAAAAAACAGATCGTCCGGATCCCGGTCAAAGGTCACTACCAGTAGTGGAATGCCAAGCTCATCAGACTGCCGCTCTGCTTGCTGTAGCAAATACTGGTGCCCGATGTGCACACCATCAAAAACCCCGATGACGCAAATCGTCTGGCCAAAAAACACCTCCGCACTCACCCTTGTCCTCCTTCAAAGCTGCCTTACGCTTGATCTTCCATATTATCAGCCTGCTCCAAGGTACCCGGCGCGCCTGCTGTGCCTGCTGCTCCCGGCGCGCTTGCCGCACTTGCCGCGCCCCGGGCACCGCCCGCTCCCGGCGCGCTTGCCGCTCCCGGCGCACCGTCTGATACGATTGACGGCTCAACCAGGCAGGCTGCAAATCCTCTCTCATACGTCAGCTGCCTCAGGTCATCTAAGCATAATGCCTGGTCAACGTGCCAGTTGCCGATTCTGGTGCGTCGTAGCTTGCCCAAATGAGCAGGGCAGCCCACAGCCTCACCGACGTCTCTTGCCAACGAACGAACATAGGTACCGCTACTGACCGAAGCATCTAACAACCAAACTCCTGTGGATAAAACCTCGACCTCCAACCGATTGATACTGACTTCTCGCGCCTTGAGCTCAACAGCAACACCCTTACGTGCCTGCTGATAGGCTCTGACGCCCTGTTGCTTGATCGCTGAGAATTGTGGTGGGATCTGGCTGATTGTACCAGTGAAGTTCTGCAGAACCGCTTTAGCTTGCGTGATATCTGTGACTGCATCTGTCAATTCTCCGGTTAAGAGCGTTTGCCCCTCTGAGTCGTCAGTGGTGGTAGAACGACCGAAAACAATCTCAGCCAGGTAATCTTTGTCTGCTGCAGACAACAATGCAGCCAGCTTTGTTGCTGGCCCAACACAGACAATCAGCAGTCCGGTTGCTGCAGGATCAAGCGTGCCACAATGCCCAACCCTGCCTTCAGCACTGAGTTCTCTGACTTGATTAACAACATCATGCGAGGTCATACCGGCTGGTTTGTCGACAAGCAGGATACCATTTAAGGTTGTAGCCCCGCGTTTTGGTTTCTTACCGCGTTTTGCGACTGCTCCGCGCTCGCTGGAAGCTTCGCGCTCGCTGGAAGCTCCGCGCTCGCCGCGCTGAGCAGCAACCTCGCGACCTCCAGTATCCTCATCGCCGCCGAGACCAACCTCGCCGCCACCAGCTAGCTGATTTTCCGCCATCAGAGCGCCTCTGCTTTGATGACTCCTTCTGACAGCAGGTAATGCTTGATTGCTTCTGCTGCTTCTGGAATAGTTCCTGCAAAGTTAAAACCAGCAGCAGCCTGATGCCCTCCTCCACCGTGATCGCTAGCTAGTTTCGAGGCATTGTAATCGCCACTTGCTCGCAGGTTGACCCTTACCTGGGTCGCTTGCTTGTCGTCGAAAAGATAGACCTCTCTAAGTAGAATAGCCAGCTCAGCTCCGGCAACTGATCGAACAATCGAAATCAGGTTCTCGGTGTCGTCTCTGGATGCACCAAGTTCAGCAAAATCTGCTTCAGTAGCCCATGAGTAAACGACTTTTCCTTCGACCAGATAATCGAGTCTGTCAATCAATCTGGCATCAAGCTTTAACGAGTTCAAAGCACGGGTATCGAATATCGCCAATGACAGGCCTACTGGGTCTGCTCCGGCACTGACCATCTCTGCTGCAGCTACAAATACTGCGGAATCATTACTCTGAAACGAAAAACGCCCCGTATCAGTAATTAACGCGATGTAGCACGCTGCTGCCATCGTTGGAGTAATCGTGACACCGCTTGCCTTGATGATCTGCCAGACCAGATAGCCGGTTGCTGCCGCTGTCTGATCGTGCAGCAGATAATCTGTGAACCCGTCAGGGTTTGGATGATGGTCGATGCAAATACTGAACGCTGCACGACCAAGCACAGCCTGTGCCTTATCCATACGAGAAGCCTGCGAAAGATCCACCGCTATCAGAATATCCGGATTATCTGTGTATGCATCAGCCTCAACGAAGTCGGTCGCAAGACCGAAGTCGATAAGAAAACCGAACGTCTGCGGCAATGCATGCTCGCGCGCTAGAAGCTTGGTAACCTGCATGCCCATGGCTTCCAGCAGCTCCGCCAGTGCCAGAACCGAGCCGATAGCGTCACCATCAGGGTTAATATGCGAGACAATAGCCGCGCTAGCCCCCGGTTTGAATAGCTGAAGCAGTTGTTCGATCACTTCCGAATGC
>Ga0123356_10002706_pt1 | contig 18828 bp, 18 predicted proteins | sample TergutEmb28metaG_2_FD_92546 | JGI IMG/M metagenome (GOLD analysis project Ga0123356, IMG submission 92546) | Embiratermes neotenicus P3 segment gut microbial communities from Petit-Saut dam, French Guiana - Emb289 P3 | ecosystem: Host-associated > Arthropoda: Insects > Digestive system > Gut ...
AGTAAAAGTTGTAACCCCCACAATCATAGTGATTGCAGAGGTTACAAGTGGCTGGGCTGGCTGGATTTGAACCAACGAATGCCAGAGTCAAAGTCTGGTGCCTTACCGCTTGGCGACAGCCCAATATTATACTTTGGGGTGGTTTTACTTTTGGGGTGGATGATGGGATTCGAACCCACGACCCCTGGAACCACAATCCAGTGCTCTAACCAACTGAGCTACACCCACCATTTTTGCTACAAAAGAAGCACTGGGAATTGTAACATATTCCGAACGATTTTGCAATACCCCGAAATTTTATCGCTAATACTCAATGCCTTGTCTTGCATTTACGCCTTTGTCATACGGGTGCTTGTGTTTTATCATTTCTGTGACATAATCGGCATGTGCTAGCAGCTTGGTATCAGGGTTGTGTCCTGTTATTATTAACTCAAGAAAGTCAGGTTTATTATCGATTAACCCTTTTTCGGACATTTGCAGTTTTTACCCTTCTTGTAGTATACTTCAGTATAACACTTGTAAACAGAGAGGTAAATAAAACAATGTATTCATTTGAAGATATCAAAAATAATGAGGCTATAAACACATATATAACAAAAGCGGATGAGTCGTTGTGTGCACTTGGTTTTACGGAGCATAGCTTCGCTCATGTGACACGTACGGCTGAGGATGCCGGGTATATTTTAAGGACACTTGGGTTTCCCGAGCGTGATGCTCAGCTTGCTCAGATTTCCGGGTATCTGCACGATATAGGGAACCTCGTCAACAGAGAAAACCACTCGCTTTCCGGTGCTGTTATGGCTTTTCGTATTCTTGACCAAATGGGGTTTAATGCCGCAGAAATTGCCACAATAACAACTGCAATAGGCAATCACGACGAGGGTACGGGTGTACCCGTTGACCATGTCAGTGCCGCATTAATCCTTGCTGACAAATCCGATGTCCGCCGCTCACGCGTGAGAAATACGGAAACATCAAGCTTTGATATACACGATAGAGTTAATTATTCTGTTAAAAAATCGGTTTTGAAAATAAATGAAGAGCGTACATTGATAAAACTGAAATTGACAGTCGACACCAAGTACGGCTCTGTAATGGATTACTTTGAGATATTTCTCGGAAGAATGATTCTCTGCCGAAAAGCAGCTGAGAGGTTGGGGCTGGAGTTTAAGTTGATTGTAAATGAGCAGCAGCTGATATAGAAAAAGAGGTTGATGTTCACTTTGAACATCAACCTCTTTACTATACTACTACGCTTGCTTAAGTGCGTTAATTTTTACGCCGGGTCCCATGGTTGATGCCGTTACGCAGCTTTTTATGTATTGTCCTTTTGCTGCTGCGGGTTTTGCTTTGTTTACTGCGTCTAACAGTGTTTGATAGTTGTCAACAAGCTTCTCTGTTCCGAATGAAACCTTGCCTATCGGGCAGTGGATAATATTTGTTTTATCAAGACGATATTCGATTTTACCTGCTTTAATTTCGGATATGGCTTGTTCGATGTTTGGTGTAACTGTTCCGGCTTTTGGTGTCGGCATGAGTCCTTTCGGACCAAGAACCTTACCGAGACGTCCGACGACGCTCATCATATCCGGTGTTGCTACAACTACGTCATAATCAAAGAAGTTTTCTTTTTGGATGCGGTCTACGAGGTCTTGTCCGCCTGCAAAATCCGCTCCTGCTTTTATGGCTTCATCTACGCGTTCTTCTTTACAAAATACAAGTACTCTGCGGGCTTTACCTGTACCATGCGGAAGCACGATTGCTCCTCTTACCTGTTGGTCGGCGTGACGTGAGTCAACACCCAACTTGATATGAAGCTCGACAGTTTCGTCGAATTTTGCTTTTGATGCTTTTATAACAATATCAAATGCGTCGGCGGGATCGTATAGTTGGGTTCTGTCAACGAGCTTTGCACTCTCTTTATAGTTCTTTCCTCTAAACATATCCTAACCCTCCGCTACTGTTATGCCCATGCTGCGTGCTGTTCCCGCAACCATGCTCATAGCTGTATCTATGTCGGCTGCGTTGAGGTCGGGCATTTTTAATTCGGCAATCTTACGGACATCTTCTTTGGATACTGTGGCAACCTTTTCCATATTCGGCTGACCTGATGCTTTTTCAAGATTGCATGCTTTTTTCAGTAATACTGATGCGGGCGGGGTTTTTGTAATGAATGAAAAACTGCGGTCTGCGTAGACTGTAATTACAACGGGGATTATAAGTCCTTCGTCGTTTTTTGTGCGGTCATTAAAATCCTTTGTAAACTGACCAATGTTTACACCGTGCTGACCGAGTGCCGGTCCGACGGGCGGTGCCGGTGTTGCTTTTCCGGCGGGAATTTGGAGCTTAATTACTCCTACTGCTTTTTGTGCCACTTTCGTGCACCTCCTAATAATATGTGGTTTTGTGTCGGAGCATTTATAAGATTATGCTCCTCCCACTCTAATCGCAAATGCGACTAAGTTCATTCTATCGGTTCGATTTGGTCGAAATCCAAATCAACAGGTGTTTCGCGTCCGAACATTGAAACTATTACACGAACTCTGCTCTTATCAAATTCGATTTCTTCAACATTGCCGAGGAATCCTTCGAGCGGTCCGTCAACGACCTTAACCGTGCTGCCAACCTCAAAGCCCACTACTATTTCGTGTCGCTCAATGCCAAGGTTGATTATTTCATCTTCAGACAACGGAATTGCTTTATTCGCCGAGCCGACGAAGCCTGTAACTCCGCGTACATTACGCACAAGGTGCCAGCTTACATCGTTCATATGCATCTTTATCAGAACATATCCGGGGAATGTTTTTCTTTCAACTGTTTTAGTTGTATTCTCATGTATTTCGGTTACGGTTTCCGTCGGGATTTTAACCTCAATAATTTGGTCTTGCATTTTACGGTTTTCCGCTGCTTTTTCAATCGTTGCCGCAACAGCGTTTTCATAACCGGAATATGTATGGACTACATACCATTTTGATTCTTCAGACATTGCTGTTACCACCCTTGAATTAATCTTGGGACATACCTAATTATTGCAACGAATATTTCACCGGCGATTAAGTCTAAAACCCAAATTAATACCGCCGCACATGTCATAACTGTCAGAGCAACAAAGGTGTTGTTAACAATTTGCTTGGGTGTAGGCCATACAACTTTATTAAGCTCGCTTCGCATTTCACGAAACCATCTTGCCAAACGGTTGCTGCCTTTAACCCTGCGTTTCTTAACTGCAATATTTTTTGTGTCTGCAGGTGTGGGAGTTTCAAGTTTTTCAATTTTTTCTTCAGGCATAATTACTCTCCTCCCGTCTACTTCGTTTCACTATGAACGGTGTGCTTGCGACAGAACCGGCAATACTTGTTCATTTCAAGCCGGTCAGGTGTATTTTTTTTGTTTTTTGTCGTGTTGTAGTTTCTTTGCTTGCACTCGTTACATCTGAGGGTTACTTTAATTCTCATCTCTTTGCGGCACCTCCTTTAGTAGTTTGCCTCCCTGTGTAGATTGACAGAAAAGGGTTCTGTTTTTACTTTGCTTCTCGAAAAATGAACCCGTCTGCCGACAGGTAAAGTGGATTATAACACAGGAAATATTGCATGGTCAACTGTTTTCTGTATTTTCCTCTGTTTTTTTTATTTATTTTTTGGTACAATGCTTGAGGTGTTTCCAAGAGGTATACAGGATTTTAGGGGGAATGGGTTTTCTATGAGTAATATATACGATGCGTTAAAGATTGAAAATGAGCTTGATATAGAGCTTTTTGAAAAGCAGGCAATTGATTTGATACGCAGCCATGTTGGTAATGATAATGTGTTGCTTGCATTGTCGGGAGGAGTTGATTCTTCTGTTTGTGCGGCACTTTTGGCAAAGGCTGTTCCCGGGAAGCTGCATTGCATTTTTGTTGATCACGGATTAATGCGTAAAAATGAAGGCGACAGTATTGAAGCGGCTTTTTGTGACCATAAGCTAAGGCTGGTTCGTATTAATGCCGAGGAGCGTTTTTTAGCTTGTTTGAAAGGGATAACCGACCCCGAGGAAAAGCGTAAGATAATCGGCGGTGAGTTCATTCGTGTTTTTGAAGAAGGCGTTAAGGACTTGCCGGGCGACTATTATCTTGCTCAGGGTACAATTTTAGCTGATGTAATTGAGTCCGGTACAAAGAAGCATAAGGTAATCAAGAGCCATCATAATGTTGGCGGTTTGCCTGACACAATGGATTTTAAAGGACTTGTCGAACCTTTGCGGGTACTAAAAAAGTGCGATGTTCGAGCACTTGGCAGACATCTTGGATTGCCGGCGGAGTTAACGGAGCGTCAGCCTTTCCCGGGTCCCGGGCTGGCAGTGCGTTGCATTGGAGAGATAACAAAAGATAAACTGGATATTCTCAGAGAAGCAGATGCAATTTTCCGCAATGAACTCGACGCTTCCGGAATAAAAGCCGACCAATACTTTGCGGCTTTAACAAACATGCACTCGGTAGGAATTTTCAACAATGCCCGAACATACGGCTACATAGTCGCTCTTCGAGCGGTCAAATCCAAGGATTTCATCACCGCCGAATATATCCACATCCCACACGATTTACTGATGAAAATATCAGAAAGAATAACAAACGAAGTCCCAAACGTCTCAAGAGTCGTCTACGACATAACAAACAAACCACCGGGAACTGTTGAGTTTGAGTAAACCGATTCGTTCTCGGAGCGGCTAGCAGTGCATGTGCTTAGTTCATGAAGATTTGTACCCAGTAGAGTTTTCCGTTGTTGCCTATGGTTATTCCTACGCCCAGGTTGCCGAAGTCTGTGCTTAGGATGTTTTCTCTGTGTCCCATGGTGGAGTCCATCCATGCTTGTACTACTTCTACAGGGCTTGTGTGTCCTTCGGCTAGGTTTTCTCCTGCGAAGCGACGTTCCAGACCTATGTCTGTAAATGCCGTAAAGAATTCTCTGCCGTCAGGTCTTGTGTGTGAGAAATTATTAGGTTCTCTTACTTCTCTCGCACGAAGCAGAGCTACATCTGTTAAAAGTGATATTCTACCAAGCTGTGACAAGTTAGCATCCGCCCTTATAGTGTTTGTTATTCGGTGAACATCGTCCGCGAGTCGCACAAGGTCATGTACAACTATTGTCTGGACTAAAGGTCGTACACCTTCGGCGGAAAATGTAACCTCTACTTCTCCGGCTTCGTCACATCTGAATCTGTTTGTTCCGGTGGATGTAACCGCCGCTCCGCTGAAGCTTACGGAAACTTCAGCATTTGTGGCATTTTCCGGCTCAACCTTTATTGTAAACTCAGCTTGCTCTCCAATTCCGAAGACACGCCTGTTAAATGATACGGTGATATTTCTTGCGGATATAACCACTCTGACTTTAATCTCTGCGGTTATCTCTCCTGTGGTGCCTGTTATTACTGCATCACCGGGACCTACTGCTCTTATTTTTCCGTCTTCGGATACTTCTGCAACGCTCTCATTATTTGAGCTGTACACAATAGGCTCCGGCAGTCCGGCATCTATTGGTGTAAACTCAGGTATCAGCTCCAAAACATCACCAAGCTCTATTATTACTTCCGCTTCGTGAAATTTCATAAATTCCAAATTTGGAGGCAAAACGGTTATCTCAACAATTGTTTGTACGCCATTCGTTGCTGATGCAATTAGATTTGCCGTGCCTATTTCCACGGCAACCCAGTTTTGCCCCTGCTGACGTACAACCCGCTCATTATCCGAGCGAAGCTCAACAAACTTGTCAGAGGCGTCTAACGGTAGTATAATAAGCTCCGGCAAGAACCTGGTGCCTTTTGGCATTTCGGTGCTTTCCAGAACTATCGATATGCTTTCGACCTCTACTCTGTTTAAATCGGAATCCGGGGTTTCTTCGATAATATCGGGCGGGTTTTCAGGCAGCTCTTCTTGTGCTCTTTGCATTTGCACAATAATAACAGCAGCAACCAGCAAAGCAAGTATTGCCGACAACACAATAATTGTAATTTTAATAGCTTTATTGTTCATGTACCCATTTTAATTTGAAAACAAAAATTTGTCAAAAAAGGTTGTTATTGGTATGAAGTACAGTTTTAGAAATGATTACAGTGAAATGGCACACCCAAAGGTCCTGGACGCTTTATCAGCTGTCGGAATTAAGCAGTTTGAGGGATATAGCTTAGATGAGCATTCATGCGGTGCAGCAGAGCTTATTCGGAAAGTTATAGCCAACCCGCGAGCTGATGTTCATTTTGTTTCCGGCGGTACTCATGCGAATCTTGTTGTTATTTCGGCATCACTTCGTCCGCATGAGGCAGTTATCGCTGCAAAAAGCGGACATATATTTGTTCACGAGACCGGCTCGATTGAAGCAACCGGACATAAAATTTGCACAAGAGACGGAAAAGACGGCAAGTTAAGTGTTGCGGATATTGAATCTGTGCAAAATGAGCACGGTGGTGATGAGCATATGGTAAAGCCAAGGCTTGTTTATATTTCAATGTCGACTGAATGCGGAACGGTTTATACAAAGGCGGAGTTGACTGCCATATCGGAGTGTTGTAAGAAAAATGAATTATATCTCTACATTGACGGTGCAAGGCTTGGAGCGGCAATTAACAGCAGTGCATGTGATTTGACATACAGTGAAGTTGCTGATGCCGCTGATGCGTTTTTTATCGGCGGCACAAAAAACGGAGCACTTTTCGGTGAAGCAATAGTTATATGTAATGACGAGCTGAAGAAGGATTTTCGTTTTCTGTTAAAGCAACGAGGTGGATTGATGGCAAAAGGAGCTGCGATAGGTGTTCAATTCAATGCACTGTTTAGTGATGGCTTATATGATGAGCTTGCCCTATATTCTAATGCATGTGCAATAAGACTGGCTGACGGTATACAAAAACAAGGATACAATTTCTTGTATCCTGTTGAAACGAACTTGATTATTCCTGTTTTTCCAATCAATATTGCAGAAAAACTGCATAAACTATACGGCTTCTACGATTGGCAGAGTGTCGGCGACAAGGTAGCGGTACGGTTATTGACATCATGGGCAACACCTGAGAATGTTATTGATGAGTTTGTTGCAGATTTAGAAGGCTTGCGCATTAAATAATGTGGGCGATGGTTCTGTTTGTCAATAATATTCATCAATCAGGTATGTTAATGTGGAGTTAAACCCACAAGTTAATTTGATGAGTCCTGCTTAAGTTATATTTTGCGGGTACATTTAATCTGACCAACAACTGCTCAATGTAATAAGCTTAACTATTAGATAGTGTGTTATACCACAAGTAAGATACTCCAATTGATGTAAACGTCATACTTCCTGATGTTTTAAAGTTAAATGAACTATAATTACCATTACCGTTACTAAGAGCTGAGTCCCAGTAATGTATATTAGTGACAGGATTCGAACTTGAAGACGCATTATAGCCATGTCCTGTAACAGCATGCCCCAATGCGTTTGGATTGCTTGCTCTTGAAGCTACGATACCAAAAGGACGCGAGTTATCTATATTAGTTTTCACTTGAGCTGACGATAAAGTGCTTGTTCTGATAATATAATTTACATTAAATAATTGCAGACCGCTCCGCATATTATTTATTGTGCCTCCACTATTATATCCGATACCTAACCTATCGCATACATAATATGGATTAGCTTGTGCTTGTGCAATAAAGTTATTAGCTATTGAAGCGACTGTGCTTGCCCAACACATGTTATTATTATACTGACCCACAGGGCCTTTTAGTGTAACTTTTACTGTGACTGACCCAATAAGTAAATTCTCTTGTTCTTCACTGCTTAACTCTACAGGGATAACTTTTTTTAAGTTATATGCTTTTTCGATTACCAGGTTATTTTTATCATTGTAGTGTAAATTTTCAAATTCTTGTTCAGCCAAGCTTGGTGTTAACTTTTCTGGATCGTATTCATTTGAAAATACTTCGCCATTTTCATTTTCTACAAATACACAATAGCTATAAACATAGACAACACAACTTAATGAAGCGTAGCTTGCGTTATTAAGTACATCAACCAAATCAATACAAATACCATACGTATAATAATCTTCGACACCAGTGATGCTTATTATGAATTGTATGGAATTCGATTCGTCATTCAGGATTGGAAAGTAAAGCACTTCATCTTGAACATCCAAGTCGGGGTGGAAAATCATAAAAGGGTTTCCAACAACCAATAAAGCATCATAATTAATACTATAATTCATAAAAGCAGAAAAATCCTTAACTGCACTGATGATTTGTTCAAATGAGTTGTTTATGTATTCAATCATATCTTCCGGAGCGTTAATTGCCTGGTACAACTTCTCTTCTTCGTCAATCATGCTTGTTCCTGTGCAAAGAATCACAGCAATGCATATTATTAATACAATTACTCCACGTAGTTTTTTATTCATTTTATTACTCCTCCATTTCTATTAATTATTATTTAATTCTATCCATATTAACTTTTCGGGATTTATAAGATCGTTATATGATACCCCTAATAAAGTATGATTTAATACATTATAGTAATCCCCCCTTACCTCTACAGCACCATGTTGTTGCCGTGCCCACTGATGTATTTTATTGTTGGAATCAAGTATTAATGTGCCAAGATTATTAAACAAGAAAATATATCGTTCATTAGGATTTTGCATCATTAATCGTAATGGATAAAACTCAAATCTGCCATTCCAGTGTACCTCATCATTAAAAATATAAAACACTGCTTCAGCAGAGTTTTCAAGATTTTCACTAAGCAACACAACACTAATTAAGTCATGCATTTTGTATGTATAGATATCTAGCATATATATTGGGTGGGTTGATATAAAAAAACCACTATCACCTTGAAATGGGTGAGTAGGATTGCCATCAAGCCATTGAGTTCCAGTTTGAATTAACAGATAATAGTATTCTTCAAATCCCGGTTCGTTATTAATAATTTCATTAATTGGAATTCTAATTGTATAGTCTACAAGAATCTCGGTAATATCCCCTACATCAAGCAAGAGTCTACCTTCCGTATTGTCTGAGGTGCCTCCTAACATTGCAACAGTCTCCAGGCTACCGCTTGTCTCAGGATTACTTTTTGTATTATTGGATATAATGCCAAACACCATCGCAAATGCTACCGTTATGCACGCAATAATTACGAAAATACGACTTTTTTTATTTAAGATATTCATTAATAACCGCCTCAATATCTCTTTCATCATACAAAAGCACAAAAAGGGGGAGAGGATATCGTGCTTTCTGATTTAGAAGGCCTGAGTTCCTAACTTAATGCGGCGAAGACGAGGATTCTTTCGTCTTGGTCGCTGCTTCTTGTGCATGTAGACAGCAGAAGGAAGTTGCTTGCGTTTCCGGGAGCATTCGGGAATTCGTCGGCTGCTTTTGAACTTTCTCTTATTCCGATTGTATATGCTTTGTCCCAAGCGTTTGTTCTTGTGGCGGCGAAGACTCTGTAAGTCAGTTTTCTGCCGTCTCTTGTTGTTATGCTAATGTTCGGATTTGTGCGAATGTAGCTCGGATTCAGGTAATTAATCAGTGCCGAAAACATTGAACCGTCTCTTGTGAAATGCCCGTACAAAATTGCTACCTGCTCATCGAAACCATTGGAGTTGCGGTAGTCCATAAAAATGGTTCCCGCAGAGTTTCTGCTGCCAAAAAATGTTATATCTATATATCTGTTATTATCATTACCGCGAACAACAGGATAGTCAATCATATTCCCTGCATTTATCCAGCCGATAAAATCACGGTTAATCGCCGCCAGTTCATCCAGAGAGAGATTACGCAGGTCAAAATCATCCTCTTCTTCGTTTTCCTCTTCGGCATCCTCCACAACAACCGGGGGCGGTGTTCCGGAAACTGCGGGAAATGCCTCTCTTAGTTTCAAATACTCAGTACGTGCTGCTGTATCCTCAGCAATATCGCTGAATATCATTCTGAGTGCAGCAGCAGCAAAGAATACGCTGACAGCAATCACAGAGCAGTATAAAACCTGCCTCTTGCTTATCGGGCGTTTTAGTAATTCTTTAATCCATTTCCACACTTGCCGCTACCTCAGTTGAACTCAGCTAATACTACTTTGAAAACATAACCTTCTCGCTGTTGAACATTTTTGTCAGTACATAACCGCCGATGCCGGCATAGATTAAACTGCTGATACATGATATTAGAATGTTAAGAGTCGAATAATTCAGTGAGAATATTCCACTCATGCTTTGTACACTGCTATAAAGCGGAATCATAAAATAGAACGGGTCGGATTCTACTCCTCCTCCGAACATTCCGGAAACCCCTACCAGCATAACAACAATCATAATCGGCATTGACGCTTGTCCCGCTTCTTTTACTGTTTTTGCAAATGCAGAAACTATTGATATCATAGCAACCATCACAAGCAGCGTTGATAAAATCACAAATGCAAGAAGTATGTAATCGGTTATGCTGTAAATACCAACATCAACTACTCCGTCACCGGCTCCGGCATAAAGATTCGGTAATGCAAGTATCGTTGCGATTGCTGTAACCGAGCCTGACAGAAATGACAGAACTGCAAGGCTTAATATTTTCCCTATCGCAAGCTCACTGCGTTTGAGTGGTGATACAAGCAGGGTTGCAAGTGTTCCCCGCTCTTTTTCGCCTGTTATCGACTCGAGCGCAAGCCCCATACAGCCTGAGTATAGGAAAATCATCAGCAACATCGGCATCATTGTCGATATCATATTTGCCGCAACATCCTCTGCTGTTGCAAGGTCTGAATCAATTACTCCTCTGTTGATATCAAACTTATTCGACAAAGAAGCTTCATACTCATCGAGTATTGCAGTCATAATATGATATGCCATTGCCGAGTTCGGTTCGGTTGATAAAAAGTACATTTCGATGTTCGGTGCAGGGGTTGTTGCGGTTTGGACATCGTACGCTTCTACCAAAGCATCAAATTGCAACGGGAATATCATTATCAAATCTGCTTCTTTGTTAACTATCTTTTCTTTTATTGATTCAATTTCATTATTATCTGCAGGTATCAATGTGATTTCCACCGCTTGTGCTGCATTAAATATCGAAGAAGGAACATTAACTGCATATATTACTGATTTATGGTCCTCATCAGCAGCAAAAACATTTTGCAGCATTGTGCCCATAAAGGAGTATACTGCATAAATCATAATTGCCGGCAGAATAGTCATAAGCACCATACGTCTGTCGGTAAAAAATCTTGCGAATTCCTTTGACATTATTGTAAGTATGTTTTTCATTCCGCACCTCCTGCATTTTCGGCATAGAGGTCAAAGAATGCGTCCTCGAGCGTTTTTTCTGCCGTTAAGTTTGCCAATGTATCGCAGGCAACCATTTTGCCGTTTATAATTATTCCCGCTCTGTCGCATAGTCTTTCAACAAGGCTGAATATATGTGTAGAAACAATTATTGACTTGCCTTGAGTTTTAAGGTCGGCAAGAAAGTCTGTTACGACCTTTGCCGTTAATACATCAAGTCCGTTTGTCGGCTCGTCAAAAATTATAATGTTCGGGTCATGTACAAGTGATATTACCAACGAGGCTTTTTGCTTCATGCCCGTTGATAAGTTCGCAACCTTTACTTCTGCAAATTTGTCAACTCCGAATTTTGAGAAAAGCTCACGCTTTCTGCTTTCGCTTACCGCCGGGTCGATATGATGTATTTTTGAAAAGAAGTCAAACAGATAGTTTGGAGTGAAAAAATCCTCCAGCTTTAACTCACTTGTCAAAAAGCCGATTTTTGAACGTACCGCTTCCGGCTCAGTGGTTACACTTGAGCCATCAACAAATGCGTCGCCTTTATCTGCTTTTATTAATGTTGCCAAAATACGCAGTGTTGTTGTTTTCCCTGCGCCGTTTGGTCCGAGAAGACCGTAAATCTCACCCTCATGTGCCTCAAAGGATACATTATCAACCGCAGTGATTGTTTTTGCTTTTGTATTCTGCAGCTTCTGCTGCTTTGCTGTCAGACGGAAGGTTTTATAAAGCCCTTCTGTTCTTAGAATCGCACTCATATTTCTTATTTGCTTCCCTTCTTATTTGATTGCTTCTTTTTCAAGATTTAATAGCTTTTGCTTCATGTCAATCCCGCCGCCGTAGCCTGTTAGTGCTCCGTTTGTACCTATTACTCTATGGCACGGGATAACTATCCATATCGGGTTTCTGTTATTTGCAAGTCCAACTGCCCTGCAGGCATTCGGATTACCTATTGAGGTTGCGATTTCTTTATAGCTTCTGGTTTCACCATATGGGATTTTTTCCAACGCCTTCCAAACTGATTTTTGAAAGCCTGTACCGTACGGATTAAGCGGCAAGTCAAACTTCTTTCGTTTACCTTCAAAATACTCATTAAGTTGTTTTGCGGCTTCATCTGTTAGATTATCTGCAAGCTTTTTTCCGCTCGATTTAATGTGCTCATCTGTTTTTATCGATGTAACGGAGCTCCCATCCGATTCAATTGTTATGATACCATAAGGTGTTTTGTATGTATAGTGTACGTTATTCTTCATTTGCAATATCTCCGCGTGCTTTTAAGTCGGTTATGATTTCAGCATACCTCTTCTCGTCTATTTTAAACTTCGCCATGTTTATGACGTATCCGATAACAATAGCGAGCAGTGGGAAGAGCAGCATCGCAGTTTTCATTATTGTTATTCCGCCGGGAGCTACATCATCGGGTGTTGCTGCTTCGTTTATACCGGAAATTATAAGGGTAAGCCCAAGAACTCCGCTGGCGATTGCTCCTCCGATTTTATTGATAAAGGGTTGTACGGAAAATGTAATACTTTCATTGCGTTTTCCAAGCTTCCATTGCCCGTATTCGATTGTGTCGGCAAGGAACATCAGCATAAGAATCTGGATAAATGCCTGTCCGATAAATATCAGCATTCCGGCTGCACCAATAAATATCATATTCATTGGTGAAAAGAAGAACAGGATATATCCTACGATAACAAGTATTGTCGCATAGGTGTACAATCTGCGTCGTGAGAAGAATTTGCTAACTGTCGTAAACATGCTGAATGCAGCCAGTTGCGATATACCCAGAACTGCTGCAAAAATCGAATATGTATTTTCGTTGCCGTAGGCATATTTGAAGAAGTGTACTCCAAAAATTGTTGTTGTTGTATACCCTATCATAAATAATGACAACGATACTGCAACCCACATAAGCTGGTCGTTTTTTCCCAGAACCTTGAGCATTTCGAGCAGTGATGTGCTCTCTTCTTTTTTGAATACGCCTTTTGGCTCCTTAACACCGATTAGTGTTATTGATTGGAAGGCAATCATTGTAACGGCAATAATCAGAGCAAACAGGAACCAACCATGTGTTTTACTGCCCAGAGCGTCGCCGAATGCGTTTGTAATAGGTACCACTCCGACAACAACCGTAAATAGACCGATACTCGCACATATACGAGCGAATGAACCGAACTTCTCACGCATTTTCTGGTCGGTTGATAGGGACGGCATCATCGACCAGTATGCCACATCGTTTAGACCAAACGAGACATCCCATATAAAATAACATATTCCGAATACAATTATATACGCAACGCCCGTAAGTCCCATATCCGCAAACATAAGCACCATCATTGCAGCACTTATAACTGCACCGATTAAAATCCACGGTTTAAACTTGCCCCACCGCGTATGCGTATTATCTACAATCAGCCCCATTACAGGGTCGTTGACTGCATCAATAATTCGCAATATCAACAGCATTGTTGTCATTATTGCAAGGGTTCTGTTATCAACGCCAAGTGCTTCTGTTATATACACCATTACAAACATGCTGACCAGTGTATAGAACATATCTCTTCCTATTGTTCCGAGTCCGAAACAAAAGCGATTTTGGGTGTCATAATTTTTTTCCACTTTATTTCTCCTTTTTTGATTGCTTACTGTTACCGTCTGCCTCTATCACATATAAATTTGAACCAAAGTCACCGAGCATTCTTGTTTTATCGTTATAGTTTGTCCCTTCAAACTGGTTGTTTAATAAAATGCCTCCCATCAATGCCTTTCCATAACCTGTATAGGCTTCGACACAATCTGTCATGCTGTAGTGTTTGTTTGCTGTTCGAAGAACTACTCCGTTTGGGTCTAAGGTCACGGGGAGTATATGCTTGACGAGTCCTCCGAAGCGTTTGATGAATAGTCTTTGCGGACGTGTTTTTACGGTATACTTTTTGTCCGGATTTAAGCCCATCATACGAAGTCTGTCGAAGCCTTCGCTTGCGGTTGTCTGTGTTTGGAAAAATCCTGTCACACCGGTATTTAAGTCCTTATCGACAACATGCCAGACAACCTTGTTATCCTTAAACTGCTCACCACGCAGAAATCTGCCAAACTGGAACACCCTGCGGTATTTTTTATAAAATGCAATTTGCTCCTTTACTTCCTTTGTCTCTTCTGAGGTCAGATACTTTAAATCAAGCTCATATCCGAGGCATCCGAATGCCGCAACATTAAACCTTGTTGCAATCGGGGTATCACGGACTGTTTGTACATGCGGTGCTTCCGATACATGTGCTCCCATGGTGGACAAGGGATAGAGATATGATATTCCGCTTTGGATTCTCAGTCTTTCTATCGGGTCTGTATCGTCTGATGTCCATATTTGCGGGGAGAAGCAAAGCATTCCTAAATCAAAACGATTTCCGCCGCTGCTACAGCTTTCGAGTAATATATGCGGTCTTGGTGAGAATATACGGTCTAAAATTTCATATAATCCCAGTATATATTCATGGAAAAATCTTCCCTGGTCTGCTAAACAAGATGAGCTTGCATCGCTTATATGCCTGTTATAATCCCATTTTACATAGTCAACATTTGCTGTATCAAGTATATTTGTCACGTTTTCTACTATATAGTCACGCACCTTGGGGTTGCATAGGTCTAAAACAAGCTGATTTCGCCCGAGGGCTGACTTTTTCCCGGGTGTCTGCAAAGCGTATTCCGGATGTGCTCTGTATAAATCACTGTCTTCATTTATCATTTCCGGCTCAAACCATAACCCGAATTTCATGCCGAGCTTATGTATTGCTTCGGAAAAATCCGCCATTCCACCGGGGAGTTTTTTTGTGTTGACGCTATAGTCTCCCAAGCCGGCTTTGTCGTTGTTGCGTTTCCCAAACCACCCATCATCAAGAACAAACATTTCGACACCGACTCTTTTTGCACGTCTTGCGAGATTGAGAAGCTTCTCCCGATTAAAATCAAAGAAGTATGCTTCCCAGTTGTTTATTACAATAGGGCGTTCGCAGTTTTTCCAATCGCTTCTTACTATGTGGTTGTTGACAAAATCATGGAAGTTGGATGATAAGCCGTTAAAACCGGCGTCCGAACAACTCATCACGGCTTCAGGAGTTTCAAATTTTCCGTTTTTCCCAAGTGTCCATTCGAAGCAATATGGATTTATCCCGCTTTGTACCCGTACAATATCATGGTTTGACAGCTCGACTGCACTGTAGTGATTGCCGCTGTAAATCAAGTTGAATCCGTATACATCACCTTGTGATTCTGATGCACCTTCTGCTGCCAATATAAATCCCGGGTTATGTCTGTTGCTGCTACTGCCTGTTGTTGAAGAGTTTACCAAAATACCGTAGGACAACTCCCGCTCGTGTTTATTTGCTTCTTTTATCCAGCCGCCGTCGAATGTTATTAAGCGATACCTGTCATTCGGTATGTCGAGTGTCATACTCATTAATTTTTTTATTACTAAAGGCTCTTTATTCCCGTTACAAATCACTGTGCGACGGGTAAATACATTTACTTTTGCGTAAACTGTATAGTACAGTAGAACAGTAACATTATTACTTTCATCTTGCATTGTTATTTCAAGTGTTTTGCATTCATCCTCTTTGCCATATGAAGAGGGTAGTTTTTCCATAACAGAATTACCATCGATTATACGATGGCTTTTGTATATGAAATCCGATGTAAATGTTCTATCCGGCATTTTCAATTCTGCGGGAGTGTTTCTGTAATCACCCTTTCCGATTCCCGACCATTCAAGGCAGAGGGTGTCAAGGCAGTATTTATCATCACTTTTATCATAATTTACACAGGAGCCAAGCTCAGCGGTATGTTTAAGTATAAGCGGCTCTGCAGGCTGGTCATCGGGAAGATATGTGCCGTAATAAATATGCTCTAAATGTCCGAACTTTGTAACACGGAACCAATAGCTTGTTTTATCGGTTGAGAGCTTAAAAATATTATTTGCGAATGATACCATACACTGCCTCCGTTTGCATTATTTTGCCGGAATATTGCCTTGCAAAGCAGTTATATTTTATCATCTGAGCCTCTACATATCAAGTTACACTTCAAAGCCTTGCGTTTTGATTAATTAACTGGTATTATGGCAGAACTATTCATTTTTCGGGGGGACATCATGGCAGCAACACAATTTAAAGAAGGTGCAGTAATATACAAAAAAGGCGATAAGCTTGAACACCTTTCTCTCATTGGCGAAGGGGAGGTTGAGGGCTCTTTTGGCGGGCACACTTTTTTATTCGGGAAAACTGATATGTTAGGACTTTGTGATGTAATGTCAGATGTCCACACTCACACATATAACGCAATTTCAAGCGGCACATTGTACCAATATCCTTGTACCGGCATCGATTCCTTGGATACGCTTATGCAATCAAATGCGGATATAGCTTATATGATGATAAGCTCCATGTGCCGCCAGCTCTCTGAGCTGCTTCAATATAAAGCACGTCTTAAGCATGATGCCGACAGTGCTTTTGATATGATTAATGAACTATATGAGGAATATGGTCGTCTAAGCAAAACATATGCTTCTGCACCAAAAAAACTACCCGGGCTTGAGGATATCATTAAGTTTTCGGGGCATGACCCTGTTGAGGACTGGGTTCACTCTTATTATATGGAAATAAACGATTTAGACACTGCCGCACATAAAAAGTTCTTTCACGGTAATACAGGTATTGAAACAGGGTTTATTCGCAAGGGTCTTGAAGATATGAAGCAGGTTTTACTGGCTTGTGACACTTATCATGAGTATTTGGAAGGAATTTCTGTTTTGCTCTTGCACGAGAGTGGATATGACCTGTTCTCGTTAATCAGCGAGCTGCATATAGGCTCACTTCGTATAACCGGAGCAGATTTTGCAATTGAGGCTTTAATGGCTCCGCTGACCGAAGCATTGTCGGGCATGGCGGGAATTGATGCCGAATATTATCAGAGTCGTCTTGATACATATTGGGATACTCTTGAAAATAAGCGTGAAAACCAGGATTCTGTTGAAATGTCGGAGGCTGCTCCTGCCGCACAGGGCGTTAATCAGAATTTGCTAAACTCCTTACAAACGATTATTGAGTACTCAGGCTGTGATGAGGAGATTGCTTCCGCCTTCACACGAAGTATAAATGAGTACACAGAGCTGGAAGACAGAAACAGCTCGGAGGATGATGCACGTGATTTACGAAGAGATATTACTAAGTTGTTTTATCAAATCTACAATCCCGTTTTAGTTAAAACTCTTACAGATGATTCTCCACCGACTATTATTAAGATGTTCCTCAACTTCGGATATGTTGACCCGACGCTTGCGGGTTATGAACATGCAAACTTCCTTTATTCTATTGCCGATACATATAAGGGTGACCCGGAAAACGGTGTTTTTACTGTCGCCGAGTGGCTTAGGTCAATTTATGAAGGAAAGAGAGACCCGAGTCTCAGTGAGTTTGACATGGATTTTACTGCTTATTGCCGTGACCTGAAGAATCAGAAGCAGATTGACGCGAAAGAGGAGGCTCGTTTGCTTGCCGATAGAAATGAGCATTTAAAATACGAGATGGAAAACTGCTTCCCTGTTGTCAACAGAGTTACGTTTGGTAATCCGTCAAGATTCTGCCCTGTTTTTTCAGAGCATAATCTTTTGCGTGACCCCGAATCCACTCTTATTACTGCCGATAAGCTTAAGGAAATAATAAATGAAATCCGCACTATCGATTTTTCGGTATTTTATCGCGAGACACGTTACTCCAATCAAAAGGTCGGTATAAGCGATGAAACCATTAGTGTTGAGATTGTTCCGAACTTTATTCTTATGCCTAACGTGGGGCTTAGAGGCTCTATGTGGCAAGAGATTGAGGGCAGACTTCGAACTACTCCTGCACGCATTTTTATGCCGATTTTCCTTGAGGGTGATTTTAAAACTATTGTCACACGTCTTGTCGGTGAATTCCGTTGGGAAATGTGCAGACGTGTTCAGGGTTCCCGCTGGAACGACTTGACCGACCCGTCACTTACGAGCTACTTCTGCGATTACCTGCAGTTTTATATGAATAACCGCAGCATTGCCATGCAGACTATGAATGAAATCAGAAATGAGCTTGGTGCGGCAAGAAATAACTATAAAACTGTATTCGTCAATAACTATGTCATGTGGATTCAGAATGAATCAAAAGGCATGGCACGATTAAACAGTATCGCACTCGGGATTCTCATGACATTCTGTCCGTTTAACGCGGATATACGTGAGCAGCTCAAGAAAAATATGCGTTACAACGAGGCCTTGACACGTTATGGTGCAAGACGCCAAAAGCGTGCTCAACGCTTAAATCTTATTATTAAAAAGCTCCAGCAGAATGGCAAGGGTATTCCAAAGGAAATGATGGACGAGTTTGAATACGCGAAGCGTTAATTAAGAAAGAAAGGGGCTGTAGCAAAACGCAAGTGATGCTACGCCCCTTTTTATCTCGCCCTCGCTACGCGACCCCGATGCCCGCCCTAGCTTCCGACCAGAGGTCGCAAAGCAGAAACGAAACCACA
>Ga0123356_10002707_pt1 | contig 18827 bp, 16 predicted proteins | sample TergutEmb28metaG_2_FD_92546 | JGI IMG/M metagenome (GOLD analysis project Ga0123356, IMG submission 92546) | Embiratermes neotenicus P3 segment gut microbial communities from Petit-Saut dam, French Guiana - Emb289 P3 | ecosystem: Host-associated > Arthropoda: Insects > Digestive system > Gut ...
AATTACCTTTGGTAAATTTTATTGATTTTTTAGCAAAATCAACGCCATTAATTATTTCTTTTACAGAATTTGTATCATCAGTTCCATGCCATCTTGCAGCTAATTCCCATTCATGCGGAGTTGGCAAACGAAAACCTGTTCCCGAAGTATCTATATTAAGTATATACTCTTTAATCATGAAATGATTAGCAAGATATTTTTCCAATTCAGAGAAACTATATGATGAAGGATCATAAGGTTCTTTAGCGTCCCTGATAGGTTTTCCAGATTCATCTGTGTAAACTACTGTATAATCAGTACCATATTTTTGATTATGCCATTCTGTGTAGGCATTACACCAAACCAATACTTGCAAATAAGTTATTCCACATATAGGATAGTTTTGCTGATTGTTAGTAAGATATGGGTGTTTTTTCCATAAGATTTGATCATACCTTTCACCTTTCTTTTCAAAAGTTGCCCAAGATGCCACTGCTTGCCATAAACCAAATGTTACTTGTGTTTCTCCAAGATAATAAACATCATCAATGGTTGCGGTGTTATCATCATCAAAACCTATGGGAAATGTTATTCCTTCTTGTGGAACAGGCACTTCAATCATTTTATAATTGCCAGGTACCCAGACAATGGTACATGATTCTGAATCTTCAGTATAAAATGCTGAATCCATGGAACATGAAAAAATGGTAAATATCATTAACAGTAAAAACATAATACATATTTTTTCATTTTTCATATTTATTACTCCTTTAATTATTCAGCATTCCGAGCAACACGGAATCCAACATTATTGGTTTCTACGATAAATAGGAAGGAACCTCTGTTGTAATTTGCCAAAAATATTTTTCCAATAGAAATATCTTCATAATCTGAAGATGCTGAACCTCCTCTACATTGCGCTGACCACCAGTCTGAACTGCCTATTCTACCATAGTTCCAAGTACCTGTGAGCTCTAGGCAGTTTCCACTCATATCATAAATACCTAACATATTAGGCTTTTTAGTTTTTATAGGTAATCGAACACCGGAATTGTTTTTCCAAACAGCTACAAGATCATTTTCACCAAAATTTTCTACATTACTTGCTGCACCACTGGCAGATCTGCCTGTAGTAAAATTTATTGCTTGACTGGAAAAATCAATATCATTTATCATTTTTTTAACTGTATTAATATCAGAATCGCCATTCCATCTTGCGGCAAGTTCCCATTCTTCTGAGGTTGGTAATCTAAAACCTGTTGCATTAGAATTAGCAGTTTCAAGGAAATTATCCATGTTATTAATGCCCCTTATTGCATTTCCATAGGTATCTTGATAAACCGGTACTAAATTCGTTCCATGTTTTTCATTATACCATTCTGTAAAAGCGTTACACCATATGGGTGTCACATAATACATCGACATTCGTCCATGATATTCCCACACATTATTATACCCTATGCCGGTAGGATCAGTAATAGGTTTATCCCAATTTATTTTGTCAGGATTAGTGGTAACATAAGTAGGAAAACCATAATAATAACCATATTCCCTCTCTTTGGCCCAACGGCTTACCGTGTCCCATAAAGCAATAGTAACCAAAGTTTCGCCAATATAAAAAGCTTTTTCAACCCTTGAAGTGTTATCATCGTTTATGCCTGTAGGAAAATCGATCCCGCCATCAGGTACAGGAACTTTTATAACATCATATGAACCAGAAAAGATAAAATGCATCTCTTTATCTTTAATTTCATTTTCATCAGACGACCAATCACATCCAATCAGACATAAAACCAGAATGATAAAGATTCCCATTTTTTTGATTCTTATAGAATTGGTTTTTCTGTAAAATGCATTATAAATGTTGACAATGTTCTGGCATCGGCCAGTAATTGATGAAATAAAAACACACATTTTTCCCTCCAAAATAAAAATAACCCATACAGACCATCTTCCCGCCGCAAGGCGGCAACCGTTATCGCCGCCCTCACTATTCTTTGTTCCCTTTTACCTTTTACCTCTTATTTATTCCCTTCTCCCCCTCACCTGTTCGCCACCCACACAACCCCGCCGCTAATCGCCGCTGTTACCGGCACCGCTATCAGCGTAAAAGTCCTCCAGAACTTTGAGCTTTTTTCGTACTTCGCCGATAAGGCTGACTGCATCCTGTAGGTTTCGTACATTTCGTTCAGACGCGCTTGCAACTCCTTCAGTAAGTTCTCTTGCTCTTGTATTGTGCTCTCGTAACTGGAGATTAATTCGCCGCTCTCGTTCAAGCTCTGTTTCAAGCTGTCCAATAATTTCTGCTGCTCTTCTGTGTTGGCTATCGTATCTGCTATCAAGTTCTCCAACGCCGACAAATCGCTGCCTATTGAAGAAAAGTCCTGTGACCAAACAGCCTGCGAAAAAAGCAAGGAGGAGAAAAAGCAAAGGGCGAAGATGCGCTTTGCAGCGATTGTAAGTTGCACGTAATTCCATTTTTCTCTCCTCATTACTGATTGCTCCTGGCTAACAGTCTGTCACTTCGCTGCGCCTATTCTGAATCAAAGTCCCAAAAATATAATCTCCCATACAACTATTCTTTGTTAATATCTGACCCTTTACCGGAAATGTTGTCAGATACCGTTCCCGTATTCTGGGTAAAAGTACTATTGGATATATCTATCCCGCCGCCTTCAGCAGAAGCCCGATTATTTTGTATAGCAGCATTGCCGGACATTTCAACTTTGCTTCCATCAACAGCACAGACACCGCCTCCTGAACGATCAGCGGAATTATCTTTGATAACTGCATCATCCTTCATGATAAATGTCGCATTATAAATATATACCCCACCGCCATAATTTGCCTTGTTACCCGATATTTCAGCATCACTTTCCATGACAAAAGTAGCGCCATTGCCTGCCCACACGCCTCCGCCATACGAAGCATTATTGTTTATAACCTTTGCGCCGGTTCCCAGAGTAATCTTTGCTCCTTCGGTTACTTGAAGCAGGGCATATTTAAATTGGGTGCCATTACCATTCAATGTGATATGTTCCAGCTTTATTGCCGAAGGTTTAAACTTGCCATTAAGGATACCGCTTAAACCAATAGACGACCTGACCACTGCCTGTTCTGCTTCCGTCGCATCCGGTTTACCAGTTATCAATATTTCATCATCGAAAGTGTAGGTGTCAACTATTGTTTTTGACGTAATAGTGCCTATTACAATAATTGTTTTTATCGAAGTTTTTGATGCCTGTTTGATTGCTTTTTCCAGTGTCTTAAAGGCTGTTTCTTCGCTGATTCCATTATTCGAGTTACGCCCAGTTTCTTTAACATACCATGTTGTAACACCAGTCATGTCTGGAGCTGATGCGCATGAACCCAAACAGAGCGCAATAATGGTTGCTATCATAATACCCAATAAAACATTATTTCTTTTATTTGCCACCTGCCCCTCCTTTACTTTGTTGAATGTTTTGGAACCGTCTTTTTTTACTCATTCTTTTCATAATTACTCCTTTGCGTTTATTGCCCGCCAGCATTTATTAACAAACCCGTACTTTTTACATCGCATCCCGCAGCAAGGCGGCAACCGTTACCGCTGCCCACACAATCCCGCCGACAAATCGCTGCCTATTGAAGAAAAGTCCTGCGGCGATGCAGCCTGCGAAAAAAGCAAGGAGGAGAAAAAACAGAAGGCGAAGATGCGCTTTGCAGCGGTTGTAAATTGCACATAATTCCATTTATTTCTCCTCATTACTGATTACTCCCTTTTAATCTCGCCAAGTTCGCCAAGACACCAAGTTGTTGTACGCTATATTTTTTGTTCTCTTCCGTGATAATCCGTGCTTATCAGTGGACAATGTTTCCGATAAAACACAGATTTGCACGGAAATAAAAAAAACTGTAATTGACACCACTGCGGAGCAGGTAACGGTTAACAGGTAAAAAAATTGTTGTTAGCAATCTTAGCTGTTTTCAACTCGCTAAGATTGCTGACTCCGTTTTTACCTCTCTGATCCTTGTTGTTCGCTACTCGCTTTCTCTTACCTATTATCTGATCCTTATTACCTTATCTCCCTGTTCTCTAAAACGGTCCTTCCCAACTACTGCCGTTGTACGTATACGTCCCCGCCGCTTTTGCCTGGCTTTTGTAGTAATCGGAGAAATTTCCCCGAATCCACGCATTAGCGTCTATACCTAAATCAGCGGCAATGGTTATGTTGTTTAGACTGTTACAGTTAGCGAAGGCACTGTAGCCGATGCTTTCCACCAACGGGAAGACCGCTTCGGTTAGGCTGTTACAGGAGAAGAAGGCAAAGCCGCCGATGCTTTCCGCCAACGGGAAGTTTGCTTCGGTTAGGCTGCTACAGTCATGGAAGGCACTGTTGCCGATGCTTTCCGCCAATGGGAAGATCGCTTCGGTTAGACTGCCACAGTTTTGGAAGGCTTGTTGACCGATGCTTTCCGCCAACGGGAAGTTTGCTTCGGTTAGGCTGCTGCAGCCATAGAAGGCTTCATCACAAATGCTTTCCGCCAACGGGAAATTCGCTTCGGTTAGGCTGCTGCAGCCATAGAAGGCATCTTTACCTATGCTTATAATATCATCCATTTCAACAATTCCTGCAGCGGACGGATATGCAATCAATTCTTTAGAACCATCAACATTTCGTATAAGCGCCTTACCGCCTTCGGCAACACCCAAATTTCCGCTGCCGCTAAGAACAAAAGAAGTAAGCGCAGGAGAAAAAAGGAAAACATTGTAACTAATATTTGCCGTCGATGAAAAACTTACTTTGGTTAGACTGCTACATTCATAGAAGACCCTCTCGCCAATGCTTTCTGCCGATGGGAAATTCGCTTCGATCAGGTTGTTGCAGCCGTAGAAGGCTTCATCACCGATGCTTTCCGCCAACGGGAAGTTCGCTTCTGTTAGACTGCTACAATTATAGAAGGTTTTTTGGCCAATGCTCTCTGCCAATGGGAAGCACACTTCTTCAAGGCTGCTACAGCCCCAGAAGGCCATGTCGCCGATGCTTTCTGCCAATGGAATATTTACTTCGGTTAGTCTGCTGCAATAATTGAAGGCACCTCTGCCAATGCTTTTTGCTAACGGGAAACTCACTTCGGTCAGGTTGCCACAGCTATTAAAGGCACCCTGGCCGATGCTTTTTGCCAATGGAATATTTACTTCGGTTAGTCTGCTACATTCACTGAATGCAGCGAAACCGATGCTTTCCGCCAACGGGAAGACCGCTTCGGTTAGGCTGCTACAGAGATAGAAGGCACCCTCGCCGATGCTTTTCGCCGAAGGGAAATTCGCTTCGGTAAGGCTACATTCCTGGAAGGCTTGGTTACCAATATTTTCCGCCAACGGGAAGTTCGCTTCGGTTAGGTTGCTGCCAAAGAAAGCATGGCTGCCGATGCTTTCCGCCAACGGGAAGGCTGCTTCGGTTAGGTTGCTGCCAAAGAAAGCATGGCTGCCGATGCTTTCCGCCAACGGGAAATTCGCTTTGGTCAGGCTACTGCAGTACAAGAAGGCATAGTCTCCGATGCTTGTTACATGTGTTCCGCTAGCTGATTTAATATTATCAAAATTATTGAAGGTTGGATTAGTAGTACTCCCGCTTATTATGCTTTCCACTGCGTCGGGCAAAGTAATGGAAACAATTTTATCTTTGCCTGTTGATACAGATGAAACAGGGTCAAATACATTCCCGTTCATTCCGCATGGGGAAAGATCAATCGCAACAAATTTGTCAGCATCGTCAATGGCGCCTAACAACTGCTGCCAGCCGTCGCCAGAATTGGTCATGACCCCCAAATTAATGCTTACCAAAATATATACTGGGTTTTCCGCACTGTCACCGCTATCCACTGATGATAAATAAGCGGTAACTTCGTCTATACTGATAAAGACATTGAAATCTTCATCTTCAAAAATTTTTGTAAATTCGACATCCAGCATGGGGTAAACATATACCGCTTCGCAAATACCGGCAGTAATGCCGCCCCTGTCAAGCTGAACAGTTAAAAGATAAACTCCGGCAGATACAATCTCTGTCGCGCTCACCCCGGTACTGGTAAACGTGTATTCCGCCGTATCTGTTAAATCAATGTCACCGGAACCTAGCAGGTTTACAAGTTCAAACGTTGTTACCATTACTCCTTCTGGAAATTGAACTGTGTAAGTAAATGTTCCATCTTCGCCGTTTGCTGATTCTGCCTCAAGGTTAACAATAATATTCTCTGTTGCGCCGGAACCAAGCGTAAAACTGCCGCTGCCCGTTGCCATAAGCTCCTCGCCAACATACGCCTGGACATCTACAACCCAATTGCCCATTTCCAGCGTAAAGAAGCCGCTACCGTCTGGCTGTTCGTTATCAAGGATATCTTCGCCCTTGGTAAACGTATATGCGTAGCTGAAAATTTTATCCGGGAAAGCCGTCCGTGCCTGCCCGCTGGTAAAACTAACGCTAACCCTGCCGTAACCGGCTTTAATGCCATCCGCTCCATTCTGCGGAACAAACGCATCACTACACCCGAAAACAGTCAGTAATAGTGCCAAACAAAAAATAGCAACCGCCCTTGGTAACATCCCTCTTGTATTTTTCATTCTTAATTTTTCATTTCTCATTTGTTTACTCCTCTACCGCAATGCTTACATTGGTGTTGTAAAACTTGCCGTTATCTGTATTTTTTACCAGCAAGGTAACCATGTATTGTTTAATGTTTTTTCCTGTGCTGGAAAAAGTATAAGAAGCTGAACCGCTTTCGCTTGTGTCCTCAACGCCGTCAATAAACCAGCGCTGGTCTGTATAATTTTCGCCACTTAAGGTTATGGTAACTTCGTCACCGCTGCTTCTGCACAGTTTTATAGTGCCGCTGCCGTCATAATCGTTGGTCGTAAGCACGTCGTGTTCATCAGCCCAGTAGTACACGAACTTGCCCTGTGAAAGGGTTTGCAGCGTGGTAATTGCTGCGCTAACCGCATCGCCTGCATTGTAGTTATCGTTGGACATTGATTGGGCGAAAATGTAGTAGGCTGTGCCGGGGTTAAGATCGTTAAACGCCAGCCCTGTTTGCCAGCCTGAACTTGGTGCAGTATCGGCGGCTGCAATTGCGTATTCTACGGTTTGCCCGTTAACCGGCGCAGTTACTGCCGTAATGGTTATACTGCTTGCTGTTCTGGATGCCATCTCCGGCTCGTCAACTGTTGCGCCTGCGGCTTTGTTCACCGTCAATGTTGAGGTAACTTTCGCTCCGGCTGTGGAATTATCAGTTCCCGCTGTAACCAGGGCGATGGTAAACGTGCCGGATTTTGTTACGGTAAGTGTTTTGTTGTCCGCGCCAATGGTGCCTGTCCCTGTGCCGCCGCTCTCGATGGTGTACGTCCGTGCCCCTGCGTTTGCATCAACGGCAAATAAGCCGCCAATGTCAGACAAGTCAAACCCTGCAGAGGCATAAGCAACCGTGGCGGAGCCACTGCTATTGCTAACGGCGATTTTGCTGATAACAAGGTTCCCTCCATCCAACCCTTCCGCCTCGCTCCACCATGCAGCAGCAGCGACATCGAACGTTACCGTGTATGTCCCTGCCGTCGTTGGAAGGGTAGTTGACCCATTATAATAAATAATTATAGAGCCGCTGGATTTGCCGGTTTTCGGCGTTATGGTTACTGCTGTAATGCCATCCGCTGTTTGGTTCAGGTTGCCAATGTCAAAATCATCCGCAATGGGATCAACAAGCGTTATTGTTAATGCGCCGCCCGCTAACCCTGTTGCCGCATTGAATCCGGCAGACATAGCAATGTCAAATGTTACGGTGTAGGTTCCAGCCGTCGTTGGAAGGGTAGTTGACCCATTATAATAAATAGTTATAGACCCGCTGGATTTGCCGGTTTTCGGCATTATGGTTACTGCTGTAATATTATCCGCTGTTTGGTTTAGGCTGCCAATGTCAAAATCGCCAGCAACGGGATCAAGAAGAGGCTGCCCTGCCGGGATAATTGTCAATGTGCCTCCTGCTAAGCCGCTCGCTGCATTGTAACCAGTAGCTGCAGCAACATTAAAAGTTACCGTGTATTCCCCAATCGCCGTTGGGAGCGTTTCAGAACCGTCATAGTAAACCGTCACCGCTCCTTCGGACTTGCCGCTTTTGGGCGTTATGGTTACTGCTGTAACGCTTCCCGCAGTCTGCGTCAGGTTGCCGATGTTAAAATCGCCCGCGGCAGGATCCACCAGCGTCTGCTCAGGCGGGATAATTGTTAATGTGCCTCCTGCTAAACCGCTTGCTGCATTGTAACCAGTAGCTGCAGCAACATTAAAAGTTACCGTGTATTCCCCAACCGCCGTTGGGAGCGTTTCAGAACCATCGTAGTAAACCGTCACTGCTCCTTCGGACTTGCCGCTCTTGGGCGTTATGGTTACTGCTGTAACGCTTCCCGCAGTCTGCGTCAAATTGCCGATGTCAAAATCGCCCACGACAGGATCGACCAGTGTCTGCCCAGGCGGAATAATCGTCAATGTGCCTCCGTGCAGACCAGCCGCAGCATTCCAACCGGAAACCGCCGCAACGTTAAAGGTTACGATGTAGGTTCCGACCCCATTAGGGAGCGAAATTGCACCGTCGTAGTAAACCGTTATAGCGCCGCTGGATTTTCCCGCTTTCGGCGTAACGGTTACTGCGGTAACGTTATTCGCATACTGCGTCAGGTTGCTGACGTTAAAATCTTCTGCAACAGGCGTTCCCGGACTAGGCATTCCCGAATCCGTTGTGCCATTGCTGCAGCCAGCCATTAAGAATGCTGTCATTGCCGAAAAGGCAATAACGCAAATCCTAAACTTTGTTTTCATAAAAACACTCCTTTTTTTGTGTAATTTATCTTAAATAATGAATTGAAATAAAAAATTTGGACTGTAAACACACAATTTCCCCCAAGCGAGGACTGGAGGAGGCTTACTTTTCCTGAAAAATTAGGGGTTTTTATACTTAAACAGTGTATAGTGGTTGAAATTAATGGGGGGGGGGGCGGACATTAATTTTGCTGGAAAAGTCTACTTTTGTAGACAGTAAGATGTCCGGGGAACCAGATTTGGAAGAAAAATAGCTGTATTTTTGAACGAGCATATCGAGGTTGTTTTGCGGAATTATGGCGATTTTTCGGTTCACATGGGTATAATATCATTTTTTAGAGAAAGTGTAAAGCGAGAAAATTGAGCAAAGGCGCACAATTCGTAACAGGGCTGTTACCTGATGCCGTAATCTATTCTTGACTAATTTACCATTCAATGGTGAATTAGTCAAGAATACGGAATACGGATGCCGCACGGCGACAGCCGCATGGTGCACGAGTTGCCTGTCTTTCGTAACTATGATAATAATTATACATATAAAGTATTACTGGCACAGCATGGAGAAAATCGTGGCGGAAATTAAAAAATTTAAAGGTTCCGATATTGAAATAGCGCAGGCGGTGTTCCCTGAACATGCGCTTCAAATTAACGAAGTTGCAAAAAAAATTGGCATTCCAGATGAATACATAGAACCTTACGGAAAATACATGGCAAAAGTTAACTATAACTATTTGTCGAATATGCAAAATAAAGACGGCAAACTTATCCTTGTAACCGCTATTACCCCCACGCCTGCCGGCGAAGGCAAAACGACCACAACAGTCGGCGTTGCGGACGGGCTTTCCAGAATTGGAAAAAATGTGATGGTCGCCCTGCGGGAGCCTTCGCTTGGGCCGGTCTTCGGCGTAAAGGGTGGCGCTGCCGGCGGCGGGTGGGCGCAGCTTATCCCCATGGAAAACATCAACCTGCATTTTACCGGCGACTTTCATGCCATCGGCGCAGCCAATAATCTTCTTGCCGCCCTAATCGATAACCATATTTACCAGGGTAATAAACTTAATCTAGATCCGCGAAAAATTACATGGCGCCGTTGTATAGATATGAACGACCGTCAGCTTCGTTTTGTCGTAGACGGTCTTGGCAGCAAGGTAAATGGCTTGCCGCGTGAAGATGGTTACGATATAACTGCGGCATCGGAAATTATGGCGATACTTTGCCTTGCATCGGGCATTGACGATTTAAAAACGCGGCTTGGGCGCATAATCGCGGGCTATACTTACGGCAAGCAAAACGACGGCAGCGAGCAGCCTGTGTACGCTGCGCAGTTAAATGCGCAGGGTGCCATGGCTGCCCTGCTTAAAGATGCGCTTAAGCCCAACCTTGTGCAAACATTGGAAGGAACGCCGGCATTTGTCCACGGCGGACCTTTTGCCAATATCGCCCACGGCTGTAACTCAATTATGGCAACAAAGCTGGCGTTAAAATGCGCAGACTATGTTGTTACCGAAGCCGGTTTTGGCGCGGATCTTGGCGCGGAAAAATTTATCGATATTAAATGCCGCTTTGCAGGGATTAAGCCTTCGGCAGCAATTATTGTTGCTACAGTCCGCGCATTAAAGTCTCACGGCGGCGTTAAAAAGGCAGAGCTGGAAAAAGAAAATCTTGCCGCGCTGGAAGCAGGGCTGCCAAATCTGCTGCAGCATGTCGAAAATATTACCAGAGTTTTTAAATTACCGGCGGTTGTGGCGATTAATGTTTTCCCAAAGGATACAAAAGCGGAGCTTGATCTGGTAGAGGCAAAATGCAAAGCGTTAGGTGTAAATGCAGTGCTTTCCGAAGTGTGGGAAAAAGGCGGCGAGGGCGGCGAAAAACTTGCGCAGGAAGTTGTGCGGTTATGCGAACAGCCGGAAGCTTTTGAATTTGCTTACGATGTTAATCTTTCTGTAAAGGAAAAAATAGAAACCATTGCGCAAAAAATTTACCGCGCAGGCAGTGTTACGATTTTATCAAATGCGCAGAAACAAATCGAACAATTGGAAAAAATCGGGCTTGGCAAAGTTCCTGTCTGCATGGCAAAAACTCAGTACAGCTTTTCCGACAACCCTGCCCTGACTGGCGCTCCAAAGGATTGGACGCTTACAGTACGGGACATCAAAATTTCGGCAGGGGCAGGTTTTATCGTAGCCTTTACCGGCGAAATCATGACCATGCCGGGACTGCCCCCTGTTCCATCTGCGGAAAAGATAGACATAGACAGTACCGGAAAAATCTCAGGGCTGTTTTAATGTTATTTGACACTTAGTGTAATAACACTGTGTCAAATAACATTATAGAATCTGATAACTCCACCTTATACCGGCAGATAAACGAAGCATCGACAAGAAGTCAGCTTTCGGGTCTTTGCTTGAACTATCCCTGGTATAGAACTGCCAGGCAGTTTCAGCATAGGGGGCAAATTCTCCAGCCTTTGTGCGCAAAGTAAAAGGCGCCATTGTAAAGCCGCATGTAATCGGTAAACTTGCTGAATAAGACCGGTCACCGCCGGCAACAGAAAGTGACGGTTCGCCAAAGCTAGGAGCATAGCCGACAAATACCAGGAACTTATCGCTTGGCCCTACCGAAAAAGTAATAGGCAGCCGGAAAACTCCAAGGGTAGCATCGAATTCCGGCCTTACTTCCAGGCCAAAAACTATTTCGCGGCGGAAGAAATAAGTGTCTGCGCAAAGAAACAATTGGGAAGTGCCGCCGCGGGGAGCTATTACATTTCCATCCCTAAGCCCCAGAAAGGAAAAAGCCACCGCAGTTCCAGCCAGAAGATGGTTTTCGCCGTCTACCTTGGTTTTGGGTTTATCATTTTTTGGGTTATTGGTTTTTGGCTTATCGGCGGTTTTTGTTTTATCAGTCCCGGATTTACTGGTTGCTACATATATGGGGCTTGTGCTTGAACCAGGTTCCGGAAAAGCCCGCCCTGCTTCGGCAAAAGCGTTTGCCCAATATTGTTCTTTTAAATTTGAAAATATTACCCCGGTCTTTGCGCCGGCTGAAGCAGCATGCATAAAATTGCCGTCCCCCAGGTATAGGGCAACGTGCGTTATTTTACCGGAAAAGTCCGTTGTAAAGAAAATAAGATCCCCCGGCATCGCTTTGCTATAGGGAATCTTTTCTACCCAGTCATATTGCCCGCCGCTTGTGCGTGGAATGGTAATTCCCAGCCCATCATAAAAACTAAGGTAAACAAAACCCGAACAATCTATCCCTTTGCGGCTTAATCCTCCGAAAACATAGGGGGTGCCTTCGTATTTTTCTGCCGCTTTTATTACCCTGGAACGCGCTTCCAAAAAGAGAGCGTCTCTTTCTTTTGACGATGCCGATGCCGAAACAATGGCGCTGTTTCCATCAAGGGGGGGCGCTGCAAAAAGCCCGGCAGCGCAAAAAAATATACATATTGTTGATAATAAAAGTTTCATATTTATATTATATCATATTAATGTTTTTTTTCACAATACTTATTAAAAAACACCATAAGTTTGTTTTAGTTGCCTCTTTAATAAAGCTTGTTTAAGAACTTCCATGTCTGCGCCGTTTCCGTCCGGCTGTAATTCTTCTTCGTTAATGTTAAGCCTAAAAGGGCGGCGGGCAACATGTTCGGGATAATGGGCGTCGGATGAAGTAGTAAGAGGGTAACTGCCGGTTTTTAGCGGCAAATCGTTAACTACAGGCGGAATGCGTGTGCACTCAAGCGCAGCCCAGGGGCCGTCTACAAGCGCTCCAAGCTGGCTTATCATGGAAAAAGCAGGGCGGTCTATGTGCGCGGGAATTACAATGCCGCCGTATTCGTTAACCTTTGCGCCAATGTTGTCAATGGAAATATCAAGGGGGTTAACCAGATAATACTCAACTTCGCCTTCGATATTGTCGTCTTCGTCTACATAAACCTGGTCGCCTGTTTTTTCCGGATTGTTCAGAAACGGCTGCAGTATCGAATAGGCATATTCGCCAAAAGCCATGCTTGCTTCCAGATTCGAGAACAGGCACAGAACATGAATTTCTTCGCTGGTAGTGGCTTCCATGCCGAAGATTGGAATAATGCCGTACTGCTGGCTGAGTTTTGCAAAAGCCGGGCAATTCAAACTTGAATTGTGATCTGTCAAAGCCATTACCTTTAGCCCTCTGGCAGCTCCAAGTTCAAGCAAACGCCGAGGCGAAAGCGCAAGCGAACCGCAGGGAGACAGGCATGAGTGGTTATGCAAATCTACCAGCATGGCAACCCCTGAAATTTAACGCAGCATTTCCCATAATTTACCGGAAACAGTAAACTGATTTTCCTTTGTGCGTATAACAGCAATGCCTTCGTCTTTTGCCGCTTCCAGCATGTCATCCGGCAATGGGCGCGAGTTGCATATAACAATTACCGAAATGTTCACCAGCGTTGCGACAGCCACGGTATTTTTGTGCGCCTGAATTGTAACAAGAGCGCCGCCGTCTTTGGCATTTGCCATTACATCCGAAAGCAGGTCAGATGTATATGCGCCGGAAACATCAACATTTTCAAATTCATCCTGGCTGATTTCCGCGCCCAGAGCGGCGGCAATTTCCCTAATATTCACACAAGGCTCCTGTTACTTTTCGTTTTTTGACGAATGTATAAACACCACCGAACGTACCGTAGTGCCGCCGCCGGCTACAGACTCAATCGAAAATTCATCCGAAACCCGCTTTGTGTTGGCAAGCCCCATTCCGGCGCCAAAACCCAGCGAACGGACATATTCGCTTGCGGTAGAAAAACCTTCCTGCAGCGCCTGGCTTACATCTGCAATGCCGGGGCCTGTATCAGCGGCTATAATTATTACCCTGTCCGGCTGTATAGAACAGTGGATGCTGCCACCGTTGGAATGAACAACCTGATTAATTTCCAGTTCATAGCAGGCAATTGCAATGCGCCGGATAATCTTTGGATCAAAATTTCGCTGTTTAAGGGCTTTTTTTATTTCCGTGGAAGCCCTGCCTGCCATTTCAAAATTAAAGTGAGCCGTAGCAAATTCCATTTCAGCAGAAATTGAATGCGCGGTAGAATCCTGGCTTTTTTGTATTTTTTCAAGGCGCAGAACCTCACGGTTCATTTCGATAAGAAGAGCCCTTATTACATCGCTGGAGCTTAGAATGCCAACCAGTTCCTGGTCTTTGTTCAGTACCGGGTACCGTCCGTAATTATATTTGTTAAGATAAGAAATGGCGAAAGAAAGGGGCATATCATCCTGCAAACTGATAACATTTCTGGTCATTCTTTCTTCTGCCGGAAGGTCAATATAACCTTTATCCAAAGTGGTAATAATATCTTCGATTGATACCAACCCTACGACATGATGATCTTCGACAATTGGAATTCCCGTTACTTTATTTTCCCGCATTAAAGCCTGAATATGCCTCATTGTTTGATTCTTGCCGCCGGTAAGAATTGCAGTGGTCATTACATCTTTTATCTTGAGCTGGTGTATAAGTTCCAGTACAACTGAAGGTGAATCTACGGTACTTATGGGAATATCTTCAATTTTTTCAGCCTCGCTCACTGTACTACGCTCCTTATGATAACTGCCGGCTGCTTGACTAAAATGGCCAGATTATCAAGCAATGAAACCTAATTACAGAATACTCCCGAAAACCACATAATTCAATAGATTTGTTAGGTAACTCTGCTAGTTATAGCATTTTTTTTCTTGGTTTGATAAACTACCTGTATGGGAGCAATCTGTGTCTTTGTAAACCAGAAAGGAGGGGTTGGAAAAACTACCTCTGCAATCAATATTGGCGCTTATTTGGCGGATGCCGGAAAAGCTGTTCTATTGGTTGATTTTGACGCTCAGGCAAATTTGTCCGGCGGAATAGGGGCAAAGCCGCTTAAGCCGGGAATTTACGAGTTGCTTTCCGGGACGGCATCATCAGATGAAGTTATACGGAAAACCGCTGTTGCAAATCTTGAAGTAATTCCGGCAAGCATGGATCTTTCAGGCGCGGCGGTTGAATTGATAGATCAAAAAGAACGGAATTTTTTCCTTAAAAAAGCGCTTGCGCCGTTAAAAGACAGGTATGATTATATATTGATTGACTGCCCGCCCAGCCTTGGGCTGCTTACACTAAACGGCCTTGCCGCCGCAGATTCTGTTCTTATCCCAATGCAGTGCGAATATTTTGCAATGGAAGGGCTTACCCTCTTGTTAAAAACTGCTACGCGCATTCAAAAAAGCCTGAATCCGTCGTTAAAAATTGGCGGCATATTTTTTACAATGTATGACCCAAGAACAAGGCTTGCCCATGACGTAATTAAGCAAGTCAGCGCTCATTTTAAAGATACGGTTTTTAATACAATTATTCCGCGGAATATCCGGCTGTCCGAAGCGCCTTCCTACGGAATGCCGATTTCATTATACGATCCTCAATGCCCGGGCGCCAGGGCATATTCTGCTCTTGCGCAGGAAATACTCCAACGCCCGGATCATTATTGCGGGAAAGGGGGGACTAATGCGTAAATCCGGGCTTGGAAAAGGCCTTGATGCCTTGCTTTACAATAACGATGAAACCGATATTCAAGATCAGGATTCAATCGATGAGACTGAAATTATAAAAAAAACAGCTTCCTCCGCAGGTTCTCACTCACAAAAAAGTAGAACTGGTCCGCCATCGTTGCAAGCAGCGGCGATGCAGGCCTCGCCGCAATTAACGGTTCAGCTGCCAATTGAAAAGCTGGTTCCAGGGTCAGGCCAGCCGAGAAAAAATTTTAACGAAACCGAAATGAAAGAGCTGGCGCAATCGATAAAAGAATACGGCATTATCCAGCCGGTTATCGCCGCAGACACAGGCGACGGCTCTTATATGATAATTGCAGGGGAACGCAGGACGCGGGCTGCAAAGCTGGCTGGGCTTAAAACTGTTCCGGTAATTATAAGAGACTACACAGATCAAAAACGGCTGGAAATTTCTCTGGTAGAAAACATTCAACGCAGCGATTTAAACCCAATAGAAGAAGCTGCAGCTTATAAAAACCTGATGGATTTTTCAAACCTTTCCCAGGACGAACTTTCGGTCCGTGTTGGTAAAAACCGTTCCACCATAGCCAATGCGCTTAGGCTCTTAAAGCTGCCGGCTGAGATTCAAAAAAGCCTTGAGCAGGGAAGTATCAGCCCAGGACATGCCAGAGCGTTACTGTCGGTGAGCAATGTAAAAATAAGGGAAAAGCTGTACAGGGACATACTTGCAAAAGAACTTTCCGTAAGAGAAACCGAAAAGCTGGCAGCGTCGCTTACCAATGAAAAACCGGACAGCAAAAAAAAATCTGCCGCAGCAAGCGGAAAGAGACCCCCGGAAATAGATGCCATGGTAGAAAAATTTATCGGTAAATTGGGAACCAAGGTTGTTATTGAAGGAGACATGAACAAGGGCCGTATCTACATTGATTATTATTCAATGGAAGACCTTGAACGGTTATACGAAGTTCTTGGCGGCTAACGGGGTAGTGTCAACTAATTGAAGCAACGCTAGAAAGCTGCCATGCTGCTTCTTATTAATGCTATAGAGGATTATAATGAGATGTGTTCTGGCATTGCTTGTTTTATTGTTTTTGGGTGGTAATGTGTTTGCTCTAGGAAGGCATGAAACTGTTGACATAGAGATACTTGTTGTTGACAGTGAAACAGGTGAGCCGCTTTCAAATATTTCTACAATTTTTATGCTACAAAAAGCAACAGGTCTTTTTGTTGATGGCACATTTTCAATAATTGAGTATGAAAGATATACTACTGATGAGAATGGTATAGTTAGAATACCGAAAAGACGAATACGGTCGTTGAAATTTAGTGATACATTGTTTTCAGCTTATATGTTTATTAATATTGACTTGGTAAATAGTCGTAGATCTTTTGAATCAATAAAGTATGATTTAAGCAATAATTTTCTCTCTGATTTTGCAAAAGAATATTTATTTCCTAACCCAAAATATTATTCCGCCAATGTAGCCATTTTTTTTAGAGACAGGGAACGAATAATCTATACGCAAATTAATGATGATAACAATGTAAAAAACAGGATACGAGAAAGAACATATTCTGCACAAAGAAGAAATGATCAACAGATTATAGTTGAATTGGTTCGACGTAGTACCAACTAATTGAAAACAGAGGCAGAATGATAAAAAAGTTAAGTTCATATTTGAACACTCTATTAAACAAAAAATATACATTTCATTTATTGTTTTATTTTTTCCTTGTATTCTTTATACCGTTTTTAAGTAAGACAATATGGTTATTCTTAAAGAGTGATGAAATATATATTGCCCGTAGTGTCAACTAATTGAAGTAACGCTAGAAAGCTGTTTTTCCTGAACGTAAAAATTTTGCTGATGGTTTCATGGAAGATTTTTCAAAGATTGCTGCCCCAGTTTTTTCGCATTTAGTTTGCTTACGGCAGATCTGCCAGTACTTTTTTCTATTTGTTTACGGGCAACTTTTGCGGCTTCCCCACCCTCTTGAGCAATTACAGCGCTTTCATCAAATCCGCCTGGCTGACGTGCGATTGATATATCTGTTGCAGCAACTTCGGCAAGCATATTCAGGACCAATTCTTGCAAGCCAAAGCTTGAATGGTTCGGCTTTTTTACTGGGAACAGATTGGATAAGGCGCAGAATTTGTTCTGTATCGGCAGCATCGGTAAGACGCATTTTGCCGTCCACTGCTAACATCTTCAAACCGTGACAATTTGTCACGGTTTCATTTCCTTCTTCTTTTAATCGTTGTTTCAGCTTTCTCCAATATGCTGTTGGATCAACACTATCAGTTAGTATCGCGATAATATCTATTACCGAAAACCACCACTTTTCGGCTTCTTCGTCCCAAACTGTGCGGACTTCCTTGTGTTCAAAGAGTTTGACTTTAGATTTTTCCATAAGGTATCCTTTCTCTTAATTAGTATACATATGTTAAGTGTATGCAAATAGAGCTATTCTTGTCAAGAGGCAATGAGAAATATTTTCTCAATTGAATAAGAGGATACTTTAAAGAACGGGCTCATCCCGTAATGTCAACTAATTAAAAACAGCTCTAAAAACGGCTACGCCGTTTCCCTGTAATAATGGCTATGCAAACCTGAAGGCTTGCGCCCTTAGGGAATTAAAATTAAAATGTTAAGATAGCAGTAGGTAATGGTTATGAGTAAAACGGCTAAAATAAACAAAACCTGCAAAAAATGTCATTGACCATTTAGATTAGAGGTAACAGATGGAAAATAATATTATTCCAATAGTTGGTGGTGTTATTTTAATAATAATGGGGTTAATGGGTATATTTAATAAAAAGGTGATGGATAAACTTGGTTTTCAGAAACTAAATGGGAAGTATTATATATTTTGTTTAATTATTGGACTGTTAATACTCATTTTTACTTTTTTATATAATTTCCTTTAATTTTGAACCCGTAGTGTCAACTAGATGAAGAAATAATAACAATTAATTGTCGTTTTAGCAGCCAAGTTGTTGCTGTTAATACTTATGATGAAAATAATAATGAGTTTCATTATTATTTTATTGATAAATTTTCACATATAAAAATTAATGATGGAATCGGGCAAATTTATGTAAATAAACATAATAATTTTACGATTTATGGAAATGGTTGTAAAATATACATTCTTGATGATCTGATTAACCCAATAAAAAAAATAGAAATACCTGTAAAAAATAAAAAAATGTTTTCAAGTGCATTTGTTTATACTCTACCAGTCCAAGTTATATAAGTAATCTTCTTTTTGGTAAAGGCCATGTGAAAAAACATTATGATTACCAGCTTGTTAGAATATTCGACAATAATGAACTTGATATAAAATATGAAAAACTTTAGTAACTATTCAGTACCTCAATTATAAAATAGCAGGTACCATTATACGCAAGAGTTAGCATAAACACCTCAGGTAACAATGTAATCGCTATCGGGCAGTATACTAATTCCCGAGCGATGTAGTA
>Ga0123356_10002708_pt1 | contig 18822 bp, 13 predicted proteins | sample TergutEmb28metaG_2_FD_92546 | JGI IMG/M metagenome (GOLD analysis project Ga0123356, IMG submission 92546) | Embiratermes neotenicus P3 segment gut microbial communities from Petit-Saut dam, French Guiana - Emb289 P3 | ecosystem: Host-associated > Arthropoda: Insects > Digestive system > Gut ...
CATCCAGCGCGTGCGATGACCCCGCCGCACGCCCCAGAGGACGCGCGGCGGGGTCCCGACCGTGACCAGCGCCTACATCAGGGAACCCGCGACCGCTCGGCCTGGTTGTCGATGGCCTGGCCGTCCTGCGGTGTCAGCCAGCGCTCGGATACGAGCTGCTTCGTATCCGCGAGCACCTTCGCCACGTAATCCGAGTGGGTCGGGTAGAGGCTCTTGAGGTAGTAGGCGGCGAACGGAACGTCGTGACCCCACAGGGCCTCGCAGGTGCCGGTTCCCGGCGTGGTGCCGTAGTAGGTCTCGGTGGGCACGTCCACGTACGGCGTGCGAACGCCTCCGAGCGCGTTGCCGTTGCTGTCGTCGACGATCGCGCCAGACGCCGATGTCTCGATCCGGGGCGCGCTCGGGGCAGGAACGCCGTCACGCACCCATCGGATGAGGTTCGCGAACGCGCCGTCGAGCGGGTACTGGAGCGGGAAGTTGTTGACATCCTGGGCGCAGTACGGGAACCACCAGTTGGCCGGGAAGCCCGCCTTCACCTCTTCGGCAGGCCCAGTGGCGTACCGCACCTGCTCGGCCCAGATATGGCTCGCACCCGCCACCTGGTAGAGGCGGTAGTTGTCACCTGAGCCCGTTCCGTCGGGGCGGACCCCCGAGCTTCCCCCGAGCGCATAGGAGTCAGACAGCGTCTGCACGTCGATCACCGGCGCATCTCCGGGGGGATGCACGACCCACTGCGCACTGCCGGGGTCGGGGGCCGGCGTGCACTGGTTGATCGATTCGACGAACCCGTAGCCGGTGCCGATCAGGTATCCGTCGTAGATCGGAGCGCCGTTGCCGAGCACGAAATGCGGCGCGATCGCGTTGATGTAGGTGACCTCGTAACCGCCGGTCTGGGAGTACCCGGTGAGGTACTCAGCCTTGACCGGCAGGCCGCGCAACGGGTCGTCAGCCGCGTTGCTCTTGAGCTCCGCCCCGATCTGGCTGACCATGTCCCACGCCAAGCCATTTTCAGTCGCCGGCGTCCCGCCGTTGTTCGGCGAGGAGCACGTCTGACCAGCTGGGACGGGATTCGCCATCGACAAAGCGCCGTACCGGGCGGGGTCGAACTTCTGCAGCGCCGCGACCGAGCTCGGCTTGACGGTGACCCCGATCCAGATGTCGCCGTGATCGATGAAATAGCGCTGATCGGCGGCCCACACGATGTCGAGGTCGAACAGGGATGTCGGGTTCAGCATCTCGACGACCACGTTGCCGCTGAAGCGACGCGGATCAATGGGGCGACGAACCAGGATCCGGGTCGTGTAGGGCCCGTTGGCGGTCGGGACGATCGTGCCCAGCGACGGCCAGGAGTAGACGTTGGCGTTGCCGCTGACGAAGTACTCCGATTCCTCGTAGCCAACCCTGCGGAGATCCAGCGGCGTGAGGTTCTGGCTGGTGGTGTTGAACGGATACGAGGAGGCAGTGGTCGGGATCGGCTTGCTCACCGACGGCAGCGGCGTCTGCACTGTCCCGGTGATCGGGCTGCCAAGGATGGGCTGCGACACGGACCCTGCCGCGCTCGCTGCCTGCGCAGCCGGGCCGGCCGAGAATGGCAACCCGGCCAGAATGACCGCCAGCACCGCGGCCGCGGCGCACACCGCGGCAACCACCGACACCCGAACAACCCGCATGGCTCCTCCTGTCAGACGATGGCGAAAATCCGACGTGCCGCGATGATCGCAATCGCCGCGGAGACGCCGGATAATGACGACCCGACCGGCGGAAGGCCCCCGCGCAGCCCGGAGCTACGCGGGGGTTGTGGCCCGAAGCCTAGGCCGCAGGGGGCGCGGTGCCACCCGTCCCGGTGGTGGTCGTCGCGGCTGCGGTTGTGGTGGTCGTCGGCGTGGTGGTCGTGGAGGTCGTCGTCGCCGTCTTCTTCACCACCGGCACTGGCGGCAGCTTGTACTGGCCGTTGGCAGCGAGCCAGAGCGCGTATTGCGTCCTGTACGGCCCGCCGTCCACATCCCAGGGGCGCCCCGACCAGATGTAGGCGTCGCAGTAGCGCTTGGCGGCAGCGGAGGCTGCGGCGCCGAGGCGCCACTTCGGCGACGCGACGTTCGTGGTCGGAAGAATCCCGGTCCGCTGACAGACCGTCTGGATGCTGCCGTGGCACGGCGGCGCGTCATTGATGCCGCGCAGCCGCGCCAGCTTCACCTGCTGAGGCTTGTACGGCTGCCCGTTCTCGTCGGTGTCGACGATGAAGTGTTTGCCGGGCACGCCGAGCTTGGCCAGGTCTTGGACGACCGTCGCACCGAACTTGTCCTCGGTCGCGGTCGGGTCGTAGTCGGTGTCGTCGAGCGCGAACCCGCGCGCGTTGCGGATGCCGTTGCTGACCAGCAGCTTCGCGAGGTGCTCCGGCTTCAGCCAGCCGAACGTGCCGCCGTCGATGTAGACCGTGGTCCGCGGAAGGGCGGCCAGCGTCTTGACGGCGTAGCTGTTGATCTGCGCCGGCACCGGCGACGGCAGTTTCCAGTCGAACGGCAGGTCCGCCTGGACGATCACCATCGCTCGCGCCTTGCCGATCCCCGCGGCCATGTTGCGATACCAGGCCTCGTCGCTCTTGACGTTCCAGACCCCCTTGGTCGGCGCATGCCAGACCCCGTGGCCGGCCGCGGTGTCCCATGGGTGCAGCTCGAAGGTGTTGAACGCGGCGAGCGCGTTCGGGTTCCCGTTCTGGAACCCCGTCACGACCTGGGCCGTCCAGGACTTGATCTGGCGGACCCCGATCCAGTATCCGAGCCAGTCGGTCCGCGGCACGTTCTCGAGCTTGCCGAGCAGCGCGTGCTTCGCGCCCTTTGACGCCTGGTAGGCGTTCCAGATGTCGTCGTTGCGCGCGACTCCCCACGTCATGTTCGCGATCGGGTCAGAACCTGCTCCTGGCAGGCCGCGGTTGGCGACGCCCGCCTGGGCTGCCGGGACGGTCATTCCTAGGCCGGCAGCGCCGGCGGCCCCGGCCACCAGCGTCGCCGCCACAAGCCGCCCGCTGCGGCGCACATCCAAACGTATGTTCTTGTCTTTCTGGAAAAGTCTCATCACTCGCTAGTAAACCCACTTGATGTCCAAATGATGCGTTCAAGCATCCTCGTCTTCTAATCATCGTCACTTTACGCAGACGCCTTTAATCTTCGCCCCGCCGGTCTGCGACCCTGCCGCGCCGCGCGGTACTGTCCGCCGGGTCATGCCCGTGCCCTCCGATTACAGCTGCGCGGCCTGTGGATCGACGGCGTTCGTGCGCGTGCCGAACGCCTCCTTTGAGATGTGGCGGGGTGGCGGGCACAGCGACAGCCTCGATCCGGTCGGGGAGTTGCTCGTGTGCAGCCGCTGCGGCAAGGCCGAGCTGTTCGTCAGCGACCCCGCGGCCTTCGCCGCCGGGCAGCAGGCCGCCCGCGACGAGGCAGCGCAGGCGGCGGAGATGCTGGCGCGGCGGGGCCGGGGCCGCGGCCTCCGGCGGCGCGCATGATGACCGCGCCGGCTCAGTTCGCCTGTCCGGTGTGCGGCTCGGCACGTCACGAGTTGATCGATCGAGCGGGCTTCGACCTGTGGGCGGGCGACCTGCACATGAGCTCCCGTGATCCCGTCGGCCAACTGGCGGTCTGCATGGACTGCGGCCGCTTTGACTTCTTCGTCAACGACCCGGCGGCCTGGGTGGAGAAGATTCGCCAGCCGCTCTTCCGCCGCCGCAAGCACCGGGACGCCTGACCACCGAAACGCCCGGCATGCGATCGGTTACCGTGGTGTTGATGTCAGCCGGGCACCGCACAGGCGCGGTCGTTCTTGGCGCTGCGGCAGCGCTCACGCTGCTCGCGCCGCCGGCACCGGCGGCAGCACGCCCGCGTTCGTTCAGGTGCGCTGTCTCCGCGGAGGAGTACGGCGCCATCGTTGCGAGCGGGATCAAGCCGATACCGCCCCCGCCAAGCGGCGGCGGGGCGGCCGCCGCCTCCTGCGCGGTGGGCGACGCCGTGGCCGCCCAGGCCGCGTTCAGGATCACGCTGGGCCATGCCGCCGGCTCAGGCAGCCCATACCCGACGTCGTTGAAGCTGACACTCAACCGCCCGGGCGGGGTCGACGCGACCGAGACTTGGCGCTACAGCATCAGCTATCCGGTACCCGGCCGCATGCACGGCTTTGCGATCGCGCGCTGCGCGGGGCAGCGAGTCACGTTCACGCTGGCGCCCCACACACCGAAGGTTGTGGACGCCCCGGCGTGATGGCCGGGCAAGCGGGCCCGGCCATCACGAGGGTGATCGATCAATTGGTGTTCAGGATGGCCTCAGCTCCCTACCGTGTAGGCGTAGCCGAGGTCCCCGAAGTCCGAGAACGAGTCGGGGAAGCCGAGCGACGGCTCGAAGCCAGAGAACGAGTCGGTCGAGTCGTAGACGCTCAGCGTTCCGCTCTCCGCCGTCCCGGCGGCCGCCGTGGGCGACAACGTCGCCGTCAGCGTTCCCGTGGCACCCGGAGCGAGTTCGAGCGGGATCACCGTGTTGCCACCGGTGATGTCGCTGGCCGTACCGAGCAGCTGGAAGAACCCGACGTGGTTGGTCGTGTTCCTGACCCGGACGGTGACCGGCACACTGGCGCCGGTGGCGATCGTGGTCGACGCGGAGGTCGGGAGGCCGTGCGCGATCACCGGCGCGAGCAGGTTGTAGGCGACGTTCCCCACGACAGTCTGGGAGAACTCCGTACCGTCCGTCGTGGCGCCCTGCATCACGTCGATCTCCCACAGACCGGGCTGTGGATCGGCGGCGATCAGCGAGCCGTTACCGCTCGTGTTGCCCGACGTCGGTGCGGCGTCGACGGCGGTCACGTCGACGTTCCCTGACTCGGTGATGGCCGGCGCGAGGTCGGCCGGCGAGAACAGGTAGTAGTAGACCGGATCGTCAGTCGCGTGGTCCGGCGTGAACAGCGACACATCGAGGTCCCGCTTGCCGTTCGGCACGTTCACGTAGAACGTCTTGATCTGACCGGGGCCACGTGACACCGAGCTGGTCAGGGTCGCGGCGAACGTCCCGCCCTGCGACGGGATCAGCGTGCGTCGCGCGATCGGCACCGAGGTCTCGAGGCCGCTCGAGGAGGTGAACTGCACCGACTCCGGAGAATCACCGGGTGCCTGAGGCATCCCGATGCGGAGCGGCACCGTCGCCGAGCTGTGCGGCTGGATGGTGACGGGGTTGGACGCCGGGCTGGTCGAGAAATTCTGCCCGCTCGCCTGGAACGTCACCGTACCTGTGTAGGTGCCCGGAACATCCGGGGCGTTCTGGAAGTGCCCGCGGCCGTTGGACCACAGGATCTGCGCGGTCCAGGTTCCGGCCATCGGGTGCTCGACCGTGCTGTGCTGGATGTCAGGGCTGGCGGCACTCCCGTTGGAGGCGCCGTAGTCATATGACTGCTGCGCGACCTTCCCTTGCGGATCGGTGAGGATGAACGTCAGGATGTTGTCGGCCGCGTTGGTCGGATCCGGCCAGCGCATGTCAGCGTCGAGCACGCTGACACCGCTCGGGACGTTGAACGTGACAGGGGCCGCCGCGGCCGCTCCCTGCGCCGGGATCGCGGCACCCGCCGCCGGTGCGCTGACGTTCTCGGTGACGGCTCGGCCGAGGCCGAACTCCGCCCCCAGCGACCGATAGCTGCCGGTGACCGTCTGCGCGGACGACGAGGCGTTGTAGAGCGAGACCGAGTCATGCACCGTCGTCCCGCCCTGCGCCTGCTCGTCCAGCTGCGTCGGGGTGTCGATCAGCGCCGAACCGCCGGCTGACCTGCTGGTCGATCCGGGCATCTGGCGTGCGGCCTGAACCGCCGCGTAGACGTTGAGCAGGCCGGCGCCCTGCTGGTCGGCTTCGGCCCCGATGTCGGTGGCCGTGCTGGTGAGGATCTGCTTGACCATCGCCGGGGTCGGGGTCGTGCCGCCGTGCGTGTCACGGTAGGCCTGAATCACGTCCGCGGCCGCGCCGGAGACGAACGGTGCGGACTCGCTGGTGCCGCCGAACGCTTCGGTGGGAAGCGGTGGATCCTGGCCGACGCCGACCGCCGCCAGCGCCCCGAATCCGGGCGCGACGAGGTCGACCACGGCGCCGTCCGGCGCGGTGCCGCCCGAGGAAAGGGTCGTCATGTTGTCGTCCTCCCAGCCCTTGGTGTATCCGTAGGTCTGGGCGAGCAGCCTGAGGTCGTTGGTCCCGCCGACATCGATGACGTTGGGGTCATCGGCCGGGGCCTCGACCGTGCCCGACGAGCCGCTGTCACCGGCGCTCTCGACAACGACGACACCGGCCGCGACCATCGCGTCGTTGGTGGGCGCGAGCAGGTCATCGTTGGCGCCGGGGAGCGCGCCGTACCCGTAGGACTCGGACACGACGTTGGCACCCGCGCTGACTGCGCTCTGCAGGCCGGCGATGACCGCCGACTCGGGCGCCACGATCTGCCCCAGCGAGTTGGTGTCGCTGAAGTAACCGGTGGTCACGAGCGAGGCGCCCGGAGCGTCACCGACGATGCGGAAGGTGCAGTTCGCGGGCAGGTTCGAGAACGGCAGCTGCGATGCGTACGAGTAGGTGACCGTGCCCTGCGCGGCGATCGTCGAGTCGTCGCCGTTGAACTCGTCGCTGTAGGTGTTCTGGGTCGGATCGGGCGCGTCGATGATCACGGGCTGGCCGTTGGGCCGGATCATGTTCGGGTTGCCCGCCAGGTCGTCGGCCTCGACGTTGCCGACGATCACGCCCTGGCCGGTGGCGATGCTCGCCGCTTCACCAGGGGCGTTGGGGTTGTTGGACGCGTCGTGGATGCTCGCGAGCGCCTCGGGCTCAATCAGCGGCCTGTTCGGATTCGCGTTGCACAGATGCTGTCCGTCCGACGCAACCGCCGGCACGTTCGCGCTCTGCACCTGGGAGCTGGACACCGTCGGGGTGTTCAGCGCGCCGCCACCGATCACGATCATCCCGTTGGGGACGACCTTCTCCACGCCCGGCGCCTTGCTGAGCGCCTGGGCTTCGGCGGCCGGCATCTTGGCGGCGACCGCGTCGAGCAGTGACAACTGCTTGATGCCCGTCGCGCCGACCTGCTTGAGCTGGCTGACCAGCGGCGCCTGCAGTGAGGCGGCCGCGTCGGCACGCGCCTCCCGGTGCGCCCTGGTCGCCGGCAGGTTCTTGAGCTGGTCGTTGAAGACGACGATGACCGACTCATCCTTACCGGCGACGCGCGCCTTGATCTGCGCCGGGGTCAGCTTGGAGAAGCTCGGCTTCTGCTGGCTCGCCTGTGCGGCCTGCCGGCTCGCGTGTGCGGTCGAGCCGGCTGCCGATGCGGAGCCGGCGAGCGATGCGACTCCGATCGCTACAGCGCCTGCCAGCGACACAACCCTCCGTGGGGTTAACGACATTCCTGCCTCCGTTCCAGAAAGTATTCGGATGCTGATGCTGCGACCCTATCCCGCCGGTCAAGGCGGCCGCAGAAAAGGTCGCGGTCCGGCCGACTACTACGCCGTGTAGTAGACTCTCTCCTACACGGCGTAGTAGAGAGGAGCCCGAGACCGATGCAAAGAACCGTCCCTGTCCTGCGTGCCGTCGGCGCGCTGTCCCTGTTCGTGATCGCCGCCGACCATCTGTACGAGTACTACGCCGACGGCTACTCGGCGATTCCGACGATCGGGTGGCTGTTCCTGCTGAACGGCATCGGCGCCACCGCCCTGGGTGTGATGCTGCTGACGCTGCCGCGGCGCGTCGCCGGCGGCTGGGCGCTGGCGCTGGCCGGCGCGGCCGGGGCGGGTCTGGCCGCGAGCTCGCTCGCCGCCCTGTTCGTCTCCGAGAGCGAGCCGCTGTTCGGCTTCATGGAGTACGGCTACCGCCCGGTCGTGGTCGTCGCGATCGCGTCCGAGGCGGTCGCCGTGGTGACGCTGACGCTGCTGTGCGTGCTGCTCACGCGGCCGACCGCTCAGGCGGTCAGCCGCTCACGCAGCCAGTCGGCCGCGAGGTTCCGGTACAGATAGGGCATGTTGTTGACGACGTGCGTGCCGCCCGCGTAGAGCTTCCAGGTGGCGTTCTGCGCCTCGTCGGCGATCCGCTTGGTCTGCTCCCAGGGGATGATGCGGTCGCGGTCCCCGGTCATGACCAGCAGCGGCTGCTCGATGCGCACCGCGACACCTGCCAGGTCCAGCTCGGAGGCTCGCCGCCGCGCGTCGTCCGGGTCCCTGGCCAGCGACGTGTGCTGGAAGGTCTCACGCGTCATCTGGGGCAGGTCGTCCCAGCACGCGCCGAAGTTGAACGGACCGCTGACCGCCGCCACGGCCCTGACGCGCGGCTCGAACGCGGCGACCCTGGGCGCGTAGTACCCGCCGAGACTCACCCCGAGCAATCCGATGCGCTCGTGGTCGACCGTATCCACGTCCCGGATGAAGTCGAGCGCGACCCCGACCGGTACCTCGTAATCGTGCCTGAGCGGCAGCGCCAGGCCGGTCTCCCCCTGACCCGGGCCCTCGAGCGTCAGGGTCGCCATCCCGCGCTGATGCAGGACGGCCTCCGTCTCGTAGAACTCCTCCTTGGTCGAGTCCAGCCCCGGGATGATCACGACAAGCGGCAGTGGCCGCCGCTGCGCCCGCTGGCGCGGCGGCGGCAGCAGCGAACCGGGGGCACCACCGGCCGGCCGGCGGTAGATCGCCACCATGCTCGCGCCGTCGAACGGGATCTCGAGCCGCTGCGCCGACGGGTCCAGCAGCCGCAGTGCGTTGCCCAGCGCGTCGGCCGCCTTGCGGCCCGCGCGCCCATGGAGCTCGATGTCGACCACCCAGACGAACTTGCCGAAGTGGTAGGCGCTCGCCGCCCGCCGCCACAGCTCGCCCGCCGTCTCCTTCCGCCCTGCGCGCTCGGCGTCGGCGGCCTCCGCGGCGAGGCGGTCGCCGAGGCCTTCCCAGGCGGGCAGCCAGTCCTCCCAGGTGTCGACCGATCCGGCGACACGCTGGTAATCGTTGACGTCGACGCCGTTGGCGACCATCCGGGCCTGCCAGTTGCGGATGGCGGTATCGAGCTGGGTGTCAGGCATCTTTGCGAGTTCTCATCGGCCCGCGCAGCGGTGACCGCCGCCCTTGTCAGGCCGCCGGGGGCGGCCACGTCGGAATCACCCCGCGGCCGGACGGATAGCGGACGTTCTTGGCCCGGACGAACTCGCTCAGCGTCTCGGCCGCATATTCGCGGCCGTACCCGCTCCCCTTCACCCCGCCGAACGGCGAGCCGATGAAGTTCCTGCGCGTGTAGTTGTTGACGAACACCATCCCCGCCTCGAGCCGGGCCGCGAGCCGGCCCGCACGTGACTCGTCGCGCGTGCAGATCGCGGCGGTCAGCCCGTAGCTGGTCCCGTTGGCGATGGCGACCGCCTGATCGTCGTCCTCGAATCGCATCAGGCTGGCGACCGGGCCGAAGATCTCCTCCTGCGCGATTGTCATCTCAGGTGTGACATCGCCGAAGACGGTCGGTGCCACGTAGAAACCGCCGGCGAGGCCGGCACCGTCCGGAACTTCACCTTCGTACAGCAGTGTGGCGCCCTGCTCGACACCGAGCCTGACGTACTCCTTCACCTTCAGCTGCTGGCGCTCGTCAACCAGCGGCCCGATGTCGGTGTCGGCCTCGAGCGGGTCACCAACCACGAGGCGCGCGGTCGCCGCCACGAACGCCTGACTGAACTCGTCATACAGGGATGAGTGGACGAGAATCCGCGAGGTGGACGTGCACGCCTCCCCCTGGTTGTAGAACATGCCCTCGATCGCGATCCGCACCGCATCGGTCACGTCGGCATCGTCGAGCACCAGCAGCGCGTTCTTGCCGCCGAGCTCGAGTGTCACGTACGTGAGGTTGCTGGCGGCGGTCTCCATCACCTTGCGCCCGGTCGCGGTGGCGCCCGTGAAGGAGATGCGCTCGACCTTCGGGTGAGACGCGAGCGCCGGCCCGGCGCCGATCCCGCTGACGGCGTTGATGACACCGGGCGGCAGCACCTCGTTCGCGATCTCCACCAGTCGCAGGACGGTGAGCGGCGCCTGCTCGCCGGGCTTGATGACGACCGTGTTACCCACGGCGAGCGCGGGCGCGCACTTCTTCGAAAAGTGGATCGGCGGCCAGTTGAACGGCAGGATCGCAGCGACGACGCCGTAGGGCTCGTAGACGACCCGTGCCTCGATCGCCCCCTGATTCAGGATCTCACCGTGCATCGACTCGGTGAGGCCGGCGTAATAGTCGAAGCTCGAGTGGCAGGAGCGGACATCCACGTTGAGGGCGTCTCGCTTGGGCTTGCCGACCTCGCGCGCGCACAGCTCGGCGAGCTCGTCCGCGTGGTCACGGATGCGCGCCGCGACCTGGCGCATCAACTCGCCCCGCTCCTTCGGCGCCATCGTTCCCCAGGTCTCCTCATACGCGCGCCGGGCATCGAGCACCGCCAGATCGACGACCGCGTCCGTCGCCGCCACCACGCCGGCCAGCGACTGGGCCGTCGCCGGCTCGAGCACCTCAAAGGTCGCCGCGCCCGCGGCATCGACGAACTCGCCGCCGATGAACGCTCCCCAGACCAATCTGCCCGGACCCATCCCTCCGCCTTCCGTTGCAATCGTTTGCAGCCCCACCCTATCAGCCACAGGGGCTCACTTGGTTGAATGATGCTGTGCCATCCGAGGAAGCCGCTGACCAGCCGCAGCTCGATGCGGCCGCTCCCGCTCCGGCGAGGAGCCGCATGACCATCCGCGAGGTGGCGGAGCTCGCGGGGGTCTCCGTCGCCACCGCATCCCGCGCGCTGAACGGGCGCGGTGATGTGGCCAGCGACACGCGACTCGCCGTCCAGCGTGTGGCACGAGCCCACGGCTACGAGACCCGCTCGGGGGCGGCCCGCGCGCACCCAGGCCCCGGAGATGGAGCGCGCTGGACAGGGATCGTCGGTGTGACGATGCCGTACGCGAGCCCGGCGTTCTTCGCCAACATCCTCGGGGGCGCGGTCGAGGCGCTCGCCGAGCGAGACATGCGCGCCCTCGTGTGCCCGACGGGACACCAGCACCGGAACGAGATCTCGTTGATCGAGGAACTCGTGCGCGAAGAGACCGACGGGGCCGTGCTCGTGATGCCGGAGGAGTCGCCCGAGGAGCTGCGAGCACTGAAGCGGCAGGGCTTTCCGTTCGTCGTGGTCGACCCCCTGCACGAGCTCGACGAGGACATCCCGGTGATCTCGACCGCCAACACCTCCGGGGCGCACCAGGCGACCACGCACCTGTTGGAGCTCGGGCATCGCCGCATCGGAGTGGTCACCGGGCCGGCCGGCGTGCTTGCCAGCCAGCGGCGGCTGATGGGCTACCACGCGGCGCTGGTCGCCGCGGGCGTCATACCCGACGCAGCGCTGGAGGTCGAGGGGGACTTCCTCGCCGGCGGCGGTGCGGCAGGGGCTGAGCGGCTGCTGGACCTGCCCGAGGCCCCCACCGCGATTCTGGCCTTCAACGACAGCATGGCCGTCGGCACCCTGCAGGCCGCGCGCGCCCGCGGCCTGCGCGTGCCAGAGGACCTCTCGGTGGTCGGCTTCGACGACACGATCGAAGCGGAGATCGCCTATCCCCCGCTGACGACCGTGAGGCAGCCGCTCAAGGAGCTGGGAAGCATGGCCGTGAACCTGCTCTCGCGGCTGCTGGCGGGCCAATGGTCCGAGCCACTACATGTCGAGCTCGCCACCCGGCTTGTCATCCGGTGCTCCGCCGCAGCGCCAGCGGGCGCAGCGGCGGCGCCAAGTTCCAGTTGACACAGGCGCTCACACCCTCTTAGGATCCCGACCGGAACCTTTCCGGAACGTTCCGGAACAAGTGAGGGAGAGAGCATGAAAGCGAGACTTCTCGCGAGCGCCGCGGCCCTGGGGGCGCTGGCGATCGCCACGGGCGCATCGGCGTCGGCCAAGAACCTGACGCCAAGTACGACGGGCCACACGCTGCCGGCCAACACGCGCTTCTATGTGCCGCCGCCGGCCTCCGGATCGCTTCAGCAGATCCGCCAACTGCTGGATAGCGGCCAGGGGCACAACGCGCGCCTGCTCGCCAGCATGGAGTCGGTGCCGTCGGCGGTGTGGCTCGACGGAGAGACGCAGGCGCAGACCGCCAGGGGCGCCGCGGGCGAGAGCGCGGCCAACCGCGACGTTGAGCGGCAGGTCCGCCACGCGCTGAGGCGTGCCAGTCACCAGGGCAGCGTTCCGGTGTTCGTCGCCTACAACATTCCCGGCCGCGACTGCTCGCAGTTCTCCGCCGGCGGAGCGCCCTCCGACGCCGCGTACGACGCGTGGATCAATTCGATCGGGAGCGCTCTGGGCGATGCCAAGGCCGTGGTGCTCCTGGAGCCCGACGCCCTCGCCAATCTTCCCGGGTACTGCGGGAGCGCCTACAACGCGTCCTTCCCACAGATCACCAACGGCACGCGGATCCAGGACGTCGCCTATGGCGTCAGCACGCTCGAGCAGGACCCCAACATCAGCCTCTACATCGACGCGGGCCACAGCGCCTGGCAGACCGTGGGCAACATCGCCGAGGTGCTCGTCGCCGCTGACGTCCAGCAGGCTCAGGGATTCTTCCTGGACGTGTCCAACTACCAGTACGCGGGCAACAACGCCTACTACGGCACCTGGGTCTCGTCCTGCATCGCCTACGCGACACAGGTCAACGGTGTCACGCAGGCGGATGCGCTGGGGTTCACCGCGAGCCTCACCTCCGCCGACAACAGCCCCGCCGGCGCCTTCAGCACCTGCCCGAACCAGTACTGGAACGGCGGGCCGGCGAACAACTTCACCGGCAGCAACTACCAGGGCGGGGCGATGGACCCGTTCGGCGTGTGGAGCGAGAGCGAGAGCAACTCCGCCTTCAACCCGATCGGAACCGACTCCTGGTACGCCTCGCTGCTGAACGGCGTCACGCCGACGACGCACTTCGTGATCGACACCAGCCGTGACGGCCTCGGCCCCAACGACATGTCCTCCTACTCGGCCGCGCCCTTCGACCAGCCGTCGGCTGTCGTCTCGAGCCTTGCGAGCGGCAACTGGTGCAACCCGCCGGGCGCCGGCGTGGGGCTTCGCCCGACGGCGGACACCGCAGGTGTCACCAACTCGCTGGACAGCTACCTGCCGGCCGGCACCTCGCTGCTGGACGCCTACCTGTGGGTGAAGACGCCGGGGCAATCCGACGGCCAATGCAGCATCGGCACGACCCGTGCCTGGCAGGACTTCAGCGCCGCCGGGGCGGGCGGTGGCGACACGCCGGCGATCGCGGGCTGGCCCACCCCCACGAGCTCGGACTGGTCGACCTTCGACCCGCTGTGGAGCCTGCAGACCGGGACCGTGGTCACCGACCCGGCGGCCGGCGCCTGGTTCCCGGCAGCGGCGCTGCAACTCGCCCAGAACGCGGTGCCGCAGCTGGCACCGTGAGCTGAGGCGGACAACGAGAGTTCTCTCGGGTGCTCCCGTCTCGCATTGACGGGAGCACCCACAGCCTATGCTCGGCCGATGGTCGACGAGGCGGTGCTCCGCGAGCTGACGCTGCGGGACGAGCAACGGCTGCGCCGCCAGGCCCAGCGGGGCCGCCGGGGCGGCGCAGAGGGCCAGGCGCGCCTGGAACAGCAACTGGCGCAGGCGCAGGCGCGGGTGCAGCGGCGGCGCGCATCGGTGCCCGAGGTCTCCTATCCGCCGGAGCTGCCGGTCTCCGCCCGGCGCGATGACCTGCTCGCCACGATCCGTGACAACCAGGTCGTCGTGGTGGCCGGCGAGACCGGCTCGGGCAAGACGACGCAGCTGCCCAAGATCTGCCTGGAGCTCGGCCGCGGCGTGCGCGGGGCCATCGCCCACACGCAGCCGCGGCGGCTCGCGGCGCGCACCGTCGCGCAGCGGATCGCGGACGAGCTGGAGGTGCCACTCGGCGGCGCAGTCGGCTACGCGGTCCGCTTCGATGACCGCGGCTCGCAGGACACCCTCGTCCGCCTGCTCACGGACGGTTTGCTGCTGGCCGAGATCCGCCGTGATCCGCTGCTGCTGCGCTATGACACCGTGATCGTCGACGAGGCGCACGAGCGCTCGCTCAACATTGACTTCCTGCTCGGCTGCCTGCACCGCATCCTCCCGCGCCGGCCTGACCTCAAGCTCATCATCACGAGCGCCACCATCGACCCCGAGCGCTTCAGCGCGCACTTCGGCGGCGCGCCGATCGTCGAGGTCTCGGGCCGGACCTATCCCGTCGAGGTCCGCTACCGGCCACCGCAGGAAGGCGAGGAGCTGCTCGACGCATTCGCCGACACCGTCGAGGAGCTGCTCGCCGAGCGCGACGGTGACGTGCTCGCGTTCTTCTCCGGCGAGCGCGAGATCCGCGACGCCGCGGAACTGCTCGGCGGACGCCTGGGCCCGCGCGTCGAGGTGCTGCCGCTGTACTCGCGGCTCGCGGCGGCCGACCAGCAGAAGGTCTTCGCCAGCGGGCGCAGACAAGCGGCGCGCCGCGTCGTGCTCGCCACGAACGTCGCTGAGACGTCCGTGACGGTCCCGGGGATCCGCTTCGTGGTCGACACCGGCCTGGCCCGTGTCTCGCGCTACAGCACCCGGCTCAAGGTTCAGCGGCTGCCGGTCGAGCCCATCTCGCGGGCCTCGGCCGACCAGCGCAAGGGCCGCTGCGGGCGCGTCGCGGATGGGATCTGCGTGCGGCTGTACTCGGAGGAGGACTACGACGAGCGCCCGGAGTTCACCGATCCTGAGGTTCTGCGCACGAACCTCGCGAGCGTGATCCTGCAGATGGCCGCATTCGGGCTCGGAGACATCGAGTCCTTCCCGTTCCTCGAGCCGCCCGACCGCCGCCAGGTGCGTGACGGGGTGACGCTGCTGCATGAGCTGCGGGCGCTCGACCCGGCGGCCGCCGAGCCGCTGACCGCGCTCGGGCGCAAGCTCGCACGGCTTCCGGTCGACCCGCGGCTCGGCCGGATGGTGCTCGAGGCCGACCGCCTCGGCTGTGCGCGTGAGGTGATCGTGATCGCCGCCGCGCTCTCGATCCAGGATCCACGCGAGCGCCCGGCGCAGCAGCGCGCCCAGGCCGACCAGTTGCACGCGCGCTTCACGGATCGGACATCTGACTTCCTCAGCTACCTGGACCTGTGGCGGCACCTGCGGGAACTGGAAGGCGAGCTCTCGCGCTCGCAGGTGCGCAAGCGGTGCAGGGCTGAGTATCTGCACTACCTGCGCATCCGCGAGTGGCAGGACCTCGTCGCCCAGCTCGAGGATGCGGCGCGCGAGGTCGATCTGACACTGAACGACACTCCGGGTGAGGCGCGTGAAATCCACACCGCCCTCCTCGCCGGGCTCCTCTCTCACCTCGGGATGAAGGACACGAAGACTCGCGAGTACACCGGCGCCCGCGGGGCGAGGTTCGCGATCTTCCCCGGCTCAGCGCTCGCCCGCAAGGGCCCGGACTGGGTGATGGTCGCCGAGCTCGTCGAGACGACGCGGCTGTGGGGCCGAACGGCGGCGGCCGTCGAGGTCAAGCAGATCGAACCGCTGGCCGAGCATCTGCTCAAGCGCTCCTACGGGGAGCCACGCTGGGACCGACGCCGCGCCGCCGTCGTCGCGCCGGAGCGGGTCACGCTGTACGGCCTCCCGATCGTTGCGTCGCGCACGGTCCAGTACGGGCGCATCGATCCGGCCGCCGCGCGCGAGCTGTTCATCCGCAGGGCGCTCGTCGAGGGCGACTGGGATCAGCATCACGCGTTCATGCGCGGGAACGAGCGCCGTGTCGAGGAGGTGCTGGCGTTGGAGGCCCGCGCACGGCGCCGGGACCTGCTCGCCGGCGAGGCCGCGCGTGCCGCCTTCTTCGACGCCCTCATACCCGCCGAGGTCGTGGGCGGCCGGGAGTTTGACCGCTGGTGGAAGCAGGCCCGGCAACGCAAGCCGGGCCTGCTTGATTACCCGATGGACATCCTGCTCGAAGCTGACCTCGCGCCCGACGGCCTGGCGCGGCCGTCGGTCTGGAAGCAGGGCGCACTGGAGCTCCCGTTGACTTACCACTTCGACCCGGGGTCAGCTCACGACGGCGTGACTGTTCACATTCCGCTCGCCGCCCTGGGGTCGGTGCGAGAGGTGAATTTCGAGTGGCTCGTGCCCGCCTTCCGACAGGAGCTGGTGATCACACTGCTGCGCTCCCTGCCAAAGCAGCTGCGCACACCGCTCGTGCCGATCCCCGACACCGCGTCTGCGCTACTCGCTGAGGTGACACCCCGCTCCGGGCCGCTGCTGGAGGTGCTGGCCGCCGCCGCCGAGCGGCTGCGCGGTGTCCGGATAGCCGGCGGCGACTGGTCGCTGGAGCCGCTTCCGCCGCATCTGCGGATGACGTTCTCGATCGAGGATGACGACGCGGCCGTGCTCGCGTCGGGCCACTCCCTTGATGCGCTGCGCGATCAGCTGCGGCCGCTGCTGAAGGCGCGCGTCGAGCACTCGATGCCCGCCCTCACGCGCCACGGCATGCGCGCGTTTGAGCTCGAGTCGCTGCCGCGGACGGTCGAGATGCCCGGCGGCCTGCGTGGCTTTCCGGCGCTCGTGGACGAGGGTGACTCGGTTGGCGTGCAGGTCTGCGAGACCGCCGGCGAGCAGGCCGTGACGATGATGCGGGGGACCCGCCGTCTGTTGCGTCTCACGGTCCCGTCGCCGCGCCAGTGGGTGACCCACCAGCTCGGGCCGCAACTGACACTCGCGCTCACCGCGGCCCCGCACGGCACGCTTGAGGCGGTCGTCGAGGACGCCACCAACGCGGCGCTCGATGCGTTGATCACCAGTGGCGGCGGGCCTGCGTGGGACTCCGCCGCGTTCGCGGCCCTGAGCGAGCACGTCCGGGGAGAGCTGCGGCCGATGACGCTCGACGCGCTGCGCGCGCTGGGCCGGATCCTCGCGGCGGCCCAGGACGTGCGCGAGCGGCTCGCCGCGCTCCCGGCGAGCGCCGCGCTCGGCCCCGCGCGGGTCGACGTCGCCCGCCAGCTCGGCGGCCTGGTCTACCCCGGGATGCTCGCCGCCGTCGGCCGCGGGCGGCTGGATGACGTCGAGCGCTACCTGCGTGCCGCCGCGCAGCGGCTCGAGCGGCTGCCGCAGCATGCGGCCGCCGACGGTCAGCGCATGGCCACGATTCACGAACTGGAGGCCGAGGCCGACGGCCGGCGTGACGTGCGCTGGCTGATTCAGGAACTGCGTGTCGCTCAGCTCGCCCCCGGTCCGGACGTGCGCCCGGGCGCGACCGTGAAACGCGTGCGCGAGGCGCTCGCCGCGGGACGCTAGTGCCCGGAGTGGTGGCGCTCGCGTGCGCCGTGGTAGCGAGCGGCCGAATGGGTTGGCAGCAGCACCCGGTCCTCGTGGGCAACCACATGCCGGACAGGGATGGCGAAGCGCTCGCGCGCGAGTTCGACTACGTCCTGCTCGAGCCAATGCGACCGGCCCGGGGGCAGGGTCGAGATCAGGATCTCATCGGCATCGAAGCGCGCCAGCGCATCTTCGATCGCGAGCAGCGGGACACTGTCGCCGATCTCCGCGGCGACGGCGATCCCGCGCAGCGCAAGGATCGCCCGAGCCTGCTCGGCTCGGCGGCGCGCAGCCGCGACGGCACCGTCGGTGTCGGACAGCCAATGGCCGAGACGGCCGTTGAGCGCGGGCACGACCAGGCGCAACTCCACGGAACCGCGCAGCCGGTACGCCTCCAGCTCCGAGATCAGCGCGGCGCTGGTGGCGGTCTGGTTCGCGACGACCAGCACCCGCCGCACCAGCGATCCCGGAATCAGGCGCAGATGCGCACCACGGCTCCGATGAGCGATCTCAGACATGACCGGTCCTCCCCCTTCGCAGGATTCGTTCTCGTGGCCGGACGTCACGCTCACGGCGTCGGCCGGCGGCTTGTGGGCCATCCCGGTGGAGACGCTGTGCGGATCTGCCGAGCCGGCCTTACCTTGAAAGACGCCTCACCGGTCAATTCCTTCCCGGCTATTGAAGCTTCCGATTGACACCCCGGGGGTTGTGAGATATAACACGAGATGACAACGTTGTCAGACAACGTTGTCAATTTGTGGGTCCGACGTCGCTCCTCAGCGCGCTCATCTGGCCATCGAGCGCGGCTGCAGGGCAGCCGTCCTCGCAAGGTTGTGCGTGCAGGGGAAGTTCGAAACCCCATCGTGAGGAGAGAAATCAGATGAGAGGCAAGCGTTTAACGCGATTTGTCTGTGGTCTGACGCTGTTGCTCTTAGGAGGAGCATCGGCGTTCTGGGCCGTGCCGGCTTTGGCGGGGACATCGTCCACGCCGCATACTTCAACCGTCGCGCAGGGCGTGACCGTGCCGGGTTCGCAGGCCCCGACACCCGCGAACTCGCCCTTGACGCGCGAGAACCCGCTGCTGCACGTCAACTGCACCACCGCCGCGAATGGGCGCCCGGCTGACTGCGGCAAGCAGCTGCCGGCCTCAGAACAGCCGGCCGGCGCACGCGACAAGGCCGTCGTCACGTCCCCGCCCGCGAGCGGAAGCCTGTCAAGCCTGGTCAACACGACGACCTGGACCTCCAACGGCGGCAACACCTTCCCGGGCGCCGAGTATCCGTTCGGAGAGGTGCAGTGGAGCCCCGACACGTTGCCCGCGTCCGGCGCCGGCGGCGGGTACGCCTACACGGACAACCAACTCAACGGCTACAGCCTGACCCACCTCTCAGGCCCCGGCTGCAACGCCGCCGGCGACGTTCCGATGCTGCCGACGACGGGAGCGCTCCCCTCAGGCGATCCGAACCAGATCACGACCGCTTTCAGCCACACCAA
>Ga0123356_10002709_pt1 | contig 18818 bp, 13 predicted proteins | sample TergutEmb28metaG_2_FD_92546 | JGI IMG/M metagenome (GOLD analysis project Ga0123356, IMG submission 92546) | Embiratermes neotenicus P3 segment gut microbial communities from Petit-Saut dam, French Guiana - Emb289 P3 | ecosystem: Host-associated > Arthropoda: Insects > Digestive system > Gut ...
CCGGGGGCTAAGGTAGGGTCTGGGGTTGCGCTTGCTGGCTAAAGTCCATACGTTGGCTGCCGGGGGTCCTGCCTGACGGCAGGATGACCCGGGGGTCGTCTTAGGGACTGTGGTGAGGAAAACTCGCTCAAGTTCATACCTTAGCCACCGGGCGGAGGTTGCTTGAGGTGGGGTGAACCTGACACAGTGGGAGGGTGAGTCTTGCTCGTCGTTGTGCCCTGGGTGATGTGAACCCGATTGCTCGTCGGCGTGAGGAGTTGCTGGGGGTTGGGATTGAGTTGACGGATATGACTGATACTAATCCGACTCATCATGGGTTGTTTGATCCGCAGATTCTTGAGGTTTTAGATCGCCATCTTCCCCGTATTGGGCGCTATGAACCCACACCTCGGGGGCCGTGGCCTGCGCGAGCTGCGTTGGCAGATAGGTTTGGTGGGGATCCGGAGGATTACTGGCTGACTGCTTCGACCTCGGAGGCCTATAGCTGGCTCTTCTCATTGTTGGGCGATCCCGGTGACTGCGTGGCGATTCCTAGTCCCGGTTATCCGCTTATTGAGCCCATCGCGATTCAGCACGCCTTGTCAGCGGCGAATTATCGTACGCTTTACGCACATCCAACTGGCTGGGAACTCGACACGGACTCCCTGACTGCAGCCCTGTCCAAAAACACAGTACGGGCCGTCGTAGCAGTGAATCCCAATAATCCCACAGGAGCTTATGTCGATGATGCCCTCCTCGCAACGGTCGCTAACCGGAGCGTGCCCCTCATTGCTGATGAAGTCTTCTTCCCCTTCCACCTTCGTGAAGACATGGACCATCCTCCGCAACGCCTGTCCGGAACTGAGGCAACACTGACCTTCTCCCTCGATGGTCTATCGAAGCTCCTGGCCGCTCCGCAACTAAAACTGGGATGGATTCGCCTGTCAGGGCCAATAACCGAAAGAGAAGCTGCGGAGCAAACCCTCGACCAGATCGCGGATCGCTACCTGTCAGTGAACGCCCTCACAGCCCAAGCTCTCCCCGATCTTCTCACCCTCGCTGACTCCTCGATCAACCGAGTGACAACCCGCCTACGCACCAACCTCACCACGATCCAAGAGCTCTTCCCTCATCTAAGAATCCGTACATCGTACGGAGGTTGGATGGTACTTCTCGACATCCCGCCGATCATGGAAGCCGATTCCCTCTGCATAGCCCTCATGGAACGCGCAGGACTCTCCGTACATCCGGGGTATTTCTACGATCTAGAAGACTCCACTCTCGCCATCTCCCTTCTCCCCCAACCAGCCCAATTCAGCGAAGCCTGCCAGCGTCTGCTCGCGGCTGTGACTGTACTGGCTGACGAGTATCGCTAAGAAGAAGACGAATAACTGATGTCGAACTAGTAGACTCGAATGGCGGTTGTCAACGCGGAAGAGGAGTGAGCAATGGAGCTACGCAGCAATGTTACCGATACCGCCCTAGTCCTGGAGGGAGGCGGGATGCGGGGGGCCTTCACGGCGGCGATGATTGCCACCTTGATCAATGAAGGAATCTTCATTGACTATGTGGCCGGGATTTCAGCAGGAAGTTCGAACACCGTGAACTATATATCGCGAGCTCCCATACGAGCGCGCAAGTGTTTTGTCGACTTCGCTGACTCCCCGAAGTTCGGGTCCTGGAAGACTTGGGTTCAGGGCAAGGGACTCTTCAATGCCCAGTTCATCTACGAGGAAACCTCCTATCCCGACGGCCCGCTCCCACTGGACTATGAGGGCTTCATGGCCAATCCCGCTCAGTTCCGTATCGGTTCCTTTGATGCCGAACTGGGGGAGACGATCTACTGGTCACGCGAGGACATTCGCGACCAGGCAGACCTGCTGCGGAAGGTACGCGCTTCGTCTTCAATTCCCCTTGTCATGCCAGCAGTCCACATGGATGGACGCATGTGGGTCGATGGCGCACTCGGCCTTGGCGGCGGGATTCCCCTGCCGATCGCAAAACAGGACGGACACTCCAAGTTCGTCGCGATCCTCACCCGATCGAGAACATACATTAAGCCTGCCTATCAGGCCTACCCCTTCATGCGTACGATCTACTTCAGGCACCCCGCGGTAGCCGACGGCATTCGCAACAGAACCGAACAGTACAACTCAACCCGCGAAGAACTGCTGGAACTGGAGCGTCAGGGGAAGGCCTACCTCATCTTCCCTGACCAGATGAATGTGTCGAACTCAACCCGTGACGTACCCGCACTCCAGGCATGCTTCGATGCGGGCCTTGAACAGGCGCAAAGAGAACTTCCGCGTTTGAAGGAGTTTCTCAACCTCGGTTAGCGCGGGCCTAGCGACCGCGAAGAGCTGACCGGGCACCCTTCATCGTGGGCATGGGGCCCTTCGGAATAGGCATCATTGGCCGCGCTCCATCCAGAGCCTTCAACCGAGCCGTGACCTCCATGACCTGACTCCCCTTGATGATCTTGGGAAGCTTCTTGATGTACTTATCGAGCTTAGTCAGAGGCACCTGGTTATCCGCATCACCCATCATGATCGGCGTGACCTCGACCGAATACTTAATAGCTTTATGCCTCTTGACTTCGGTGTTCAACATCTCACGGGTACGACCAGGCTGCCCCTCACCAATCAGCACAATCCCCGCAGGACCAACAACACGGTGAACGATGTTCTGGTAGCGGTCAACAGCAATCACAGGGTTCTTGATCCACGCCTTGCCGAGCAGATTCAGCCCCACCTCAGCCGATCCCGGCTGACCCTTATAGCGCGCAAACATAGCGATCTTGGCCCGCCACGACAGCACGTACATCGCCGCCAACAGACCAAACATCACACCGAAGATCAGATAGATCCACCACGGCTTGATGAACAGACCTGCCGTGGTCACAACAGCCACAACGATAACGAAGGCGCCGAGCATCAACCAAATGAGCTTCTTGTCGAACTCTTTCGTCAGTTTGAAGGCTTCGATGAATTGGCGTACCCGACCCCAGTCTTTGGGGTCCTCAGAGGTCTTCTTGCGCAGCTTCTCTGCTTGCGCCGCCGCCTTCTGCTCAGCAGCCAGTTGTTTTGCTCTTTCGCTTGCCATGGTCCTCCGATGCTCAACACACAGATGTGGGGATCGTCGAATAGTCTAACGAGGTATGCAACCTCACCGCCACCACGCCCAGGAAACCAACCTGGGCAGTTAGCGCAAATCTCTAGAAGTCTGAGCCGAAGTCCCCAGCTTCCAAACGGGTCTTCACTGTCTTCAGGAATCTCGCAGCCTCTGCACCATCGACCAGGCGGTGATCATAGGACAGCGACAGATACATCATGTCGCGAATGGCGATGATCTCACCGAAGCGCGGATCCGAGACCACAATCGGGCGGCGAGTGATCGCACCCATGCCCAGAATTCCAACCTCAGGCTGATTGATGATCGGGGTGTCGAACAGCGTACCCGCCGAGCCATAGTTCGTGATCGTGAACGTACCCCCAGTCAGATCGTCAGCAGAGATCTGACTTGCGCGCGTACGGTTGCCCAGTTCAGCGAGCTTCTTGGCAAGCCCGGATACCGACAGATCGCCGGCACTGCGCAGGACAGGTACGAGCAGTCCCTTGGGGGTGTCCACAGCAATGCCGAGGTTCACGCCCTGGTGGTAGGTGATCACACCGGCAGCCATATCAATAGTTGCGTTCAACTGCGGATACTCGGCGAGGGCCTCGATGACTGCCTTGGCGACGAAGGCGAGGTGGGTGAGCTGCACACCCTGGCGGGTCTTGAAGACATCCTTGACCTGAGTGCGCAGACGCGCAAGCAGAGTGATGTCCACCTCGACGGTGGCAGTCAACTGAGCTGTAGTCTGAAGAGAATCCACCATGCGCTGTGCAACGGTGGCCCGCAGACGGGAGATCTTCTCCGTCGTACCAGGTACGGCTGTCGACGAATGCACCACAGCAGCCGCTGATGATGCGCACTTCGACGGGGCCGCAGGCGCGGGAGCATGCTCAGGGATCACAGGAGCCGGGGCGGGCGGTACAACAGGGGCAAGAGGTTCGGGATGAACCGGCGCTGGTGCGAAGACCGGTTGGGCTATCGGGGCAGCAGGGATCACCGGGGCAGGCGTAGGCGGTTCCGGAGCAGGCGGTGGCGGAGGCGGAGGCGGCGGAGCCTGAGGAACAACAGGAGCCGCAGGCGCTACAGCAACCACGGGAGCCTGCGCTACTGGTGGTTTTACCTGCGGCTTTGCGGCATCCAGAATGTCCTGCTTACGGATTCGCCCGCCAACACCAGACCCCTTCACCTGTGTCAGATCGACACCGTTCTCCTCAGCTAGCTTACGTACGAGCGGTGTGACGTACACCCCAGCGCCGATAGCGTCAGGGATCTCGTGGGCAGCAACAGCGGGAACATACGACGAGGGCTGGATATCCAAGCCTGTCGGAGACGGAGGCTTAGGCTTGTCCAGTGGCGCAGGCGTACCTGGGCCCATCAGAGGCTTCGGAGTCCTTCCATTCGACGACGGCCTGATCTGAGGTGCTCCAAAGGGATCAATGGCTGCAATGGTTGGGACTGCTGGGATGGGCGGCAGCAATGGTTCGCCGGGAATAGGCACCCACGGATCGCCGTGTGACAAACCCATCTCGGCACCAACAGGCGGATAGGACGGTTCGACAGGAATCGCGGGTGGCAACTCTTCCGGTGGCGGCGCAAAGAAAGGATGAGGAGTTGTGATGTCCAGTGACGAGGCTAGAGCGACGGCGTCAGCATCGCCGATGACTGCCAGTACAGATCCAACCAAGGCGGTTTCATCCTCGTGGACCCGTATTTCAAGGAGCACCCCTGATACAGGGGATGGGACTTCTGTGTCGACCTTGTCCGTGCTAATTTCGACCAGCGGTTCATTTTTCGCGACGGTCTCTCCTACCTTCTTTAGCCAGCGTGAAACCGTACCTTCAGATACGGACTCACCTAAGACAGGCAGTGTCACTTCATGGGACATTAGAACTCCTTGCGTCGTCTTGCCCCCAGCCTACCCTTGATGTATCCAGATTTGCCGGTAACTCCACGGGTGGGTTGAGCATCCGAAGAACCAAGGAAACCCCGCGTAGGCGATAGCCTAGAGGCATGGAACAGCCATTTCACCCAGAAGATTGGGAAGAGATACCTGATTTTGATTTCGCCGATATCACCTACCACCGGGCCAAGTCGGTTGCAGCCGTACGTGTTGCGATCAATCGCCCGGAGGTACGCAATGCCTTTCGGCCTCACACCGTCGACGAGTTATACACAGCGCTGGATCATGCCCGGATGAGTGCTGACATTGCCTGCGTCCTGCTGACCGGCAATGGTCCCAGCCCTGTGGATGGGGGATGGGCTTTCTGCTCGGGCGGCGATCAGAGAGTACGCGGGCGTCAAGGCTATGAGTACGAAGCCGGGGCGGGCCCAGACAATTCAGACAGGACCACGGCAGCCCGCTTGGGCCGTCTCCACATCCTTGAAGTACAACGCCTCATACGCTTCATGCCCAAGCCAGTGATTGCCCTTGTCAACGGGTGGGCCGCTGGCGGCGGGCACAGCCTCCATGTCGTCTGCGACCTCACCCTCGCCTCAGCCGAGCACGCCAAATTCAAGCAAACCGACGCTGATGTGGGCTCCTTCGATGCCGGGTTCGGTTCGGCGTATCTCGCCCGCCAAGTGGGCCAGAAGTTCGCCCGAGAAATCTTCTTCCTCGGACAGACCTACGACGCCGCCCGCGCCCTAGAAATGGGTACGGTTAACGCCGTCGTACCTCATGCAGTTCTAGAAACAGTTGGACTCCAATGGGCGGACCTGATTTCGAGGAAGTCCCCCACAGCCATCCGCATGCTCAAGTACGCCTTCAACGCCATCGACGACGGCCTGATAGGCCAGCAACTCTTCGCCGGCGAGACAACCCGCCTGGCCTACATGACCGACGAAGCCAAAGAAGGCCGAGACTCCTTCCTCCAAAAGCGTCCCCCCGACTGGTCCGACTTTCCGTACTACTACTGACGTGACACCGAGGACGGAGCCCCTTTGTCACCCCCGGTCATCCTGCCGTCAGGCAGGACCCCCGGCAGCCGACATAGGGTCTGTGGTCAAGCTTTTCTTCTTCAAGTCCATACTTTGGCTGCCGGGGGTCCTGCCTGACGGCAGGATGACCGGGGCCTTTGGTTGGGGGTGCTAAACCAGGTAGCGGTAGAGGGTGGAGGTGGGGTCTACTCGCTCGGCGGTGACGGGGCTGGACTCAAGGCGGTCCATGAGGGCTGGGTAGTCTGCAGCGTTGCCTAGTTCGATGCCTACCAGTGCCGGGCCTTGCTCGCGATTGGATTTCTTGGTGTATTCGAACAGTACGATGTCGTCATTCGGCCCGAGCACCTCGTCCAAGAATCTCCGCAATGCACCGGGCTCCTGCGGGAAGCTCACCAGGAGATAATGCTTGCGGCCCTCATGGACTAATGACCTCTCGATGACCTCTGAATACCGAGAGATGTCATTATTTCCCCCTGACAGAACACACACCACCGTCTGACCTTCAGACACTCCCAAGGTCACATCGTGGGGGCCTGCCCGAAGTACGCTCGATGCCAAGGCACCAGCAGGTTCAGAAATGATCCCATCAGACTGATAGAGGGCGAGCATCTCAGAACACACCTGCCCCTCCGAGACAACCATCATCTCAATCGGGAGTTCCATGATCAGCGGCAAGGTGACATCACCGGCACGCCCCACAGCCGCCCCATCGACGAAGGTATCGATCTTGTTCAGACTCACAGGCCCGCCCTGCTCCAAGCCAGCAATCACACAGGCCGCACCAGCAGGCTCGACTCCAACAAGGCGCGTACCAGGGCAGTGAACCTCCAACCAAGCACCGCAGCCCACAAGCAAGCCGCCACCGCCCACCGGCAGGATCATCACATCAGGAGCTTTCCCACCGAGCTGAGCTACGACCTCGCGCGCCACCGTACCCTGCCCGGCAACCACAGAAAGATGGTCAAAAGCCGGCACAAGAGTACGCCCCTGCTCAGCGGCTCTTTCACGGGCAATCACCGACGAGGCATCGTAGGTTTCACCAGCCACGATCAAATGTACGTACGGCTCACCGAGGGCAAGGATACGGTCGCGTTTCTGGCGCGGAGTGGTCGTCGGAACAACGATTTCGCCGTCAATCCCCAAAGCCTTGCACGCAAAAGCCACCCCTTGAGCGTGGTTACCTGCCGATGCGCAGATCACCCCAGCCGCACGCTCATCTGCCGACAGAGCGCTCATCAGCACATAGGCGCCGCGCAGCTTGTAGCTGCGTACATCCGAGAGATCCTCACGTTTAAGCAGGACCCGCGCCCCGGTCATCTGTGACAGCCGCGCATCGAATTGCAGGGGGGTCGGCTCCATGACGCCGCGCAGTGTTGCTGCAGCAGCATCCACTGTGCCAGCGATCTCAGCTAAAGAAGGCGCCGGAGCAAGGAAATCAGACATCTTCCATCGACCATATCGCACCGGCTAACCCCGTACGCGCAGGCACGCCGAGTCCGACCCTGACAGGCAAGGACAGCCCACAACAACACACCATTACGCAACATCTGAGATAATGAAGATTGGCGCGCATAGTAAGGGGTTCACATGTCAGACTTCCTGGATATCAACGATGCCACTGCGGCAGTACAGGATCCGAAAACCTCCGGCACGGATCTCGCAAACATCGCACAATTCCATCCCAGTCTTCGTGCGAGTATCGCCGGACACCCTAATGCCTATATGTCACTGCTGCAGTGGCTAGGTCAGCTCGGTGATCCTGATGTGACCCGGGTTGTCGCAACCAGACTGACGGCGAATCTCGCTGCCGGTGGGCAGAAGACCGCGCCAGTCGCCACCCAGGATCCTCCTCTCCCCGGTACGCTGCCCGTCGGTGCTCATGACCCGATAGCGGACTTGCTTGCGCCTTCAAGGAAAGAACCTGAGAACCTGCCTGTGGTGCCGGTCCAACTTGCGGCACCCGTACGCCCGGTTCCGCCGCGTCCGCCGACCCGCCCGAAGGCATTTATTGCAGCGGTCAGTGCAGTAGCGGTCAGCCTCCTTGGTGCCTTCGTTATTGGAGGACTTGTCTTCTCACGGAACTACTATTACGAGGAAACCTGGGAGGACCCAATGCCAGCACCTCCTTGGTTCGAGCCTGGAGAACCACCCGCACCGGGTTGGTTCTTAGATTTCGACAGGTACGGCAATGACAGGTTCGTGGATGTCGCACTTGTCGATCAGAGATTAGCCATTCTGGGGGCACGAGATTCAGAGAACTTCCACCTTCTCTATGAACTCAATGAAGACTATCTTTCGGGGTATTACTCCACCGAGGAGAAATACAACGTCATCATAGGCGATGGTAACGACATGTTCGTCGCTGCTGGAACAGTCTTCAATGGCCAAACATGGGAAGCAGTTATCTCGGGATTGGGTGTGTGGGGAGACCAGCAATGGAGGCAAACCTACGGCGCGGATGTTCGTTTCAACTCGCTGGCACCGGCAGTAGGCGGCGGTACGATTGCCCTCGGTTCCAAGTCCGGCAACGTCGTACTGACGAAAATCAGTAGTGATGGGGTTCCGCAGTGGTATAAGGATCCCTCTATCCCGTACACGAATCCGGTTCTTACCCAGGTTGCTGTAGCCCCGGATGGCAGCATCTATGCAGCCGGATCAGCGTCAACGGATACCTCGTCAACCCAGTCGATCATTGTGAAGTTCAGTGCAACTGGTGATTTTATGTGGGCCCATGACTTTGGAGATGCCGGGGTCAGTCTCTTCCACTCAGTGGCAACTGCGCCGAATGGGGATATCGTAGCCGTGGGTGAGTTCGCTGGAACGGAAGGTGACTCCACGGATGCTCTGATCATGAGAATCAATCCCGAGGGCAACGTGTTGTGGAGTAAGGCACTAGGCGGGGCCGGCTCGGAATCCTTCAGAGATGTCGCCGTGTACAGGAATGGTCAGATTGCTGTTGTGGGACAAACCTGGTCTAACGACGGAATCTTCGGGTCTCCGTACGTGAAGCCAGATATTCCGGCTCAGTACGCCCCCTCCGATGCTGTCGTGGCGATGCTTGCTCCCGATGGCGAAATCATGTGGACCAAGGTCTTGGGCGGAAGCCGCGAAGACGAATTGTCCAAATTGATCATCGCGCCCAATGGAGACATCTTCGCAGTGGGATACACAGCCTCAACCGATGGAAATCTATGGCCGGCTGAGAGCCTCGATGACGGCATCATCCTTCGCTTTGATATGGATGGCAATATCATTTCAATCTAGGGAAAGTACCTGATTCAGTGAGTGTACCCTTCGATGCCAGGAAAGAATAACAATGAGTCGTCGTGATTCAGATCGAGTCAGTATCCCTCTACCTGAACTCAATTCTGTCAATACTGCACCAGACAGTTCACATGAGACCGCTGCCTTGAAGCCCCGTCGTTGGCAGGTGGTTACCGCCATAGTTGTGGTCATCGCCGTTATCACGGCGGGATGGATTGGGACTCATCAGCCAGGTACACCCCAAGAGTCTCCATCCTATCGCGATGATTACTGGAATTTGTCGTTCTGTGGTAGCTCCGATGACGTTTTCACTGGGGTTGCCATCGACCAAAGCAGAAAAATCCTTGCCATTGGGGGTACATATTCACCAGACTTCATGGTTTCGAGACAGCATTCAGGAATGGGTCCATGGGCTACGCTTGTCGTTCTTGATAGGGTCGGAGGTCTCCTATCATCGTGGGCTAGCGATCAGCACCAGTACACCAGCATTGTCCAATCTTGGGACGGAACCATGATCGTAGCCGGGGCAGTCTTAGCCCACGATGGGAGTTGGGAACCCTACATTGCTCCTCTAAGTGCCAGCGGTGAACCCTTGGAAGGCGGCTACTATGTTGAGTCCGGTCGAGGACTTGTCGCCTATACAGCGCTCACACGAGGCCCGGCGCAAGGAACGCTGGCTCTGGCGCCCAAGGTAACCAGTGAAGGGGTGTCTGAAGGATTCGTTCTGGACTTTTATACCCTTGGGGGGGACTTGATTTGGTCCAAGAAGTTCCCCAGCTATGGGGTAAGTGAATGGTCCATGACTACCCTTGATGATGGGACCATCTTCGTCGTCGGGACTGCGCCAGAGCATGGATGGGCCGGTGATGATGAGAAAGTCCTGGACTCTGACGGCAATGCCTGGGTGCTCAAGATCAGCCCCGATGGTGAACTCCTCTGGGCGAGAGCACTCCCAGGACAAGCAGATTTCAGCATTACAGGAGTTATTCCATCCGATTTAGGCGGGGTGTTCATCGCCGGCACTGTTAGTGGTGAAGATCCTGGGTTTCCAACCATTGGTGTCCTAGCAGGATTCTTAGCTGAAGTAGACTCCTCGGGAACCATTGTGTGGGCTAGCGTATACGGAGGGAGCGGCTTAGACATTTTCACGGACCTGACGCGTACCACGGACGGGAACTTGGTTGTTTCTGGTGCGACAACATCGTTTGATGGACACTTTGCAATTCCGTACCCCACGGGCGTACCTCATCCAGAGCCCTATGGTGCCAGTCTCATTGCGAAGTTCAGCGTCGACGGAACTTTATTGTGGTCGCAGATCGAAGGTGGACCCGAACCGGATATGCTCTATGCCCTGGAACCCACCCCCCTGGGCGGCATCATCGCCGTGGGTAGCAGGCAAGAGACAATAGGCGATGACAGCTTGTGTGCTCCCCCCAATGTCCTCATCATAAATCTCCCACCTCAATAGTTCCGATAGGTGCCTAGAGGGCTCCCTCTTTACTGTCAACGCCAGCATCATGAACTGTTCACTTAAACGCCTGAGAAACAACGAAGAAACCCCTGCAAGTTTGGTAAGAAAGCAGGTTTTCCGTCCAAGGCAGTGATGGGGTGCTGGCAGAATTGATCCTGCGATGCCGAAAGGAACCAACGATGGACCTCACTGATTTCATGCCAGCTTCTGCGCCATTTCCAGGTCCAAGCCAGCAACCTCCGCCGGCCAAGAAGGCACCTACTCGGCTTGTTGTGATCATCCTTCTCGTGGTGGCGTTGTTAGCTGCTGGTGTGGCGTATGTTTTTGGATTGCTCCCTTGGGGCGGATCCAAACAGGAAAGAGAACCAATCCCGATACTCAGTACGACCCCGAGCCCGACGGAGTCGGCATTGCCCTTTACAGGGTGGGTGAAAACACTGTGTAGCTCTGCTGGTGGATTTGGTGATGTTGCGGTGAGACCCGATGGCGTCATCGTTGCGGTGGGAACCATAAACTCCAGTGATTATGACCCGCCGGATGCAGAAGAGTATGGTCCCGGCATCCCACGTGGAGTTGTGGCTTTCTACGCTCCCGATGGTGAACTGCTGGATCTCATCGTTGCTCCTGGTCACAAATACACGGCTGTTGAAGTTAGCCCGAATGGTGAGGTGGTAGTGGTCGGCGCAACGAAATACCGCGAAACGACGACAAACAACGGCTCAATTGCGATGAAATTTGCTGCCGATGGCACCCAACTTTGGACTGTGTCGGATTTTGACCAGTGGGACCTCTTCACATACGGGTTCACTGGTGTCTCCATCGAAGAGTCTGGCAACATCACTGTCATAGGTCTCTATGCTGGTGATCATATAGATGACGGGAACTACTTCATCGCAAGAATCAGCGAGAACGGTACGCCTGGCTGGTTCCGAAGTGCCGGTAACTTGGATCGATACTCGGATGTGAAGACAATGCCCGACAACAATATCGTCGTCCTTGGTTCTTCCTATGAGAACAAAGAAAATCGTGATCAATCCGGTATCGTCATGGCAGTGTCACTCAACACTGAGGGTGAACTCCTTTGGTACCAGGCATACACTGATGGCGGTTCGAACCCATTCTACGGGGACTTCACAAATGCCGCCATTACTCCTGATGGCATTCTTGTCGTGGGATATGTTGACGCACCTAACCCTGTTGGTCCAGATGATGAAACGAATGCGGTCATCGCCCTTCTCACTATGTCGGGCACATTGGAGTGGTGGCAATCATATGGCGGCAATGGGCGAGATGCTTTTTATGGCATCACTGTTCTCCCCAGTTCTCGAATAGTCACTGTCGGTATGACGTACTCCTCGGATGGCGATTTTTCATCGTCGAATAATGTGGATCATGGGCCTGACGGTTTCGTAGCGAACATGAACCAATATGGCTTTATCGAGTCGGCGCAGGTGTACGGCGGCAGCAGCTACGATACTCTAGCCCGCGTCGCCTCAACCTCGACGGGAATCGTCGTTGTCGGGCTCAACTCTTCATCTGACGGTAATCTTCCCCCGACTTGCGGAGGTGCAGATGCCCTCATCTTGCACATCGAACTGTAGCAGCACTGCAGCCAGCCGTTCGCCCACTGAACTCTCCGAAGGGCGCCTGAGAAACAACGAAGAAGCTACTTACTTGTTTTGTGAAAACCAAGTATTCGTCAGAATCACCTGGCAGGCGCTGGCAGAATTGATTCTGCGATGCCGAAAGGAACACAGGAGTTTGTTCAGTCACCGTCTCAGGGGAAGGAGTCCTTGATGGACCTCACTGATTTCACAACTGCTTCGCAGCTTGTTGGGAGCATGTCGACTTCGGCCTCTGATTTGATGAGGATTGCGCAGTATCACCCGAGCTTGCACCGACTGGTTGCTAACCACCCCAACACAGACTCTTCTACCTTAGAGTGGTTGAGAAACATCGGTGATGCGGAACTGAGCAAGATCTCTGTTGATCAGCAAGGAGCGGTGCTGCCTCCTGAAGAGCAATTCCCTCAAGGGATGCCAGAGTTCGTTGAGTACGGCGCCCCCCTGCCGTTTGATTCTCCAATTGGGGAGCCTGTATCTGGCTCTGTTGGCTCTGAGGTGACCACTGCAAGCCCATCATCGATGCCAGGAGCTTCCCTGCTACCGGTGAACTCTTCCTCACAACCCCGCAAGCCATCCAGTTGGGCAAAAACGATTCTTATCATTGTTGTGAGTCTGGCAATCCTCTTGGGTGCTTGGGTAGCAGTAATCCTTATCGCTATCGCCCCCATCCTCACCACCTCGATTGATCCCCACCCTTCACATCATGTCCCTCAGCCCACAGTTTATCCAACCAGTGAGTCGGCTGAAGACTGGGTAGATACCCTCTGCGGCAGTAGTTCTGAGATGTTCTACGATGCAGCAGTGTCAGGCAGCAGCACCATCATTGTCGTGGGGGATACTCACTCCAACGATTTCGATTTTGACGACCTCGATGTACAGGGTGAAATCAATGGAATCATTGCTGTCTATGATTCTCAAGGAGAGCGCCTCGGGCTCACCGTCTTTCCCAATCTCGGCTTCTCAGCAGTAGCGACTGGGCTAGATGGAAATGTCTTCGTTGTTGGTGACACGAGGGACAATTATCAGAGGATACCGCTCCTCATGAAGGTGGATAGTACGGGTGAGGTCATCTGGACCGACACGAGATTCACCAAGTGGGATGAGCGTTTACTAGGCTTTACTCATCTTGCGATTGATAAGTTTGGACGCATCAACGTAGTGGGGTTTCTACGCACTAATCCACCAGACCCTTCCTATTTCATTGCCCAACTAGATGAAAATGGATCTCCACGTTGGCTCTTTCCACTTGACAAGGACGATAGCATTTATGAGATCACGACAACGGAGACCGGTAGCGTCTTTGCCGTTGGAACCACAAGATCGGAGCATGACGATGGCAGGCTTTACCCCGATGCATTAGCTATCATGCTTTCTCCAGAAGGGGTGTTGGAGTGGAGAAAGACATACACCGTGATGGATTTCACTGCCTTTGAGGCGGTAACCGCAACCGATGAGGGCTTCATCGTTGTGGGCGAGTCGGGACCGCGAGATGATGTTTCTCGCCCCGACGTCACGCATGCTCTGGTTGCATCAATCGACAAGTCGGGTGATCTGGTCTGGTCTAGCACATTTGGAGGATCCGCTCGGGACATCCTCATAGACGTCGCAGTAATCAAGGATCAGATTTTCGCAGTAGCATTTTCATTTTCGAATGATGGTGTTCTATCATCCCGCGAGGCTTCAGAAGTAAGGCCGGAAAGTGCTTCCGTGGTACAAATCAGTAAGGAAGGAAGCCTAGATCAAGTGACCTTCTATGGGGGATCGGGTAATGACTTGCTGTCGGGGATCACCTCATACTCAACATCATTAATTGTTGTGGGTATGACTAGCTCCACCGATGGCAACCTCCCGCCAAGCTGCGGGTCATCCGATGCCGCCATCATCTACACGACAATCGGTTAACTCGCCGCCGTCACGAGCGCCTGAGAAACAACGAAGAAACCCCTGCAAGTTTGGTAAGAAAGCAGGTTTTCAGTCCAAGTCAGTGATGCGGCGCTGGAAGAATTGATTCTGCGATGCCGAAAGGAACACAGGAGTTTTACTGCGTCACCGTCCTAGGAAAGGAACCAACGATGGACCTCACTGATTTCACGATAGCTTCTCGATTAGTTGGAGAGATGTCAACATCCACTGCGGATCTGACCAGAATCGCGCAGTACCACGCTAGCTTGCGAAGCCTGGTAGCTACACATCCGCAGGCTGATCTCGCGCTGTTGAACTGGCTGGATGCTCTGGGCGATCCCGGGTTGTCTGCAATCGTCGCAGACAGAAAAGCAGAGCTCCGCGCAGCCGAACCTGTCTCGATGCCGCCACAGGAAGCTTCCGAACTACTGTCCACCCTCGGGCCTGTCACCACCCCTACCGCAGACCCGAAAAAGAAGTCCATGATCGGACTTGTGGTCCTCGTGGTCGTACTTGTCCTCGCATTGGTCGCTGCCGGTTTCTTCGTGTTCTCAGACTGGTTCTCACAGGGTGAGACCCCATCTACTCCATCTCCCTCGCCGACGGCCAGTACGATACCAACCCCGTATCCAACTGAAAACCCCGAACCAGGTTGGATTCGATCCCTCTGCGGCAGTGATTGGGACATTTTCAAAGACGTTGCTGTTGCAGGTAATGGCAGCATCGTGGCGATTGGTTTGTCGTACTCATCTGACTACGACTTCTCTAGTCTCAGTGATACAGGTGACCGAAATGGCATTGCCGTTGTTTACGATTCACAGGGCGAGTTTGTGTCTATGGGTTTTGCCGACTCTGATCGATACCATGCTGTGGCAAGCGGAGCAGATGGAACAATCGTCATCGTTGGAGAATCGTTGAATGACGCAGGAGACCATGTTCCGTCCATCACCAAATATGACCAATACGCTAGCTCAATATTGTGGACGAGAGTTGAGTTTGAAGGCTGGGAGGGTGAACTGCAGTATCTCGACGCTGTCGCTGTCGACGAACGCGGATTCATTACTGTATTGGGGTTCAATAATTCTTATCATCGGTTCATCGCCCAAGTTGATCCAGATGGCAACCCGCAGTGGTTCAAGCAAATCGACACCAAAGGCCCAGCGGATCGAATCCTCACAACCAAGTGGAATGACATTGTCCTGGTTGGTTCCATCGATTGGGATCCTGAGCCTGGTCAGTACTCTTCAGCCGCATTGGTGACCATGTTTAATCCCGATGGTGATGAATTGTGGGAGAAAACATATGCGGAGTACGGCTTTGAAGCCTTCACCGGAATCACCGCAAGCCGCAATGGCTTCATTGTCTACGGTTACCATGTCACCAGAGACAGTCAAACCCCGCTCCACTTCTGGAAGCCATATCTGGTAGAAATTGATGCATCAGGTGAGGTTCTATGGACAAAGCAGTATGACTGGGACGGCGGAGCCGGGTCAATGCTGTTCAATGACGTGACTGTGACCTCTGATGGCCGAATCATCGCTGTTGGGTGGGCCGAGGCAGATGAGGGCGAGTTCCGTACCTGGAACGAAGACCTGAACTTCCCCATCGACGCGATCGTCGCCCAGTTCAGTTCCGCCGGAGAACTAGAGAAAACCACGGTCTACGGCGGTCATAGTGATGACCAGTTCTACGGAGTTGTATCCATTTCATCAGGAGTGATTGCCGTGGGAAGCACCCTGTCAGGAGACGGAAACCTGCCGCCAACCTGCGGATCAGCAGACCCAGTCATCATTTCTATCGAACTATAGTGACCATGAATCTCAATGACTTTGCCACGGCCTCTCAACTCGTGGGGGACCTCACCTGCTCACCTGCAACACTGACCAGGATTGCTCAGTATCACCCCAGCTTGCGGAAACTGGTTGCCACACACCCCAACACAGACCCAGCTATCTTCGATTGGTTGGCTGCTCTGGGTGACACCGAACTCACGCGGATCATCGCAGAGAGACGATCACAGCCGCAGACTAGCCTCGCCCCAGGGGCACCGGCTCTTCCTGAGTTTGTGGAACACACGACGATGAGTACGGGGCACCGCGATGGATAGTGTCGGCTGACGGTACCGGTGACTTTCAGGGGATCACCACAACCCAGACGAATGATGTCATCGTAGTTGGTGACACGAACTGGGGTAATGGGCAAGATTCCTATTACTCCGAGGCCTTGGTCATCAAGTATTCATCCAGCGGTGAGCAACGCTGGCGTAAGACCTACACCAGCATGGATGTCAATGTACTGAATGCAGTAACAACAACCAGCGAAGGAATCATCGCTGTGGGAACCACAGGCGCTGCACCTGATAGCCAGGCTGCCAATCGCAAGACAGAGGCGCTTATGATGCTGTTGGACGAAGATGGTGATCTGCAATGGTCTGCTACGTACGGTGGAAGTGGCGAGGACTCTTTCAACGACGTGGCAGTGGTCGGTGATCGGTTGTTTGCGATTACCTGGGCATTCTCGCCTGATGGTGATTTCTACTCTCCTTATGTTATAGGCCCCATGGTGGGTGAGGCTGTCATCTCTGAGATTAACCTCGAAGGTGACTTGGCTCGAACGATGAACTTTGGCGGGAGCCAAGGAGATTCCTTGAGGCGGATTACCTCAACATCTACGGCAATCATTGCTGTGGGTTTGACTGGGTCTGATGACGGGAAGCTGCCCCCCACCTGCGGAATGGCAGATGCCGCCATTGCTTACGTCAGCATCATCTAGTAAAAGGCCTCAGTAATAGACCTCACAGATTTCACCTCAGCAGCCAAGCCCATGATCCCCACCCCGGTCATGCTGCCGAAGGCAGTACCCCCGGCAGCCGACGTATGGACTGGGGTAAAGACCTACCCCCAGACCCTAAGCCCACCCCCGGTCATGCTGCCGAAGGCAGTACCCCCGGCAGCCAACGTAGGGACTGGGGTAAAGACCTACCCCCAGACCCTAAGCCCACCCCCGGTCATCCTGCCGAAGGCAGTACCCCCGGCAGCCAACGTAGGGACTGGGGTAAAGACCTACCCCCAGACCCTAAGCCCACCCCCGGTCATCCTGCCGCAGGCAGGACCCCCGGCAGCCAACGTAGGGACTGGGGTAAAGCTTTCCTTCAAGTCCATACGTCGGCTGCCGGGGGTACTGCCTTCGGCAGCATGACCGGGGGGGGGAGTTATCCACAGTTCTGATTTCGTCTATTTTTCCTTGTGGATAACTCAATCCTGGGTAGAAAATGTCTGTATATCATGATAGAATCGAACGTATGTACGAATCACAGGAAGAGTGGTTATCTCACGCGAGAGCCGAGATGACAAAGCTCACTCAACTGTGCCGTCAACGCGACGAACTCGAAGCGGAAATATCCACCCAACTCGCCACTGCGATTCACACCTACACCTGGCCCGAGGAGATTCCCCTACCCAAAGAACACCACGAATACCGGTTCCAAGAAATCAGCGAAGACCTGTTCGGGGAAGACCTCAGCGGAGAACTCGCAGTCACCATGCGCATGTCCACCACAGCAGCGGCATACCTGATCAAAGACATCCGCACCCTGTGCGTCTACCTACCCACCTGCTGGACTCAAGTCACCACCGGAGTCGCACCCCTATGGCAGGCACGCCGAGTCGCCCACGAAACCCAATGGCTAACCGACGACCAATACGCCATCGTCGATGCGATGATAGCCCCCACCCTAGGAACCGTAAACACCAAACGACTCAACCGAGTCATCAGCGCAGCCCTCGCCACAGCCGACCCCAACCATCTGCGTGATCAAGTCAAGCACGGCTCCTCCCGCCATGTGCATGTCAACGGTGACACCATGGATCCGCTCACCGGATGGGTCAACGCCCGCATTGATCGCTCCGACTCGATCTACTTCGATGCGATGATTCAACACATCGCCGACACCCTGGCCGCCAACGGCAACACCGCAACCCACGACGAACGACGAGCCAAAGCCCTCGGCATCCTCGCCAACCCCGCTGCAGCAGTCCAACTCATCGGACTACCCACCACCCGCGGGATGAACCCAGCTCCCGACACTGAGGACGCTCAACAAGCATTCATCCGCTCAGCAGCCACCCTAATCCCCGCATTCACCCCGCGCACCCAGGTGTATGTTCACCTCCACGCTGACAACCTCAACGACCCCGAAGCCATCGCCCGGATCGAAAACATCGGACCACTACTCATCGAACAGCTCCACAACCTCACCCAAGCCACCCACGTACGCCTAACCCCCGCAATCCACCTCAACGCCAGTGACATTTCCGTGGACTCCTACGAGATACCCACCCGCATCCGCGACCGAATACTACTCACCCACCCCCACGACGTATTCCCCTGGTCCAGCATCGAATCCAGACACCTCGACCTCGACCACACCAACCCCTACCGAGCAGGCGAAACCGGTCAAACCAGAGTCTCCAACCTCGGACCCCTGTCCCGGCGCGCCCACCGACTCAAAACACACGCCGGCTGGC
>Ga0123356_10002710_pt1 | contig 18818 bp, 12 predicted proteins | sample TergutEmb28metaG_2_FD_92546 | JGI IMG/M metagenome (GOLD analysis project Ga0123356, IMG submission 92546) | Embiratermes neotenicus P3 segment gut microbial communities from Petit-Saut dam, French Guiana - Emb289 P3 | ecosystem: Host-associated > Arthropoda: Insects > Digestive system > Gut ...
AACTCAAAGCTGTTAAACCCCGAACACTCGGACAGGCATCACGTATCTCCGGTGTCTCCCCCGCAGACATCGCAGCGCTCATGATTTGGCTAAAACGGTAAAGTTGACAAGGGGACGGGGGTTTGTCAAACCTGGTTGACAAACCCCCGTCCCCTTGTCAACCCACTGTCAAATTCTAAAACCAACGTTCTAAATCCGGAAGCAGCTCCACGGTTTCGTCTAAAGGCAAGCCTGCTGCCTGAAATTTTGCTCTGCGTCCGATACGGTCTTTTTGCTGGATTTTATATGAGCGGTACGCCGCTTCATCAGCATAACGGCTTGGCACAACAATAATCCCGTCGTGATCGGCACAAATCACATCACCGGGCGCTACAAGAACACCGGCGCAATTAATTGGTTTATTCACAGCATATGGCTCAATCCGCCCCTGAGGATGCACAAAAGATATACCCTTTGAAAATACCGGTACTTTTTGCAAAATGCTCTCGGGAGTATCTCGCATATAACCGTCAAAGACAAGACCGGCACAGCCGTTATTTAAAGCTCCCTGCATGTTATCACTTCCAAACACTCCGCCAATCAATCCGCCCGCTGTGCATACAATAACTTCTCCCTTACCGGAGCTAATAACCTTTTGCACATCTTCATAAAGTCCGGGATTTAAGTGGCTGTCATAAAAATGATATCCACCATCTTTTTTGCGTGAATATTGTAAGAGTTCAAACTCCTCATATTCCATATAAGGCATTTTGATATCGGTTTTTCTGTATTCGAGTGTTTTGGCAATACCACAAAAACTTGTCTGCGGTATCATCGGACGCATATAAGGATCCATGCTGTATAAATCCTGCAAGCCCATGCTGTCGAGCGCATCGCTGATATCGGCGCACCGTGAAGTTTTAATGATTTCCATAGTTTTTTCATGAATAGACATAATAGCTCTCCATCACATAAATATTATCCTCCTTATTATGTCATATAGTCAGGGAGATAACAAGTATTTGAATGTTGACAAACCCCCGTCCCCTTGTCATACTGAGAGCATGGGATTTGTGCATTTACATGTACATAGTGAATACAGCCTGCTCGACGGTGCGTGCAGGATTCGTGACCTTATAGCCCGGGTAAAAGAGCTCGGGCAGACAAGTGTTGCTATCACCGATCACGGTGTCATGTACGGAGCTGTTGCATTTTATAAGGAAGCAACGGCTGCGGGGATAAAACCTATCATAGGGTGCGAGGTTTATGTCGCTGCAAGAACACGTTTTGACAAGGATCATGAACATGACGCACAGCGGCATCACCTTGTCTTGCTTTGCAAGAATGAAGCAGGATACAAAAATCTCTGCCATCTTGTCAGCGCATCAGTTACCGAGGGTTTTTATATAAGACCACGTGTTGATGCAGAGCTTTTGCGCGAGTTTAGTGACGGGCTTATTGCCTTGTCAGCTTGTGTTTCGGGCGAAATATCAAAGTTAATTCTTGCAGGTGAACATTCAAAAGCAAAAGCGAAAGCCATAGAATTAAATGAAAATTTCGGCGACGGCAACTTTTATCTCGAGCTTCAAAACCATGGTTTTGCAAACCAGCCAAAGGTTAATGAAGGATTAATCCACATACACAAAGAAACCGGTATTCCTCTTGTTGTCACTAACGATGCGCATTATCTCAAGCGGACCGATGCCGAAGCTCATGACATTCTTTTGTGCATCCAAACAAACAAAACCGTTGATGATACGGACAGGATGCGTTATGAAACACAAGAGATGTACATCAAATCCGAAGATGAAATGCGCGAGCTTTTTCCCGAAATTCCCGAAGCATATGACAATACTGAAAAAATTGCCCAAATGTGTAATTACAGCTTCACTTTTGGGAAATACCATTTACCCGAGTTTAAGCTTCCCAAGGGGAAAACCGGTCTGCGTGAGTATCTGTACGAATTATGTGTTCTGGGAATGAAAAGGAAATATGACACGACTGACAAGGACGTAGAAAATGAAGTGCTGACACGGCTTAATTACGAGCTTGACATGATTGAGAAAATGGGATTTACCGATTATTTTCTTATCGTTTATGACTATGTCAGATATGCAAGGGAGCACGAGATTCCTGTCGGGCCAGGCAGGGGGAGCGGCGCGGCTTCGGTTGCTGCTTATTGTTTGGACATTACCGATGTTGACCCGATAAGATACAATTTGTTTTTTGAGCGGTTTCTTAACCCTGAGCGTGTATCGATGCCTGATTTTGATATAGATTTTTGTGAGCGCCGCCGTGATGAAGTCATTGAGTATGTAAAAGAAAAATACGGCGCTGACAGGGTTGCACAGATAATTACATTTAACACATTAAAAGCAAAAAATGCTGTACGAAGTGTCTCAAAAGTACTGGCGCTGTCATTTCAAGAAGAAGATGAGCTGGCAAAGGAGATACCAAAAACATTAAATATCACACTCGCCGAGTCACTAAAGACATCAAGCGGTCTGCGTTTAATGTATGAAAGCGACCCTCGTGTCAGACGGGTTATTGATATGGCTATGGCGCTTGAGGATATGCCAAAAGACCCGGGTACACACGCAGCCGGAGTGGTTATTACAAAAAATAAGGTGAGCGAATATGTACCGCTCACATTATCTAAAAAAACCGGTGGCATTTCAACTCAATACAATAAAAAGGAAGTTGAAGAACTCGGACTGTTTAAGTTTGACTTTTTGGGCCTGAGAAACCTGACAATTATAACCGATGCCGTAGAAGAAATCAGAAAGAAAAAACCGGATTTTTTGATAGAAGCAATACCTGATAACGATGTGCCAACTTATGAAATGATTGCACAGGGAAAAACCCTTGGAGTGTTTCAACTTGAATCACAAGGAATGACATCAGTAAGTGTAGCAATAGCGGCACAAAGTATCGACGACCTTGCAGCAGTCATTGCGCTATACCGCCCGGGGCCTATGGATGCTATCCCGACATTTACAAAAAACAGCAGGGACAAATCAAACATTAAGTATCTTGATCCGTCTCTAAAACCGATTTTGGAAACAACATACGGTTGTATAGTTTATCAGGAACACGTACTTGAAATACTCCGCAAGCTCGGAGGCTTCTCGCTCGGGCAGGCTGATATCATCCGCCGTGCAATGAGCAGCAAAAACCCTGATGTAATCCAAAAGGAACGAGATGCTTTTATAGACGGCGACCCTGCAAGAGACATCCCGGGAGCAGTTGCAAACGGAATTAATAAGAACAGTGCAAATAAGATTTTTGATGCGATACTGCCTTTTGCCGGGTATGGGTTTAACAAGCCACATGCCGTTGCTTATGCAATGATAGCTTACCAGACAGCATATCTAAAGCGTCATTATCCCCGTGAGTACATGGCATCATTACTATCATCAATGCTCGGACAGCATGAAAGCATTGCACACTATGTAGCCGAGTGCCGTGAAATGGGAATTAACCTTTTACCTCCCGACATTAATGAATCCGGCGCAATGTTTACTGTATCGGGAAACGACTTAAGATACGGACTTGTTGCGGTAAAAAACATAGGACACGGCTTTATCGAGGAAGTGACAACCGAACGTGGACAAAACGGCATGTTTAAGAGCTTTGAGGATTTTTGCCGCCGCATGTATGGCGGGGAGCTTAACCGCCGCGCTGTGGAAAGCCTTATTAAAGGTGGTTGTTTTGACGGACTTGGAGCTAACAGACGGCAGCTTATGATGGTTTGCCAAACTGTAATAGACGATGTTGCCGAGCATAAACGCAGAAACGTCGACGGACAGCTGGATTTATTCGGCATGTCGGGAAGCAGCGAAAAAGAGGGACAGGAGAACCGTCCCCTTGTCCCTATTCCGGAGCTAGAGGAGTTTACACAAAGTGAAATGATACGTATGGAGCGCGAGGTGACAGGGCTTTATTTATCAGGCCACCCGCTCGACGAGTACAAGGATATCGCAAAGCGGTATAGCGCTGCACGTATTGGAGACATTCTTACTGACTTTGCCCGCGAGGAAGGAAACGAAGCCTTTAAGGACAACCAAAAAATTGTCCTGGCAGGTGTCATTGAAAGTGTTCGGACAAAACCGACACGCAACAATTCTCTGATGGCATATATTACCCTCGATGACGGCTCGGGCAGTATAGAGCTACTTGCATTTCAACGGGCAATAGACGATGCGGGTACTTATATGCACCCCGAAGAGGTGGTTTTAGTAAACGGTAAGCTCTCGGAAAGAGACGAAAAAGACCCTCAAATTGTAATTGATATGTTAAAACCTATGAAACACATTGAGCAAACAGGAGTGATCAATGACCTGCCAAAATGCCTTTATGTAAAACTACACAGCGAGGACAGCCCGCAGTACGAACACCTTAAGCTTGTACAGTCAATGTTCCCCGGCCACGATAAAATGGTTATCCGCTTTGAAGATACAAAAAAAACCGTTGGAGCAAGCTGCACTATTCATGAAGCGCTAATTAAAGAGCTTACGGAAAAACTCGGCGACAGTAATGTTGTTGTAAAGTAAAGGAACTAACATGCGAAAACATTTTACCGTCTTAATGGTCGGAATAATACTTATCCTACTGATTGCCGGCTGTAAAAATAATCAAAATTCAGGTACTGATGACCCGGAAAATAATCCGGTTACAAATCCGGGAGGCTTTGACCCGTCGGAGTTTGCTTATATACCTGAATTTTTTTATCCTACCCTACCGGATGGTACATCAAGGATTACAATAGACAATTTGACATACGCAAACGGCAAACTATACTTCTCGTCCTCGCTTCCTATAGAGGATGCAGTATGGGATTTTGATGTAAAAATATACACCATGGACTTTAACGGCACCAACATCACGCAGCTGCCAAACTACGACATAAAAAAATCGTCGCAAGAGGAAGCAGAAAGTAATATTGTCATAAGTGCAATGGCTGCAGATAAAAACGGTAATATCTGGATAGTTGAAAACGAGAATCATTATATAGTAGACCTGCCCGATAATTATAGCGGCTCTCCGGGCGGAGCGAGAGAACACGTTACAATCCTTGATTCAATAACAACTCTGCGAAAACTGGATGACACAGGAGCAGAGCTTTTCTCGCTTGAAACAAAGACTCTTTTTCCTGATATTAAAGATACAAGTATCAGCTCCTTTGCTTTCGATAACGAGGGCTATATCTATATAAAATTTTTTTATGAACCGAATATATATGTTTTAAACGGTAACGGCGCAAGAGCTTTTACACTTAGTGCTGACGGAAGGATTATACGTGTAATAAGAATTTCGGACGGTACTGTAGGCTGTCAAATGATAGAGCAGGCAGCTCATAGTGTGCAGTTTATAGACGCTGAAAAAAGTGATTGGGGAGAAAGTGTGGAGCTATCGGATTATACCCGAAGGGCGGGGCCGGGTGCCGGAAGCCTTGGTTTAACATATTTTGACCATATGAACTTTTATGCATACGATATGGAAAAAGAAGAGAACATAAAGCTTTTTTCATGGATAGACGGCGACATAATTAGCGATGAGGTATGGGAGTATGCAGTTTTGCCCGATGAGCGGATTATTTGTATAACCTCGTTTTATAATGAAGCATTTGAACTTACTTTTGCAATTACTATTTTTACAAAGACACCTATATCTGAAGTGCCGGAAAAAATAAAACTTACACTTGCCTCGTTTCAACCGAATTGGGCTCTGCGAAATGCGGTTGTAAGATATAACAGAGAGAGCCGCACACATAGGATAAATGTCATTGATTATTATTCCGAGCTCGACGACGACTATTATGCAGGGTATATGAGACTTGTTATGGATATAACAACAGGCAGTGCACCTGATTTAATCGATATGGAAAATATGCCATACAGAACGTTTGCAACAAGAGGGTTACTTGAAGATTTATATCCGTATATAGACGCAGACACACAGCTGAGCCGCGATAGTTTGATAGAGCCTGCATTAAAAGCGGTTGAAATAGACAATAAACTCTATCAGGTATTTTCTTCATTTGCGATAAATACTGTTATAGGTCATCCTTCTGTAGTCGGTCAGAACACGGGGTGGGATATTTCAGAATTTATATCTGTAGTTAATGCCAATCCCCAAGCAGATATGCCGTTTGGAACATATAAGTACAGGTATCCGTTTTTTATGGAGATCCTCGAAAACAGCATTGATGACTTTGTCGACTGGTCAAAAGGTGATGTATTTTTTGACCGCGGAGAATTTGCAAAACTGATGGAATTTTCAAAGCAACTGCCTTCAGACACCGGTATTGACACGGACTATAGAGAGATCCATGAACTTGTCGCAACCGGCAGTCAGATAATGGCAACCTATCAATTTTCAAATTTACTTGACATTCAACTATACGGGTCTATTTTTGGCGGCGAAATTGTTTTCAAAGGATATCCGTCAGAGAGCAGAAACGGAAATAAGATAGTTATTAGCCATCCGCTTGCGATATCCACAACCTGTGCCGACAAAGATGCCGCATGGTCTTTTGTGAAAACAATAATGTCGGAGGATATGCATCGCCGGGCCCCCTATAATTTTCCGATAAACAAGATTGCGTTTAACGGGTTAATTGAAGAAGCAAAAAGACCTGCCGGTTTTGAAATTGATGATGAAGGTAACGAGGTTGAAATACCAAAGTTTATATGGAGCTTTGCTGATGGCACCAAGGTATACATTTATGCCGTGACCTCCGATGAAGCTGACCGGCTCAGAGCCTTGGTTGACTCAATCTCGGGTCTTTCGGGGATTGACGAATTTCTCGGACATATAATCAGCGACTCTGTAATCGATTATTTTAACGATGAAATCTCGCAGGGCGAAGCTGTGAGCAGAATTCAAAGCCGTGCACTGATCTTTATATCGGAGCAATACGGGTAGGAAGTACTGCTTGCGATATGCCAAAAAACATTGTAGAATAGCAGAAAGGCACAACATAAGGAGAGTAAGCATGAAGATAAGCTTTTTTGGAGCGGCAAGAGAAGTTACAGGCAGCTGCCACTGTGTTGAGTTTAACGGCAAGCGGTTTTTAATAGACTGCGGCATGCAGCAAAGCGCAGGAGCGGGAAGTGACCAGTCTTTTCCGTTTCATCCGGGCGAAATAGACCATGTGATAGTTACCCACGCGCATATAGACCATTCGGGAAGACTGCCGCTGCTTGTAAAAAACGGCTTTAAAGGCAGTATTTATGCTACCGAACCGACATGTAAGCTGCTTGACATAATGCTGCGGGACAGCGCTCACATACAAGAGCTTGAAGCGCAATGGGCGAGCCGCAAAAAGAAACGTTCGGGCGGGCATGTTCCGGAACCGCTATATACGATGGCTGATGCATGCCGGGTTTTTCCGCTGCTTGTGCCATGCAGATACGATGAAATTATTAAGCTTGGCGACGATGAAAAAATACGCTTTACAGACGCGGGGCATTTACTGGGCTCGGCTTATGTGGAAATGTGGCTCACAGACGGTGATGTGGAAAAAAAGCTTGCGTTCTCAGGTGATATCGGAGCACCCGGCCACCCGATGATATGTAACCCCGGTTTCATTAAAGAAGCAGACATAGTCGTAATGGAATCCACTTATGGTGACAGGAACCACACACATGCTTTTGATACTGTCACAGAGCTTGCCAAAGTAATTGACACAACTCTGGCAGGAGGCGGAAACGTTGTCTGTCCGTCATTTGCTATCGGCAGAACACAGGATTTGCTCTATCACATACGCGAGATAAAAGAACGAAACCTTGTACGCTCTGTTCCCGATTTTCCGGTATATTTGGACAGCCCGCTTGCATCGGCAGCAACAAAAATATATTCGGGCGAGCTTTTTGATTATCTTAACGATGAAACAAAAGAACTTATAGTATCCGGCACACAGCCGTTATCCTTTAGCAACCTGCGTATAACTGAATCTTCGGAAGATTCAAAAAGACTAAACGATGACAGAACACCAAAGGTTATAATTTCGTCGAGCGGAATGTGTGATGCGGGCAGAATCCGCCACCATCTAAAGCATAACCTGTGGAAACCCGAAAGCTCGGTGGTATTTACGGGCTTTCAAGCACTCGGAACACTTGGGCGCTCTATAATTGACGGGATTTCCAGTGTATCGCTTTTTGGCGAGGAAATTGCAATATGCTGCCAGATACATAACTTTAAGAGCATGAGCTCGCATGCCGACAAGGATAGCTTGCACAAGTGGATTGAGGCATTTGAGAGAAAACCGGAATGTGTTTTTGTAGTACACGGCGAGGAACACACATGCAAAAACTTTGCGGGACGCCTTATAGAACAAGGCTATACAGCTATAGCACCAAAGTATACCTCGGTCTATGACCTGATGACTTTTGAGCCTGTCTTTGAAGGGCGCGACATTATTCGCCGCAGTGACACAGAGCGGCCGGAACGCCGCGTATCACCTGTGTTTAACAGGCTTATGTTTGCAGGAGCAAGGCTCATGGAGGTCATTTCCCGTAACAAAGGTGGTGCGAACAAAGACCTGGCAAAGTTTGCCGACCAAATTGATGCGCTGTCAAATAAGTGGGACACATAGGTTGATAACAAGCGGGAGCTTGTGTATAATACTTTCATACTGAAACTACGGAGGAAGAGCTGTGGGCACAATTATAGCTGTGGCATCGGGCAAAGGCGGAACAGGAAAAACAACATCTGTCGCCGCTATTGCGTCATGCCTTGCAGTGCTTGGCAGCAAAACCTTATGTATTGATTTTGACACAGGTCTCGGAAACTTAGACCTGGCACTTGATATGACAGATTTTACAGTCATGGATTATCAGGACGTTTTGTCAGGGAATATGGATATTTTAGCAGCTTGCAGCGAGTCGCCGGAGATTCCTAATCTGTTTTATCTTTCAGCGCCCATGAATAAGCAATCACACGAGTCCGACCGCCCTGCAATTGTTGAGATGTTTGACAAAATCAGAGATCACTTTGAATACTGCATAATAGATGCGCCGCCCGGCATCGGAACGGGGTTCGAGCTAGCTCACAGCAATGTTGATATGTCAATAATAGTCACGACAGGCGAGCTTCCGTCTATACGGGATGCTGCCCGCGCTGCGGGCGCTCTGCGCGAGATGGGTGTAGAGAATCTAAGACTTATTGTCAACAGAGTCAGCAGAGTAAAATTTAAACGGATAAAAACTACTATAGATGATGTTATTGATGCCACAGGGGTACAGCTGCTTGGTGTTATCGCCGAGGACGACTATATTTTCAGAGCACTCCACGCAGGCATACCTCTTGTTTTATACAACAAACGAAAAGCAGCATATGATTTTCTTGATGCAGCTATGCGCATAAGAGGAGAAGATGTTCCTTTATATATCTGAGTTGTCTACAGGCAAGCGCTACGTTTTTTACGCACAGAAGGAGACTTATTTTGAACATCGCACTTCTTGCACATGACAGAAGAAAAGAACTGATGATACAGTTTTGTATAGCTTATTGCGGTATACTTGCAGAGCATTCGCTTTGCGCAACCAATACGACAGGCCGTCTCATAAGCGAGGCAACGGGGCTGCCTATCACGTTATACATGTCTTGTAACCAAGGCGGCAGCCAGCAAATAGGCTCGCGCATCAAGTATAACGAGCTTGATATGGTGTTGTTTTTTTGCGACCCGTTGCTTACGGAGGAATACCACGGCAGTGTAGCGGAGCTAGCGAGGCTTTGTGATGAGCACAATGTTCCGTTTGCATCAAATGTTGCAACAGCAGAGGTATTAATACACGGACTCAGGCGGGGAGACCTTGACTGGCGCGACATTGTTAATCCAAAAGGACAGGTAGTTTGAATATGATTAAACCACGGACCCTCTCCGGATTTATGGAGCTTTTACCACCGGAGCAGGTTTATTTTGATGAAATAATTAAGCGGCTTCGCGAGTCGTTTGCCGCATATGGCTTTACGGCTCTTGACACACCACTTATGGAAGCAGCAGAAATCCTTCTTGCAAAGGGTGGCGGAGAAACAGAAAAGCAGATATATCTACTGAGCAAGGGAGATAACGACCTTGCACTTCGATATGAGCTGACCGCTTCACTGGCTAAATATGTCACATTATATTACAATGACTTGACCTTTCCTTTTCGTCGTTTTGAAATTGGCAAGGTATATCGCGGCGAGCGCGCTCAACGCGGACGTTTTCGCGAGTTTTATCAAGCAGACATTGACATCATCGGCGACGGGTCACTTGATATCTTAAACGAAGCTGAGATACCGGGCATAATTTACAGCGCACTTCGTGCAATAGGGCTCGAGAAGTTTGTTATTCACATTAACAACCGCAAAGTACTCAGCGGGTTTTTTGAGATCCTCGGCATTGTTGAAGCAGCTACAGGAACTATGCGTGCAGTTGATAAGCTGTCAAAAATCGGTGCCGGTAAACTGTCTGAAATTCTCACTTTGGATTTAAGCCTTTCCCAATCACAAGCAGATGAAATAATTGCTTTCACAACAAGTGCGGATAATCCGTTTACTATTTTGGAAAAATATAAAGGCAAAAATGCAACTTTTGATAAAGGACTTGAAGAGCTTTCATTATTGCAAAAGCACATAAAAGATTTCGGAGTTCCCGATACACATTATAAGATAGATATTTCACTCGCGCGCGGGCTTGATTATTACACAGGAACTGTTTATGAAACATATTTGACCGATTATCCGGAAGTAGGCTCTGTGTGCGGAGGCGGCAGATATGACAACCTGGCAGGCTGCTTTACAGACAGAAAAATGCCGGGTGTCGGCATATCAATAGGTCTTTCGCGCTTGTTCTATATTTTACAGGAGCAGGGCTTGCTATGTGACGATTTTTATAGCACACCGGCAGATGTGCTTATTATCCCGATGACGGATGATTTATCTGATGCCATAAAGCTTGCGACATCTATGCGTGAATCGGGACTGAGAGTGCAGATATATACGGAAAACAAAAAGTTTAAAGTAAAGGTATCATATGCCGACAGGCTAAAAATCCCGTATGTTGTATTTCTCGGTGAGGATGAAATATCAAAAGCCATGATTACGGTAAAAGATATGGCAACCGGTGAGCAGACTACGGCGTCTGCGGGTATGTTGATTACCGGCATTTGTGATAAAATTAAAGAAGGTAAAAAAACGAATGAAAAAATTCTTATATAGGACTTTATGCGGTTTTTTTCTGGGCATGAGCATATTTGCGCCGGGATTTAGCGGAAGTCTTGTTGCAATAGCTATGGGTATTTACCACGAGGCAGTGAGAATTATCTCCAACCCGTTTAAGCAACTAAAGAAAAACTTAATGTTTATCACACCTGTCGGAACCGGCATGGTAATAAGTGCGGTACTTTTTGTTATTGCATTCAGGCAACTTTTTGATTCATACGAAAAAGCAATGTACCTGCTCTTTGCAGGCCTTATTGCCGGAAGTGTACCTATCGTCTTTATGGAAGTAAAAAAAGCGGGCTTCAAACCATATTATCTTATTGGAGCTTTTTTAGCATGTATAGCAGCAGTCGCAATCGGGGTGTTTGCCTCTGAAACAGGTCTTATGTCCGGAGACACAGCATCAATGTCGGACTGGCCGGGGCTTATAATCGGCGGTTTTGTGGCGGGTGTAACGGCATGGATACCGGGAATGAGCCTTTCGACGGTGCTTATTATTCTCGGAGTGTTCAGTCCGCTTATATATTCGGCAGAGGCACTGCTTCGAGGCGACCTTTCATATATAATCCCGATTGGACTGTTTCTTGTTTTTGTACTTGTCGGCTTAATGTCTACGGCAAAAGGTATAAAAATAGTCTTTGAAAAAATTCCCGGCTTTGCCAACACAACCGTTCTTGGTTTTATTCTCGGCTCGTTTATAAGTATAGCATATCAAAGTCATCAAATTTCTGATGAAGGCTTTACGTGGCTCATTGGCGGGGTAATGCTTGCAGTCGGCTTTGCCGTATCTGTTTCTTTCCTGCTGCTGAGCAGGGTAATTAACAAGGGTGATTAACTCCCGCGCAATGCCGCTTCACGGGGAGCGGCGGAGCTCTGTTGAAATATTTTGCAATTTTTTACACTTTATTTGCGCAATGAGCGCATTACGTACTATTGCGTCGTTCATATCCAGAAGTAAAATTTCTTCAATTTTACTTAAACGATATCTTAATGTATTTTCGTGAATATACAGCTTTTTTGCGGCATCTTTATAGTTGCCGCATTCAATATATGTTTCAATTGTTTTTATTGCATCAAAAGATAACCTGCCCTCATAATTTTCTAAAATACTTAAACAACTGAGATCAACCATAGCTAAATCAGTGGTGTTTAAAACGACATAAGCTGATAAAAGAGGATACGAAAAACACTTTTTATCTTCCCATAAAGCTTTTCCTATTAAAAGAGCTTCTTTCGCTTCGTTGTAACTTGTTGTTATGTTATTAATACCGGAATAAAAATTGCTAATAGCAATAGCATCCTCTTTGTTTTCGTAAGCACAGTATCCTAACTCATTGTAAAGCATGAATTGCCATTTAGTTATGAATTCGCAAGAAGATGGTAAAAACTCTAATATAACCAAGGCGTAAGAAGCGCAAAACTCTTTTTCATAAAAAGCACTTACTTTTCCCATTCTTAAAAAATGGATATCGGAAAGCAATTTTTTTATATTACCATATATTTTATCTATGTTATCTGAACTAATCAATAAAACACCGGTGACGACTGTTTCGTCCGGTTTGTAAAGTTCATCCGACATACAGCTAATACTCTGCGTTAAATTATTCTTTTTTAATGAACATAAAATGCTTTGATAGAATTCTTCCCTAGAAGAAGAGGCAGGATTTTTTTCAATACTTATCTCAGAAACCTTTGCTCCTGATTGTGTGTCGTAATAAGATGAAATAATATCAGACCAACCAAAATGGTATGGTATTTCGATTACAGGAAAATTCGCTTCATCAGCAAGAAGTTTAATACTTTCTGATATATTGCTTATAAACCTTCCTCTTTTTATACCTATAGCACTAACATTTGCATTAATAAGATTATTAATAAAATGTTCAAGCTGCCATTCATCACCACCAAACATAAAACCCGAGGTTAATATGAACTCGCCTCCTTTAAGCCACTTATAACTATCCGGGGCATCCATTATTGAAACAGCTTTAATTTCTCTGTTTAAACCATTAAAGCCTGCAATTACCTTTAATTCACTTAAGCTTGGTATTGTTAATAGTGATTTTACAGTTTTCATAATAAACGTCTCCAAATCATGTTCAACTTTATTTTCTGTATAACATTACGATGCAGTTTAAGATTATATAGAAATATTCAAAATTGATTCTACATTATAATAACTTTTTTTTCAATATGACCTATTATTGTAGAAAATCTACAATAAAAAAATTAAATTTCTCATTTTTCAACGATGACATTTTTGCATTAGCTATAGTACTATTTTTGCGATAATGATAAGTATAAAATTGTATTACATAGAGTTGGCTAAACAAGTAACTGGAGGAAACAACGTTGAAAAAGAGGATTGTTGCGTTATTACTATCAACAGCAATTTTATTGTTACTTAATTCATGCAGTAATGTTAATGATAATACTAATAATAGTATTGTTGATATAGGTCCACGCCCCGTTTTTGACATACCAATTCGAAAAAGACCGATAGAACTATTTTCGAATCTTCTGCAGATTTATATGAAAATAGCACCTTCAAACAATGGCTTGTTTGTATATGCGGCAACAAAAGATGAACCAAATAATCAACAGTTACTTTTTTGTAACACAGATGATGGAAGCATCACAACTCCGTATACATTACCGGATTGTTTTTTACCTAATGATATGATTACACTGTCAGATGGTTCTCTCATAGTTGCCGGCAGATATGTTAAATATAATGATGCCGGTGCCATTGAATGGATAGACGAACACTTTAATATTTATCATTTTACAGAAACAAATATAACACATATATTACAAAGCTCAGAATATATGTCCTTAGGATTGTTTAACAGCCTTGCGGTTGATGAAAAAAATGAACGTTTATATATCTTAGTTAATTCTGCGGTAGTTGCTTTTTCGTTAACTGGTGAATTATTGTTTGAAGCTGAGGTCGATGGATTAGCTCATGATATTATCTTTTCTGAACAAACAGATACATTATATGTGATGATAACTAACGCGCCTGATATGAAAATACTAGTTTTTAGAGAAACTGAAAATGAATTTCAAGAACTCACACGTTTTAAAGGGGGTTCAATAGGAGCGATGATTCATAGAAGTGATAATTACTGTTTTTACATAGAATATCAGAATGTGTTATTTGGATATGATAAAGCATCAAACTCATTCATAGAGTTATTTCATTTAAGTACACAAGGAATATCTGGATGGATTCCTTTCATATGTCAATATAAAGATAATTATATAGTTCTTGTAGATGATATAGTTAAAGGAACTGTAAAGCTATTAGAATTTAAAGTAATTGAAGAGTATGATGGACCTGTAGAAATAATTAAATTGGGAAAATTCGGAACTGGAAGAGACTTATTAGTAGAAGCATTTATGGCAGACTTTAATTTCTTTAATCCTCAATATATAATTCAAATTATTGATTATTCTATTTATGATGATGATGCTGTATCGATGCTTCACATGGACGTTATAAAAGGAGATGCTCCTGATATATTTCTTCTGGCTGAACCAAATATGCAAAGTAATATACTGCCTATATTTCAATATATAAGCGGCGAAAAATTACTAAATATTGCACCATACATGGAACGTGATTTAGACTTTGATACTTTATGGTCAAGTGCATTGCAAGCATTATATATAGATAATGCATGCTACTTTGCTGTGCCATCATTTACAATGCATGCTATTGTTGGAAAAAGCAATGTGATTAATGAACTTAATTCTAATAGCATTAATACATTTTTTAACTTTCTAAAAACCGACTTAACAAGCAGTAATCCTAATTTTGTTTTTGATTTATCACAAAGTGATTTTGTTGTTGATTTTGTATTATCAAACATAAATGAGTTTGTCAACTACAATACAGGCGAAGCTTATTTTGATTTAGGCACATTTTCAACATTGCTTGAAGCAGCGAATGAAATGACACCAATTAATGAGTGGGATATAACATATTTTTCGCGGGGCTTAGGGCAAGCAACAACAATAAACTTAGATATATTTGGGCGTTTGGCTTCGTATGGAGCAGCACTGAATAATGATTTTATGGTAACAGGGTTTCCTGGAGAGCCTACGGGAGTTGCGATGATTCCGAGACATATCTTTGGCATTTCTTCTGCTACAGAACACACAGAAGGTGCATGGGCTTTTTTGCGCGAAATGTATGAGAATGAAAATCTCCACGAAAACAGAGAAGCAAAATTTACAATGAATAAAATGTCATTTGATAATTCTGCAAAAACATATATTGATGTGACATCAAGATATATAAATGAACATGAAGAGGGATACTATATTAGTAGTGACGATTTTGAAATATTTGTTACACATGTTGATCCTTTAGATATAGTAAATAAAGCAAAATATCTAATAGAGAAGATAGACCGTATATATATAGTGGATTATTCTCTGATAAATATAATTATGGAAGAATTGCCTGCATTCTTTACGGGTAATAAAACAGCAGAGAGTACTACGCAGGTCATCCAAAGCAGAGCGCAAACATACTTGTGGGAATTGAAGTAGTTGTTATGAAATACATTAATTAAAGAGAGGTGTTTTATCAATGAAAAATCATGGTTTAAGATTGTTGTCTGCTTTTATACTTGTAGTTATTGCCTTAAGTACTGCAACAACTGCGTTGGCTGTTCCTCCGGGAAATGTAGCTTTTTGGCACACAAGTGGTAATGTACACTTCTTTCTTCCTGGTGATTCACAAAACAAGGTAGGTAAAGGAGATGCGAATCTTACAAGAAAAGTTAGTATTATTCAAGCAGCAAATAATGAAATTGGAACATTTCCCAAAGTGACAATTAACGGAATTTTTCAAAAGAATAAAGATGATTATGACACAGATAACGCTATAAGGTATTTTCAAGCAAGATATCGCATAAAAGTTGATGGTCATGCGGGGAATAATACATGGACAAAACTAGATGAAGAGTTAGGTTACAACGCTAATGGACCTGCACTCCCATACATTTAGCCATTAATTATACTGAAAAACAATAAAATTTATTTCTAAAATAACAACTACTCAATAAAATGAGCTCCTCAATGACGAAGTCAACGAGGAGCTTGATATAATTGTTGACATTTACAAGATGATAGCTGTCTCTTACCGAATAATATGTAATTGTATTAAACCTACAATAAAAAAAATAACTTTCTCATTTTTCAACGATGACATTTGCACTTTTCTTATGATATGGTAGCCATGCAAACTCGAGTGATGCAATTATATAAGCAAACATTTATAAGGAAAGGTGTATAATCATGAAAAGAATTATTACCATTATTATAGTTGCGATAGTTGTTATTTTATTTTCTTTATGGTGCTATGTTGAGTACAGCAAAAGAGCACAGATAATTCTGATGATAGATTCGGACAAAACAATCAGCAGTTTACAGGTATGGTATATAAACCATGAAACCAACGAAAGAAATGAAATACAAGATATAAACAGTGATACAATAATTAACTATTTAAAGGGACTGGAAATAAAATGGCTTACAAATGACACTGTTTCAACAGACGGTACTGTTTTAGAAATTTATTATGTAGAATCTAATGGTATCAACGATTATATAATCCCCGCCTTTTTTGGCAAGCACCATATAACGATGAGGCCCAATGGAAAAGACGGAACAATGGTAGCATATACTATAGTTAACGGTGAAAGAGTTTTGGAAGACATCCTTCAGTTATTAAGTATTGATAATAAACAAGGGTGATTAACTCCCGCGCAAAGCCGCCTCACGGGGAGCGGCGGAGCTCAATAATACGGTCGCGCAGTGCAGCAGCATACTCAAATTCGAGAAGCTTTGCAGCCGCGGCCATTTGTTTTTCAAGCTTTCTGATTTCCTCTTCAAGCTCTCTTCCTGTAAGCTTGATGCCGCCAACAGTGCCGGTCTCGGCAAGGCTGTCATCCCGTTTAGATATTTCAAGAAGATTTCTTACGTCTTTAATTATAGTTTTCGGAACAATACCGTGCTTTTCGTTAAACGCGCGCTGTGTTTCTCTGCGGCTGTCCGTTTCATCAATTGCCGTGCTCATAGCTGCAGTCACCTTATCGGCATACATGATGACAAGCCCCGATGCGTTTCGGGCTGCTCTGCCGATAGTTTGAATCAGTGACATTGCGCTTCGCAAAAACCCTTCCTTGTCAGCATCGAGAATAGCAACAAGTGACACCTCGGGCAGGTCCAAACCCTCGCGCAGTAGATTTATTCCAATCAGCACATCAAACTCACCGAGCCGGAGGTCGCGGATGATTTCCATTCTCTCGGTAGTGGTGATATCGTGGTGCAGATACCTGACACGGATACCCGCGCCTTTTAAAAACGCAGTCAAATCCTCTGCCATTTTTTTTGTAAGAGTAGTCACAAGCACCCGTTCGCTTTTTTTGCTTCGGGTGTTTATTTCGGATATCAGGTCATCAATCTGACCCGTAACCGGGCGTACAGATATTTCAGGGTCGAGCAGTCCGGTGGGCCTGATAACCTGCTTAACAACCTGACCCGAGCGGGAACACTCATACTCACTTGGTGTCGCCGAGACATACACAACCTTACTCAACCGCTCATTAAACTCATCAAAATTAAGAGGTCTGTTGTCAAATGCCGAGGGTAAGCGAAAGCCATAATTTACAAGATTTTCTTTTCGCGACCTGTCGCCTGCATACATGGCGCGGACCTGAGGAAGTGTGACATGGCACTCGTCGACAAACAAAACAAAATCCTTTGGGAAATAATCAAGTAGTGTCATAGGCGCGCTGCCGGGAGCGCGGCCGGTTATAATCCTTGAGTAATTTTCTATTCCGTTACAATACCCAAGCTCTGTGAGCATTTCGATATCATACATTGTGCGCTGTTGTAGGCGCTGCGCTTCGACAAGCTTGTTATTTGCCTCAAGATAATCCAAGCGCTCATTCATTTCGGCCTTTATTTCGGCAATAGCGTTTTCGATTTTTTCTTCTGTTGTGACATAGTGCGAAGCGGGATATATTGCAATATGCGACAAAGCCTTTGACGGTATTCCCGACACAACATGAACCTCGCTGATGCGTTCTATCTCATCGCCAAAAAACTCAACCCTGATAGCATGGTCGCGTGCATAGGCCGGCAGAATTTCTACAGTATCGCCACGTACGCGAAAAGCATTACGCTCAAAAGCAACATCGTTTCTTTCATAACGGATTTCTACGAGCTTTTTAAGAAGACTGTCTCTGCTTTGGTTAGCACCCTCCCGTAAAGAGATAACCATACTCGAGTAGTCTATCGGGTCGCCAAGCCCATATATACAGCTGACGGAAGAAACGACCAATACATCCGGACGCTCAAAAAGAGCCGAGGTTGCCGAGTGACGCAAGCGCTCTATTTCGTCGTTAATAGAACTGTCTTTTTCGATATATGTGTCGGTATGAGGGATGTAAGCCTCGGGCTGGTAGTAATCGTAATATGAGACAAAAAACTCAACGGCATTATTCGGGAAAAATTCACGAAACTCGCTGCAAAGCTGGGCAGCAAGTGCCTTGTTGTGCGCCAGCACAAGAGTCGGCTTTTGAAGCTGCTCGATTGTTTTTGCCATTGTA
>Ga0123356_10002711_pt1 | contig 18816 bp, 14 predicted proteins | sample TergutEmb28metaG_2_FD_92546 | JGI IMG/M metagenome (GOLD analysis project Ga0123356, IMG submission 92546) | Embiratermes neotenicus P3 segment gut microbial communities from Petit-Saut dam, French Guiana - Emb289 P3 | ecosystem: Host-associated > Arthropoda: Insects > Digestive system > Gut ...
AGTTGTATAACTTATTAATATATTTTCATTTTCAATTAGCAGTTCCATAAAATGAGTGAAGTTTGTTTCATTGTATTTTTCCGACTTCTTCAAAGAAATTATTTTAGCTCTTAGTTTTTCATCGGTATAATTTGCCGGATGTCTTCCTGAGTTTCCGTGTATTACGGCACTAATACCTTGTTCCCTGTAAGCTTTTTTTAGTTATTTTACTCTTCTTGCGCTTAGTTTTAACTTTCTTGCTACTTCAAGAACCGTGTATTTACCTTCTACCGCTCCCTGGATATAAGCGAGTTTTCCTGCTGTTTCTTTGCTCATGGTATATTTCATCCTCCTATTTTAACAAGGGGGGTGCAATTTTCCCTCGTTATTCTTAGGGGTGAAATTATCACAAGTTAACTACATTTTTTATTTTTGAACTTGACAATATTCTGAATATGTGATATATTGAACACATCCTCGTAAGAGGATCGCCACTGGAAGAGGCGGCGATGTAGCCTCTTTCGCCGTTACCCCGACCACGTAAAGGTCGGGTATTTTTTTGCTTATTTCGCACTACCTATTATTGCTCGTAAATCTTTGTATGACCAATTATAAAATTCACCAGTTTTTTCAAAAAAACAGAGGAAGTTGCCATCATCTAATCGTTCTTTTAATTCACCTGCTATTTTTGCTTTTACTGCTTTCACCTTTATATCTGACGACAATTGAATAAAAACAGAATGTGACTGCGATGGATAATTAACAGGAAGATTAGTTTTAAGAAGAGATTTTCCCTGTTTATACCCCCTCTTAAACTCTAATCCAAGTGTCTTTATCGTTCCTGAGACAACTTTTAATTCCATTATTGTTCCATCAATAATTGTATCGGGATGTCTTTTATTTGGTTCTTGTTCTTTTTCACTTTCTGGCAGAAAAAACGCCACACTTCCCCTACTTGTTAGAATCCGCGCTTGAGACATCTCCTTATCCCATTTAACTGGTTCCCTTATCCTCTGCGAAAGGCGGCTTTTTGCTACCCATATATTAGGCTCTGTTGCAATCCATTCCTCATCAGGAAATAAATCACCAGCCAACGCAAGAGATTTCTTATAATTTTTAGACATTTTGGATTTTTTATACTTAAATCATTTCACGCTTCATTGATATAAGCATCGTGTATTATAACTTTGGATTCTTCCAAAGCAGCCAAAACCCTGCCGCTAAAACACACTCAGATTTTGGGTTTCTATTTCAAAAAAAGAAACAAGGTGAAATATTTCCAACTCAACCTTGAATTTTTATTATATATGTTTATATATCGATTGTCAAATTAGTGACAGACGTAAATTACTGACGACGATCTTTTTTTTGCTTGGCAAAATTAATATTTTATACGATATTCTATATATCCTTACGATTACGTCACCATTTGCGTTACTTTTATTTTAATAAGGAACTGGAATTTTTTTCCCATTTTCATCATAAATTGTAAAATATCCTTCGTTATGTATAACGATATATTTTTCATACCAAATTTGTATTACTCTTCCATGAAAATCGGATAATTCTGTTAATATTCTACCATCATATGTTATTATTTTATTATAACATAATATATTATTACCTAATTTTAAAGGATAACCAAAACCATAGTTGTCTTTTTTTAATCTTAATTGAATTTCTTCTTTAGTTATTAAATTATAAATAAAAATATTGAAATATTCATCATAATAATTTACAATTGGTTTATAAACCAAAAAATCACCTTGAATAAACATATGTTTACGATTATCAGAGTGAAAAATCAAAGAAAATCGTTTAATTTCATTACCTTGTTTATTAATTATATAAAAATCAGAATTATTTTCTGATAAAATTGCATAATTCCCTTGAAAATTTATATATTCATTACCAATTGATGGAAGATTAATAAGGTTATATCTTGCTGGAATAGCCATTCTTCCTGTTATTCCCAAATATCCCCATAATCCTCTCGAATTCCGAACTGCCAATAACCCACTTGAAAACCTCCCTGATGTATTTTCTAAAGAAACTGGTAACTCAAATAACTTTCTGAATGATGTATCAATTGCAATAACCTTATAATTTTCATCATATATAAAAGCAATCCCTTCATTAAAGAAATTACCAGAATAACAAGTAATTATACCATTTATAATATAATTTATAGGTGATGATTCTCCATTCATTTTTATTGAATAAAATCTATTATTCATTTTTCCCCAAGTAATACCACTAGAGAAATCACCCATATGAGAAAAATTATATATAATTTCTGTACCATCTGTTTTAAAAAATGTTGTTGTATTTGAATCTATATGCATTTTTCGTAACATACCATTAACAAATGGTATTGGCATACTATCAGGTAAGCCAAATGAACGAAATTGTGCAGGAATTATTATTTTTCCAGTTTGGTCTATATATCCAAATAATCCTGGCGTCCATTCATCTTCATAAGGAAGAAGATCCCCAAATGCAGAAATATTAAATAATAAAAAAATAATAAATAAATATAAATATTTCATAATATGCTCCTAAAACTACTATATAAAGTTTTAATAAATTTTGTCAATATTTTATAAGAATTTGGTGATGTAAATTTAGATTTTTCTTTATAACTACGGGTACTTCTTCTTAAAACCGTCAACTCGTGCGGAGGGCGTTACTGTCATTGGGGATTTATCGCCCCGTACAAGATATTGATAACCTATCCCTGCAATCATGGCGGCGTTGTCTCCGCATAGTTCAAGCGGCGGAAATATGCAGTTAAGGTGCGTTTGCTGCGAAAGGCAGGCGCGAAGATAACTATTGGCAGCAACGCCACCGCCTGCGACAATTGTGGTTAGCCTTGTATCTTCTGCTGCATTTAAAAGCGCGCGTAACAGAATATTTACTGCTGTTTTCTGGAAAGAAGCGGCAATATCATCGTTTGTAAAATTTTCTTTTACCTTAAAAAGATCCAGTTGATTGATCACTGCGTTTTTAAGTCCTGAATAAGAGACATCATATCTGTGAGCACCCTTGTGAAGCGACGGCATTGGAAAACGGAATGCTTTACTGTCGCCGTTTTTTGCCATTTTATCGATTACTGCTCCGCCAGGATAGCCAAAATTATAGTGTTTGGCAATTTTATCAAATGCTTCACCTGCAGCATCGTCAATAGTTGTTCCCATAACAGTAATTTCGTCAAAGTTATCTGCGCGGCAGATAATCGTATGACCGCCGGAAACTAGCAGTCCTAAAAACGGATATTCCGGTTTATTTTCTGCAATTAGCCGCGGAGCATATAAATGCGCTAACATGTGATCAACTGCAATTAACGGGATATTTCGAGCCCAGGCGAAAGCCTTGGCAAATGAAAGACCAACCAATAATGCCCCCAACAACCCCGGACGGCTTGTTACGGCAACTGCATCGACGCCGTCTACTCCAAGTCCTGCCTTATCCAGCGCTTCTTTCACAACTGCATAAATCCACTCTGTATGCTTGCGGCTTGCGATTTCCGGCACTACACCGCTCCACGGCGCATGAAACGGTATTTGTGTGGCAATTACATTTGATAAAATTTTTTCACCGTCTTGCACAACAGCGGCGGAGCATTCATCGCATGAGGTTTCTATACCAAGAACTATCATTTCATTTTATTATATCAGAAGCGGTTTTTATAGTATAACCCTGTTCAACAAAAAGCGGAAATTGTTCTGCAAGAAGAGGCGCTAAATCAGGCGACCAGGCATGGCCAATCATAACTGCGCTGCCGGATCTTTGCGCTCTTGTAAGACCATTAAATATATACCGGAGCATAGCATCCTTATTTTGTTCATTATCAATAAAAATATTTCTTTCGGCAATCTTTAATCCCATTTGACCGGCAACAACAGGTACGACAGTTTCGGCAGTTGTTCTTGAATCCAGAAAGTAAATATTATGCTCAGCGCAAAAAGCCAAAATGGTTTGCATAATTTCCCTGTCTGAGGTAATCTTTGAACCCTGATGATTGTTCATTCCAGTTACAGGTCCTACTTCTGCAAGATTCTTTGCCAGTACTGCTCTTATTTCTGAAACGCTCATCCCCGAATAAATCGCACTGGGACCTGGATCCTGCGCTCCTATCGCTTCCATGGGCTGGTGAAGTATTACTTCTTTCCCGCTTTCCCTGATACGTTTTGCAGTTTCTGCAGAATTGGGAAGCCCTGGTAAAACCGCAATTGTAAGCGGCCCGGGAATACGTAAAAAAGGTTCAATTTCTTTCATGTTATTTCCTGCATCGTCAATAACAAAAACAAGCGTACCTCTGTTTTCAACTGGAGGCCTTGGAGTAATTACAGCGGAAACCGTTGTCGCTGCAGGCGCTGGCGGCTCTTCACGCGAAGGACGTCTCGCTGCCGAAACAGGCTGCGGTTCAACCGGAACTGCTGCCGGAGCAGGTTCAATAACTACAGATATTGCAGGCTCAGTTTTTTGCGTATCTTCAGCGGCTTCCTGTACTACAGCTTCATTATCATTATTCATCGAAGAATGGACCATTATTACAGCGCATGAAATTAATGCAGAAATAGCAACTAGTACGCCAACCAGTAAAAAAGCTCTTAGTGCTTCCGAGTACCCTTTGAACCCTGCTTTCCTTCGTTTTTTCACGGTTTTTCGTATAGTTTTCTTTGTTTTTACCGGTTTTTTCATACTTTCCCATTATTATCGGCATTTTTAGTCAATAACTGTCTATGGTCCTTTAACCACAGATTTGAGAACAAAATTCATATAAAATACTATACAGCATAATAAAGTTGTCATTTAACAGGAAATTCATCAAATTTAATCATAAAAAAAGCAGTTTTATTAGTATATCAACTAACAACATCTTGACAAAATCATAAAATTTGATATAATTTAACAAAGAGAATAGGGGGATTTTATGAGTCTTAAAATCAAACTGACGGCAATAATTTTTGCAATGATTACAGTAATAATTGTAGTTCTTTCGTTAATTACAATTACAACATCAAGCAGGTTGCAGACAACAACCACGTACATGTTTACGGATGCATTAGCAGAAGCAAATGCAAGAGAAATTGCTCGCCGAATCGAAACTTTTACTAATTACGGAAAGATTCTTTCAGAAATTTTTAATGAGTTCGAAACTAGTCCTGAAAATATCCGCAGAGATAATTTTAGAAACTTTATGGAAGGTATAATACAACAGAATCCGCGCATTATTGGAGTTTGGACTGCCTGGCAGCCCAATTCTATCGACACTTATGATGCACAGATTGGACAGTTTCAATCCTACTTTACCAGAAGAAGAACCGGCGATGTTGAATATGTCAGGGAAGGATATGATGGCTGGCAGGGGTTTCTGTCAGGTATGACAGATAAACCTGTAATCTCATCCCCTCAATGGGTAGAAATTTTTGGTTACGGAACTGTTCCTGTTATAAATATAATGTATCCGGTTAAAAACAAAGCAAACAGACTTGTTGGGCTTGTAGGAATTAACTATGTAAGCGCAATGCAGGAAATTGTTGAAGATATTATTTCGGATGTCTACGATGGAAGAGGAATTGGCGCTGTTTATGCAAATGACGGTACAATTGTTGCTCACTATGTTCAAGACAGAATTGGAGACAATATTAATACAAACGCAGGTGAGAAAACCTTGCTGGGTACCGAGCATGCACGTGTTGTTCAGTCGATAAGGAACGGCGGTGAAAACGGCAACCTTCTGGCGATTGACGAGTATTCTCCGGTAATGAGAACAAACTTGCATCTTATTTACTACCCTATTGTTATAAGCGGCATAGATACGCCATGGTCGTTAATGTTGGGTATTCCCAAAAATGTAATTGATGAACCCATTATTAATATGACAATGACCACGCTTCTTTTCGCATTAATAATTCTTGTTTTATCAGCGGTTGTTACCTTCTTTGTGGCATCCGGCATAATTAAACCAATTATCAGAGTAACTTTAACTCTAAAAGATATATCCGAAGGCGAAGGCGATTTAACAAAGAGAATTGATAATAATGCAAAAGATGAAGTTGGCGCTCTCTCCCGCTATTTTAACGATACGATTGAAAAAATCAGAGCGCTTGTATTGGTTATTAGAGAAGAAGCGACAAAATTATCTGATATTGGCGCAGATCTTTCCAGTAATATGAATGAAACTGCAGCCGCTGTAAACGAGATTACTGACAATATTCAAAGCATTAAAGGCCGTGTTATTAACCAGAGCGCCAGTGTCAGCGAAACAAACGCGACAATGGAACAGGTTACCGTTAACATTAACAAGTTAAACTCCCACGTTGAAGATCAAAACACCAATGTTTCCCAGGCATCTGCAGCCATTGAACAAATGGTAGCAAATATTGCATCTGTTACAGAAACATTGATCAAAAATGCCGCAAATGTTAAGTCACTTAAGGAATCTTCCGAAGTTGGACGCAATGGATTACAGGAAGTTTCCTCTGATATTGCAGAAATCGCGCGTGAATCAGAAGGTCTTTTGGAAATTAACTCCGTTATGGAAAATATCGCAAGCCAGACCAACCTGCTTTCGATGAACGCCGCTATTGAAGCTGCTCACGCAGGCGAAGCAGGAAAAGGTTTTGCTGTTGTTGCTGACGAAATAAGGAAGCTCGCAGAAAGCTCAAGCGAACAGTCCAAAACAATCGGTTCGGTACTTAAAAAGATTAAAGATTCTATCGATAAAATTACCCGTTCAACTGAGAATGTTCTTAATAAATTTGAATCTATCGACTCCGGCGTTAAGACTGTTTCTGAACAGGAAGAAATTATCCGCAATGCAATGGAAGAACAGGGAGAAGGCTCCAAACAGGTTCTTGACGGCGTAAGCCACCTTAACGACATAACAAGACAGGTAAGAAGCGGCTCGAACGAAATGCTTAGCGGAGCAAAAGAAGTTATACAGGAAAGCACAAATCTGGAAAGAGTAACCCAGGAAATAACTTCCGGTATGAACGAAATGGCATCAGGCTCTGATCAGATTAACGTTGCGGTTCACCAGGTAAATGAAATAAGCATTAAAAACCGCGATGGTATTAACAAGTTAATGAAAGAAGTATCACGCTTTAAGGTTGATTAATAAAAATGCTTCGCATTGGGGCACGGAGAGCCAGAGGACATTTAATATTGTCTTCCCTCCGTGTCTTTTTTTTGATAATATTTTATACATGATTGATTTTTTAGCAGATAAAACTCAATTGGCAGACAGCTTAGGAGTTAACCCTGCTACTGGCCTTTCTGATACCCAAGCAAAAATAAATGCTGAAAAATACGGCAGCAATTCCCTAACCCGCACTAAACCAGAATCACTTTTAAAACGAATATGGACTTCTATAACAGAGCCGATGATCCTCTTATTATTGCTCGCGGCTTTTATTGCGCTTTTTGTAAACATAACAAGCGCAGTTTCTGGAGGCGAAACTGATATTTTAAAAGTTATTGGTATTTTTGCCGCGATTTCAGTTTCTGTAGTAATTACTGTTGCAATGGAAGGTAAAAGCGCAAAAACATTTGAAGCCTTAAACAGAATTAACGAAGATATCGTAGTAAAAGCTCTGCGTAACGGAAATGCCGTTATGTTAAACCAGCGCGATGTTGTAACAGGTGATGTGCTTCTGCTCTCTACAGGCGATAAAATCCCTGCCGACGGAAGATTACTGGAAAGCACTGAACTTTCCGCCGACGAATCTGCTTTAACAGGTGAAAGTATTCCTGCAAAAAAAAACGCAAACCTTGTTATAACAGACGAAAAAACTCCGCTTGCAGAGCGGCATAACATGCTATATTCCGGAACATTTATTACAAACGGTTTTGGCAAATTACTTGTTACTGCCGTTGGCGGAAAAACTGAATTTGGTAAAATTGCAAGCGAACTATCCGGCACACAAAAGACCACTACTCCACTCCAGGAACGCCTTGGTAGAATGGGAAAATTTATCGCTATTGCAGGCATTATTGCAGCCGCAGTTCTCTTTATTTCGCAGTTTTTATCTTTTGCGCGTATTGGAGAAATAACTTTTGCAAACATAATGGATGCGTTTTTAATGAGCATTGTTTTGATTGTTGCCGCGGTTCCAGAAGGCCTGCCTACAATCGTTGCTGTGTCTCTTTCTTTAAACATAATTAAACTTTCCAAACAAAATGCGCTTGTAAAAAAAATAATTGCATCCGAAACCGTCGGCTGTATTAATGTTATTTGCTCCGATAAAACAGGAACTTTAACAGAAAACAAAATGACAGTGAACGGTGAAATTAAAGACGAAAATATACTGCGAAATATTTGCATTAATAGCACGGCAGAAATAGGAAAAAATAATTTATTTATTGGAAACCCTACAGAGTGCGCTTTACTAACATCGGCAAAAAAAGCTGGCTGGGACTATATAGAACAACGCAAAAATGCAAAATATGCGCATGTGTTTCCGTTTACATCAGAAAAAAAGAACATGACTACAGTTGTGCAAAATAACAGCGCGCAAAAAAGCGATACTTTTACAGCTTACAGCAAAGGAAGCCCGGAAAAAATATTTTCGTTATGTAATATAGACGAAAACTCGCGCAAAAAAATCGAAGAAGAAATTACTGTCTGGCAAGAAAAAGCCTGTCGTATAATAGCGTTTTCACACAGGCAACTGGAAAACGGCGAGCGATTTGCCGGAAGCGAAGAATCAATCGAAAGCGGCATGGTTTTTGACGGGTTTGCCGCAATTTCTGACCCATTGCGCGCGGATGTGTATGACGCGGTTAGCCAGTGCCGTCTTGCAGGCGTTGATATTAAAATTTTAACAGGCGATAACATTATTACAGCAACGGCAATAGCGAATGAACTTGGCGTTTTGGGAGAAAACCGCATTGCAGTTGAAGCGCGCGAACTGGAACAGCTAAGCGACGAAGAATTATCGCAAAAATTGGAAACAATAACAGTTATCGCGCGCAGTACTCCTGTAATTAAAATGCGCGTAGTTAATCTTTTAAAAGCAAAGGGAAATGTAGTTGCTGTTACTGGCGACGGAATTAACGATGCGCCTGCGCTTAAAAACGCGGATGTTGGAATTGCAATGGGTATTTCCGGCACAGAAGTTTCAAAAGAAGCAAGCGACATTGTTTTACTGGATGATTCATTTGCGACAATCGTAAAAGCAATCCGCTGGGGGCGCGGAATTTTTGAAAACTTTAAAAGGTTTATTTGCTTTCAGTTAACAGTTAATATCGCCGCTGTTATTACAGTGCTTGTCTCCACCACTATCCTTGGGCTTAAATCGCCGCTTTCTGCACTGCACCTGTTATGGATTAACATAATCATGGACGGCCCTCCTGCGCTTGCTCTTGGCCTGGAACCAATAAGCGGCGATCTTATGAAAAGACAGCCAATAAAACGAAGCGAAAACATACTTTCTCCTGCGCTACTTGTGCGTATTATAGTATCTGGGCTTTATATTTCGGTAATATCGCTTTTACAGCACAGGTTTGATATTTTAAGCGCAGGAGCTGAATATGCAGCGACTGTCAATTTTGCTTTGTTTGCCATGTTTGCGCTTTTTAATGCGTTTAACTGCCGGGAACTTTTTACCACTACTATTTTTAAAAACTTCTTTAAAAATAGACTTATGCTAATTGTAACATCAACAACAATGGCAGTACAAATCGTTATTATTCAATATGCAGGAGCTGTTTTTGGCACCATTCCGCTGCCGCTGGAATTATGGGGTAAGATATTCGCAGTAGCGGTAAGTATTGTGGTGATTTCAGAGGTAGTTAAGGTTACTATAAGAATTATATCAATTTTCCGATAATATAGTATGAGAAAATGTTTTCTGGGATTACTCATTTTTCTGGGTTTTTCAGTCCTATCTGCCCAGGATTTGAGCCTTACTGCAGGCGATCTGCTGCTGGAATTAAGAGCAGACGGCGGTTTTCACCTATTTATCAGGAAAAAGCCAGATATTGCATCAGTCCTTTTAACTGAAACAACACGAGACCCCAACCTGCAGGCAGATAACTACGCATACCGCGCAGGTGAATGGAATGCAATTAACGGTGACGAAATACGTATTTTAAACGGCGTTCCAATACCCAGAGAAAGCCGTATCTATTCATTAATTTCTTCTACGGTTGTAAATCATCCAGCACTCGGACATGCTTTTCATATCTATATTCCCTATATTCTTTATTACGGCTACGAAGGCGCACGTCATGGAGAAGTATATCTGACTGACGGAACTTTTTTAAATGTCCGTACCTTTTCACTTCCATACGCCGACTATCGCGGCGCATTCAGAGATAACCCGTTTTCTCTGGAAGCAAGACAAGAACCGCTTCCGGGACCGCCTGAAGGCATTTATTTAAAAGAAGCTCTTGAAGCATTTACAGAAATCGCAAAATCCGGAAGCGGTGAATTAGTATATGTCCGCGGACCTGATGATGTTGTAGATCAAATAAAAACCCTGTTGGAAAAAGAAAAAGGGAAAACACTCGATCTTGTTATTTGCCTTGACACTACCAACAGCATGAGAAAATATATAGATCCCGTCCGTGCCAGGCTTGTTCCAATGCTTCAGGAAATGTTAAAAGATTTTCCATCGTACAGGATTGGCATGGTTCTGTTTAAAGATTACTATGATAACTATCTAACCAGGGTAATTCCTTATACAACAGATTTTGCGCGATTCCAGCAAGAATTAAATGCAATCCGCGTTCAGGGCGGCGGCGACATACCAGAAGCTGTATACGAGGCATTATATGACGGAGCAACAAGGTTTTCCTGGGAAGCGGAAGTTAAAATTATGATCTTAATAGGAGATGCGCCACCTCACCCAAGACCAAGAGGAAGAATTACAAAAGCTATGGTAGACAGCGCAGTGGATGAAAGAAACATTAAAGTTCATGCAATGATACTGCCGCACTAAGATCGTTAAACATACTTAAGGAGAATATTTTTAATGAGCATATTGGAAGCAATTTTCCTTGGTATTGTCCAGGGGTTAACAGAGTTTTTACCTGTAAGCAGCTCAGGTCATCTTGTACTTTTACAAAAAATATTTGGAATAGAAGAACCTGCTCTTTTTTTTGATACAATGCTTCATGTTGGAACTTTGATTGCTGTTTTTGCTGTTTTATGGAAAGATATTTTAGAAATTCTTAAAAAAATAGTTCAGCCTTTAACAGGATATTTAATTCTTGCAACAATTCCAATGGTTATAATTGCTCTTTTATTCAGTAAAAAAATTGAACATCTATTTGAGTCTGGCCAGTTTCTTGGGTTTTCCTTTTTAATAACAACTTGTTTGCTTATTACTGCAGAACTTCTTTCCAGACACTCAGCAAAAATTGAGAACAAAAATAACGAAACAAAAATGAAATTGAAAGATGCGCTTGTTATTGGAATAATGCAGGCTATCGCAATTATTCCCGGAATTTCGCGCTCGGGAGCAACCATAAGCGGCGCGCTTTTTTGTAAATTAAACCGCGATTTTGCCGCGCGTTTTTCTTTTTTATTATCAATTCCGGCAACACTGGGTGCAGTAGTTTTTCAGACAAGGGATCTGTTAAAAAGCAGCGCGGCACAGACAGAAGAAAGTATAAGCGCTGCCGCAATTATTTCAGGTACTATAACTGCCGCGATAGTTGGATTTTTTGCCGTTAAGCTCATGTTAAAAATAATCAGGGAAAAATCTCTTTTTGGATTTGCAATTTATACAGGTATACTGGGAATCTTTGTATTACTTGATCAATTTATATTACGTTTGGTTTTTTAATGTTCTATATATTTTAAACCAAATCTCTTTTTCTTAATTTATTATAAAGTCCGTTAAAAGCAGTAATTACCGGAAGCATTATAACTGCAATAAAACTCCCTGCAAATCCGTTATTATAAAGGTTAAGACCGCCGTTGATATCTCCAATAAAAACCGCTATCGAAACATGTAAAAATCCAGTAATAATACCCCAATGCCAGCCATACCTGCCTGCAATCGGGGCAAGACCTGTAGAAAATAAAATAGCAAGTGTGTTTAAAGAAGCGTCAAATTCCAGATGATTCAGGTGAGCTGCAATTATACTGCCAATTATAATTGGAATTGCATTTTTTAAATGTTTCCCGCAGGCGGCAAAACCAGATACTGTAAAAATACCTCCTAAAATCGGACCATTAATCGGTTTTCCCAAAACAAGCATTACGCTTGTTGATACAATACACATAATTCCAATGTTAATGTAACAAGTATTGTGATATTTAGATAAATAATCGCAGTCATCCGGATCATTTTCTTTTATTAATTTTAAAAATTTAAAAAAGGCATTTTTGGGTTTATCTGTAAAAAGACCGTAAATAATTAATGCGCTTGCGATAAAATATGCAAGAATCGCTAACTGAAGAGTGTGTTCTGTATCCCACAAATTTTCAGGGACAATTTCGATTCCTATACTGCGTAAAAAACCAGCAAACATTGTCGCAATAAAACCGCCTGCAATACCACCGTTGTACAAACAATAATGGTTATGCATCCGTTTAACATAATCCGCAATAACAGGAAAAATAAAACCAACAAATACTCCGGTAAAGTAAGCCGTTATAAATTTAAATACCGTGATACCTTCTCCCAAAAACGCTATTTCACTTACAATCGGAGAAATCGTTGTGCTAATCATTGCAAAAACAACCATTTCGGTAAAACATTTTTTGGTAACTTTTCCGTAGAGCCAGACCCCAGCCATTATCGGAAGAGTATTAAACATATTTTTTCCGAATAATGAAAAACCAATAGTTAAAAATAAAGCGGCAATAACTTTACCGTTAGGATCCCGCTTTGTGATAATAAGCATTATAAGATTAATAATTACAAGAATGGCAGAATTAACAAGCGCAGCTCCAATCCCTGCCAGCGCAATATAATCCGTTATTAAAACGCTTCTTGAAGTATGTATTTTAAAGTATCCATCGAAAATTTGCCGTGGTGTATCCAGAAAAAACGCAATTACAATAAAGAGAAAACAAATGCCAAACATAATGTAGTAATCTACAGGGATTTTAAATTTTTCGGCCTTTTGCATTATTATCTCCAGGTTATAATTAATCCCACAATTATACCAAACAAAGTAACTATTGATGCAACACGGTTTTTGGTCATAATTACTGATTGAGGCATTATTTCACCAAAAACAATGTATAACATCGCTCCGCCTGCAGCAGAAAGAGAAATGGCTATCGCAAGTTCAGATATTCCTCCGATTAAAACACCGATAAATCCGCCCAGAAGCGTTGTTGCGCCGGCAAGAGAAGTAAAAAATACTACTCTCCATTTATTAATCCCGCCTGCCAATAAAGGAGCGGCAATTGCCATACCTTCCGGGATATTATGCAATGCGATCATCAATGCTAAAATAAAACCCAATTGAAAATCATATCTGCCTCCTGCGCCAATTGCAATTCCTTCAGGAACATTATGCAGCGCAATGGCAAAAAGTATCAGCATTCCTGAACGAAGCATCCTGGTGCGATCCTGTATAAACTGACTTTCATGGTAAAGTTCTTCGTGCGTATGATGCACCTTAAGTCCGTCTTCTTTTTTTATGGTAATTACATCTACAAGACGATTAAGACCCATTACAATAACAACACCAAGAACAAGACCTGATATTGAAACAATAATACCTGCAAGTTCAAATGCCTGCGGTATAAGCCCAAAGCAAACGATACTTACCATTACACCTGCCGCAAATGACAACAGCCAGCAGATCACGTTTTCTGACGGACGTTTGAGAAGAATAGCTGAAATAATGCCGCCAAGCCCCATTCCGCAAATGCCGGCAATTGCGCTGAAAATTAAAATTTGAACCATATATTTAACATAAAAATTATATCACATTCTTAATTTAATACAATCTTGAAAGCCCCCTCGGAGAATTAGATTATCAGCATTATAGGTGTATTTTTACTGAATTTGTGTTTTTTTTGCATTCTTCTTGAATTTTTAGTTATAGCGGTATATAATTGATGTGGTGGAAAAGAAAAATATATCAAATAATAAGTTTCCTCTTGTTTATGTATTGTTTTTTTTATCTTCAATAGTCATGTTGATTGTCATTGTGATATTTTCTTTTTTTATAAAAGATATTGAAAATGAAAGGATCAACAGTATCCAAAACCACTTGCGGGTTGCAGCTCAGCGTGCTTCGGTTTACCTTACGGTGGAAGAGCTGGATTTATTCCATACGGCAGAAGATATGGAACGACCAGAATGGGAAGAAATACGAACAAGACTTAAGCAATTTGCAGAAGAAACCTCAGTTCTTTATGTTTACTATTGGCGCTATGACGGTGAAAACTACATTCAATACATTATTGACAACGACGATGACGAAGAATATATGGTAACACCCAACCACTTTTTTTCACTTGAAGATGACTCTATTTCTGCTGATGCTGTACATAAAATTGAAGCCGGAGAAAGCTGGGTAACAGAACTGGGTATCTATACCGAATCCTGGGACGGTCTTCTTACGGCTGTAGTGCCGGTGTTCAACAAAGACGGCACGGTTTATTGCGGAGCCGGTGTTGACATAAGCGATGAAATCTTTATTAAAATGCGCAACAATATAAGGATTATGGAACATGTATTGTTGTTTTCATTTTTCATTTCGATTCTATCGGGATTTTTAGGAATGCGCTCATATAACAAAAAAGCCATTCAAAGCGCCAACGACAGTCTTTCCAAAAGCCAATTCCTTTCGACAATGAGTCATGAAATGCGCACGCCGCTAAACGCCATAATTGGCATGACAGCAATTGGAAAAAAAGCGGAAGACCTGGATAAAAAAGATCGTGCTTTTTATAAAATTGAAGATGCGTCTTCTCATATGCTCGGCATAATTAATGATGTGCTTGACATGGCAAAAATAGAAGCGAATAAACTGGAACTCTCTCCAATAAATTATTGTTTTGAGAAAATGCTGCAAAAAGTAATTACAGTTATAAGTTTTCGCGCAGAAGAAAAACAACAACATTTGTCTGTTAATATCGACAGCTCTGTGCCGAAATTTATTGTTGGAGACGATCAATATTTAGCGCAAGTGATAACAAACCTATTGTCCAATGCGGTAAAATTTACTCCGGAGAACGGCAAAATAGAATTATTGGTTTCCCGCGCTTCTTGCAACGAAGTTTCCCGCGCTGGTGAATCCGGCAATGAATACGAACTTCGTTTCGAGGTAGCGGATAATGGCATAGGCATAGCTGTCGAGCGACAGAAAAAGCTTTTTGATGTATTTGAACAGGCGGAGAACGGTACAACCCGTAAGTTCGGAGGCACAGGGCTTGGGCTTGCAATTTCAAAGCGCATTGTTGAATTGATGGGCGGCAGGATTTGGGTTGAATCGGAGCTGGGCAAAGGTGCGCGTTTTATTTTTACTATTAAAGTTCAGCGAAGCAAAAAAACAAATTACACAAATACTATCGAAACAAATGGGAATCATGCTGAAAATTCAGAGGTTATAAATTACAGATTTCCCGGTAAAAGAATGTTAATTGCCGAGGACATAGAAATTAATAGAGAGATACTTATATCATTACTGGAAGATACCGGTTTGATCATTGACATCGCAGAAAATGGCGAAAAAGCATTGAACATGGTAACTGCTGATACTGATAAATATGATATTATATTCATGGATGTTCAGATGCCTATAATGGATGGGCTTGAAGCGACCCGACGAATACGCGCTCTGCCCGTGCGGGAACGCGGGAGGTTGCCAATTATAGCGATAACAGCAAATGCTTATAAGGATGATATAAAGAGCTGCCTTAAAGCCGGCATGGATGACCATCTTAGTAAGCCGCTTGATATAGAAAAAATATTCGAGATTCTGCGTAAGTACCTACACTGAAAGTGATGCCACCTCGGAGAATTGAAGCTTCCAGTCGCAAACCTCCTGTTTGCTCCTTTCAGCCCGCCTTCGTGTCCTGTCGGGCGCATCCATGCGCCCTTTTCCTCGTATTCACTCGGCGGACACTTCGGAGTTCAATTCTCTAATATTTAAAAAGTAATTGTATCTAGTCTCTTTAATGATTTATCTTATTTAAAACTTTCTTTGCCACCTCGGAGAATTGAACTCCAGACACGCAGATTTTCAGTCTGCTGCTCTACCAACTGAGCTAAGGTGGCCTATTACCAAAATATGCCAAAATTGAGAAAAAATGTCAATAGGTTAATTTAAGAGAAATGCCCATTTTTTGTGTTTTTCAAGCAAAATTACCATATGATTTGCGGCTCATTTTCCTGATTTCTAAGTCCTTCCACGATCCAGTTTAACAGCACTGTAATCCGTCTGTTTATGCTAGGAGTCAAATTTGCACTATAGGCAATTAAAGCTGGCAAATAAAACCCGGACATACTGTATATAAGAATTCCCTCTTTAACGGGTTCCAGGTAAATTATTATAGAAACCCTTTCGGCTTTCATTATTGGAATAAAGGATAAACGAACATCTCTAAAATTGGTCATATTATAAGTTATACCATAAAGGCTAATCGATACATCTGCGCGAATAAAAAGATCTCCAAAACCTGCATCAGTAAAACGCAGATACATTGTATCTGAATACGGAAGATCATCTGCAGGTAAAGGATCGGAAATGGGTCTTCTGTTTCTGGCGCTTTCCAACCGGGTTGTTTCGGTAAAAACATGATATTCCCGGCCGCTAATGGGAATAGATTGATTTTTAATATTTTCTATTTTTCCAAGCGCATTATAAATATCCAATAAGTCAAGTTCTCTTTTTCTGTATGGAACTAATGCGAGCGCTTCAACAATAAATGACGGTTTTTTATCTATAACACTGGTAAATAAATCTACTCCCGAATCAGGATTGGGAACCAATACCGGAGTACCAACCTTTTCTAATGAATATCTTAACCCTGCACTGCTGTTTACCATCGCTCTTTGATTTCTGGTTAATCCCGGAAAGACATCATTAAATGAACGAGGTCCTGTGAAAGGAGCAACCTCAAGTATTATGGGGTCTGCCTGAAAAAAGAAAGATTCGTCATCAATTTTAAAATCATCATCATTGACGGATTCTACAGCAAGAGTTTCGTTTTCATCAAAAAGTTCGTCATCTTCATCCGGTAATAGTTCCTCTGTAATAAGGTGCATATCCACAATAAGCGGTTCATCCTCGATAAGAAGCTCATCTGCAATAAGCGGCTCATCATCCGGAGGATCTGCGTATACAGGGAAAACCAAAATAACTGCAAGAAAAAAGAGAAATCCTAAACCGGCGCTTCTATTATTCTTCATATATCATTCTGGAGATAAGGGGATTCGAACCCCTGGCCTATTGATTGCGAACCAATCGCTCTACCAACTGAGCTATATCCCCGTCGTTTTTCATTTAATCTGTACCAACCATCCTTTAGTATCAGGCAGCTTGCCGTACTGGATTCCTTTTATTGTATCACGAATATCGATGGTAAACTCCCCTTCTTTGCCGTCGTTAAACACTGCTTTTTTGTCTTTGTATGTAAGGGACGTTAAAGGTGTGGCGCCGGCAGCGGTTCCGCTTACGAAACATTCTTTTGTTTCTTCAAGCGCTTCATCTATCGATATTTTACGTTCAGATACTTTAATGCCTTTATCCCGCGCAAGTTCTATTATGCTGGCACGTGTAATTCCCGGCAGGATAGTGTCTCCTAATTCAGGTGTTACAAGTTCGCCTGATTTTAAATAAAAGAAAATATTACACGAAGAACCTTCTTCTATGTACTTGCGCTCTGTTGCATCAAGATATACGCATTCCATGTATCCGGCTTTTAAAGCCTGGGATTTAGCAAGAGCAGATATTACATAATTTGAACATGCTTTTATCCAGCCTGTGCCGTTTGGCGTTGCGCGAATTTTATCTGTTACAATAGCATCCGATCTTCCCGGTTTAAAATATGCGCTTACGGGAGTTGTAATCACAATAACGTAAGGTTCACTTGAAAGATTTACTCCAATGCCGCCTTCACCCATTGTAAATGGTCTAATGTAAACCGAGTCTGCTGTCATATAAGAGTCTTTTTCCCAGTCAGAGTTATATTTGAGCGAAAAGCCAAGTTTTTCATTCCGTTTAACAGTCTCTATAACGGCTTCCAGAAACATTTTTTCCGGGAATTGAGGCATACATAATCCTGCCATGGAACGTGCAAACCGCGCTGCGTTCTGATCCGGCCTGAAAATGGCAAGTCCTCCGTTTTTTTGCGGGAGTGCTTTTAGTCCTTCAAAACAAGCAAGACCGTATTGGCTTGTGTAATTAACAAGAGGCATGTCCGCATAGCAATTACGTGAATTTTCCAGCCTGGCGCGATCCTCTGCGCTCATGGCGGCTTCTTCTTCCGGCGTTTTGTGAGGTTTTTCCAGGTACTCTCCGTTCCACTTTCCATCCAGGAACTGGGCACGGTAGGTAATTGGATATGTGTTTAGTGCAAAAGCCATAATCTACTCCTAATGAAACATTGTTTCATATTTCACTATACAATTTTGACGATTTTGTAGCAAGGGGAAAATGGATATTTTTAATCACGCAAGCGGCGCAGGGGTTAAAATAAAAAAAATCAAGTTTAACTGTGATTTTCTGTAACCTAAGCTACCGAACAGGCATTTTTGCGCTAATCGTGTGGTATGTGAAGTGGCGCATTTTTTATTATACTAAATTTTCATTTTTTAATATATTCATCCAATCCATTGGTCCATATAAGAAACGAATTATTTCAATTTGTTTTTCAATTAAAGTAAAAAATATCATATAATTTTTTAC
>Ga0123356_10002712_pt1 | contig 18812 bp, 17 predicted proteins | sample TergutEmb28metaG_2_FD_92546 | JGI IMG/M metagenome (GOLD analysis project Ga0123356, IMG submission 92546) | Embiratermes neotenicus P3 segment gut microbial communities from Petit-Saut dam, French Guiana - Emb289 P3 | ecosystem: Host-associated > Arthropoda: Insects > Digestive system > Gut ...
GCTCTACAACCTTGACATCCAGCGCAGCACGCAATTCAGCCGCGCCGAGAGCGGCATGGTCCTGAAGGAGACGCTGCTTGACCTCGAGCACCAGCTCCTGGATGCGACCAACAAGTTCCACCGTTACGAGACGCTCATGAAGAGCAATGACACTCCCATCTCCGAGGAAGAGTTCGAGACCGAGCGCAACCAGCTGGAGTATCTGAAGAACCGGCGCGCGCAGCTGATCGATCGTATCAAGCGCGAAGATGACCTGAGTGTCCAGGAGCTCAGCCAGGTGCACAGCGCGATCGGGCGCCTCAACACCAGCCTGGATCTGCTCAATCGCATCGTCAAGAGCCTCGAGGTACGCGCGCCAATCGATGGCTATCTATCCACGATCGACGCCCATGTTGGCCAGAACATCCCGGCCGGCCAGCGTATCGGTCAGATCGATCTGCTGGACAAGTTCAAGGTGCGAGTCAGCATCGACCAGTATTACATCGCCCGGGTCGCCGTGGGCACCCCGGGACGCGTGGAGGTCGATGGGCGCAACTGGAACGTCAAGGTCGAGAAGGTCTACCCGGAGGTGAAGGACAATGCCTTCCAGGCGGACGCGGTGTTCACGGACGAGGCGCCCCAGTCGCTCAAGCGCGGCCAGACTCTGACCATCGAGCTGACCTTCGGCTCCCCCGCTCGCACGCTGATTGTATCCAAGGGGGGCTTCTATCAGCAGACCGAGGGTCGCTGGGTCTATGTCGTTTCCAGCGACAGACGCACTGCTCACCGCGCCGGTGTGCGTCTCGGACGGCAGAACCCACGGGAGGTCGAAGTGCTCGATGGGCTGCGCGCGGGCGATCGCATCGTCACCTCGAGCTACGATGCCTTCAATGCGGCCGATGAGCTCACATTCACGAACTCGCTTCCCGAGCAACGGAACAAGTCATGATCATCGAAACCGAAAGCCTGCAGAAGATATATCGCACCGACGTGGTCGAGACGACGGCGATCGACGGGATCAACTTCGGCCTCTCGGAAGGCCAGTTCGTCTCCATCATGGGACCATCCGGCTGCGGCAAATCGACACTGCTGCACGTGCTCGGGTTGATCGATAGCGCCTCGGGGGGCCGCTACCGCTTCCTTGGCGAGGACGTGACGGGCTACCCGGAGCGCAGGCGCGCGCAGCTGCGCAAGGCGAACATCGGCTTCGTGTTCCAGAGCTTCAATCTCATCGAGGAGCTCACCGTGTTCGAGAACATCGAGCTGCCGCTCATCTACGCGCGAGTCCCCGGCCACGAGCGCCGCAAGAGGGTCGATGCCGTGCTGGAGAAGATGGACATCGCGCACCGCCGCGGGCACTTCCCCGCGCAGCTCTCCGGAGGGCAGCAACAGCGAGTCGCGGTGGCGCGCGCGCTGGTGAACCAACCCAAGCTGGTGCTTGCCGATGAGCCCACGGGGAACCTCGATTCCGAGCATGGCGATGAGGTGATGCGCATGCTCGTGAAGCTGAACGAGGAGGGCACGAGCATCCTGATGGTCACGCACTCGCCCACCAATGCCGCCTTCAGCAGCCGCATCGTGAGCTTGCTCGATGGCAAGATCGTGGCCGACAAGGCGACGAGGAGCTAGCAGCGTGCACAACTACCTCGTCGTGCTGCTGCGCACGCTGCGGCGCGAGAAGCTCTATGCGGCCATCAACATCGCGGGCCTTGCGCTCGGCATCGGCTGCGCCCTGATCCTGGGGTTGTTCCTGCGCAGCCAGCTGACCTATGACCGCCATCACCTGAATCACAATCGCATCTACCGCGTCGTCAATGAGTTCACGATCAACGGCAACGCGGACCGCTTTGCCGTCACCTCGCGGATGCTCGCGCCCATGCTGGCGGCGGACAACCCCCAGATCAAAGCCTACGTGCGGTTCCAGAGCAATGTTCCCGAGAACGGGGGTGGCGTCGCCATACATCATGGCAACGATACCTACTACTGGAAGCACAGCTACCTGGTCGACGACAACGTATTTGACGTCTTCACCCATCACATCATCTACGGTGATCCCAAGACTGCGCTCAAGGACGGCACCGGTGTTGCGGTGAGCGAGACGTTCGCGCGCAAGTACTTCGGCAACACCAATCCCATCGGCCAGGTCATCACAACAGATAGCGGGACGCCGAACCGGATCACCCTCGTGTTTGCCGATCTGCCGGCGAACACGCACCTGAAGTACGACCTCCTGTTCTCGGACCACGTGTTCATCGATTCTGACAACCCCACGGTGCGGCGGCAGCAGCTCTGGGGAGTCGGCAACTACACCTACCTGCTGGTCTCTGCCGGCTTCGACCCGTCGAGCTGGCGACGCATCAGCGATGAGTTCTACGCTCGCTACATGGCGGCCACGGCCAATACCATCCATGGCCGGTGGCGCAGCTGGTTGCAGCCGCTCACGGCGACGCACCTGCAGTCCGAGGTCGAGTACGACGAGCCCAACGGCAATCCGATCTACCTCTATGGCTGCGCGGCGGTCGCGCTCTTCATCCTGATCGTCGCGTGTATCAACTACACGAACCTGGCAACCGCGCGCGCGTTGCGGCGCGCGCGCTCGGTCGGGATCCGCAAGATCCTGGGCGCGAGCCGCGGCGTGCTGGCCCTGCAGTTCCTCGGCGAAGCCGTGTTCTTCTCGATGATCGCGCTGCTCCTGGGGACCCTGTTCGCCGTGGCGGCGCTACGGCTCACCTCCCTGAACGCCCTGATGGACGGTGAGGTGAGCCTGGCGTTCACCAGCGATCCGACACTGATTCCCGCGCTCCTTGCCCTCGGCCTTCTGGTCGGCCTGCTCTCGGGCGCCTACCCCGCACTTTATCTCTCGTCCTGGGCTCCGGTGTCGGCGATGGTGGGGAGGCAGACCGTGAGCAAAGGCGGCCTGCGCCTGCGGGAGCTGCTGGTGCTGGTGCAGTTCACGATCTCCGCGGCCGTGATCGCCTGCACCTTGCTCATGTCCGCACAGATGCACTACATCACCACCAAGTCGCTCGGATTCCAGAAGGAGAATCGCCTCGTTGTGACCCTGCGCGGTGCCAGCACCATCGAGAAGCTCTCGACCCTGCGCACGGAGCTCACCAAGAACGCCAATGTGCTGGGCGTGGCCGAGGCCCAGCTCATGATGGGCGAGCGCACGCCTGTGAACGTCATGCAGATCGACAACAACGACGGCGTGCTCATCTCCTCCACGATGTCCCACATGCCCATCGGCGAGGACTTCGTGAAGGTCATGGGATTGAAGGTCCTCAAGGGGCGTGACTTCTCCCGGCACCTGCTCACCGACATCGGCACCAACTTCCTGGTGAACGAGGCGATGGTGCGCAAGATGGGCTGGAGCGAGCCTCTGGGCAAGCGCATACAGCTGGGTCCCCGCATTGGCAAGGTGATCGGAGTCGTTCAGGACTTCAACTTCAAGTCCCTGCACTCCTTGATCGAGCCCTTCGCCATGTATCCACTCAGCGATGACTTCTCGACGGTGCCGGAAGCGTTTCGGCCGCTGCAGCAGCGTCTTCTGGTCCTCGATATCTCGGGCAGGGATGTCGGTGAGACACTGGATCATGTCGAGCACGTGATGTCTCAGATCGATCCGCGTCACCCCTTCGAGTTCGAGTTCCTGGACCAGTCGCTCGATAACCTCTACAAGACCGAGCACCGCCTGATGTCCCTCATCGGCATCTTCGCAGCGGTCTGCATCTTCATCGCCTGCCTGGGGCTGTTCGGACTTGCGGCATTCACCACGGAGCAGCGCAGCCGCGAGATCGCGACGCGCAAGGTGCTGGGCGCCTCGGCATGGCAGATCATCACGCTCCTGTCGCGCCCGATTCTGGTGCTGGTGCTGATCGCCGCGGTTCTCGCCTCGATCATCGCCTACTTTGCGATCGACGAGTGGCTCACCGGCTTCGCGTATCGCGCGGCCATCAATCCGGTGATGTTCATCGTCGCGGCCCTCATCGCAGCCGTCGTCGCATTCGTCACGGTTGCGCTGCAGGCATACAAGACCGCGAGCGGCGATCCAGTCGGTCCGTTGCGCGAGCAATGATGGCTTTTATTTACGGGGAGCGACCAATGTATACGATGCGGTGCTTGATTGTATGCGCGTTTCTCGCGCTTCTTGGCATGAGAGTGGAGGCTGCGCCGGCGGAGCTCGCGGGGACCTGGCAGGGCAAGCTGCAGGTGGACCCGAAGACGGCGCTCACCATTCAATTCGTCTTCACCAAGAAGCCCGGCGGCGGCTACACCGCAGTTCTGGACTCCCCGGACAACGGCGGCATCAAGAATGTCGCCGCGGGCAGCGTTGCGTGGGATCAGAACGTCCTCAAGGTGCAGGTGCCCGCGCTGAGCGGTAACTATGTGGGGAGCTTGAAGGGCTCGAGCATCGAGGGCCAGTGGACCCAGGAAGGCAGCTCCTTGCCCTTGGTGCTCTCGCCGTATCAGAAGGTGAAGCTTTCAAAGGAAGCCATCCAGACCTTGCTGGGAGACTGGCATGGGCCCGTGACCACCCCTTCAGGGACACTGACTTTCACGGTTCACTTCAAGACGGACGAGCATGGCGAGCTGGGCGGGACACTCGGGGTGGTGGAGCAGGGCAACCAGCAGCTTGCGCTATCGGATATCGCGCTCGCCGACGGCAAGCTGTCCTTCAAGCTCCCTGTAGTCGCAGGCGAATTGACCGCCAACTATGCGGACGGCAGCTTCGTCGGGTCCTATAGACAAGGGCCCATCGGTGCCCCCAGCGTACCGGTCACACTCAAGCGTGGCGACGTCGCCATGCCGGTCTACGCTCTCAAGCTCACCAGCGCTCAGTTCACGCCGCTCGCTGGCAGCTGGCAGGGGTCGCTCAGCATCACACTGCCCCAGGGCAAGACCATCGAGCTGCCGCTCGTGCTGCGTTTCGAGACTGACAAGCAGGCGCGCTATGTGGCATACCTCGACAGTCCCTCGCAAAACGCCAAGGGGATCCCCGTCGCGGAGGCCAGCTTCACGGGCGGCAAGCTGCACATCAAGCTGAACGCACCCGCTGCGGAGTACAGCGCGGAGGTGACAGGCGCCAAGATGGTGGGACAGTGGACGCAGGGTGGCAGGGTCGATCCACTCACACTGACCCGAAAGTGAACGTTTAAAGGGCTCGCCATGCGCCGCCGCGCCGAGGTCCGGCGCCGGCGGCGCACGGCTGCATGCAGCAGCCCCTTCCTTGCGCCGTGGGGGCAACGCCATCGGCTGGCTGCGGTGATCAACCTACCCTGCGCAGTCCAGAGCAGGATCAATAAAGCATCAGCCTCACGCTCGAGCCCGTGCGATCCGAACTCGCCACACAGTGTGTACAACGAAGCGGCCGCCACGAGCATCGACCCGCAGCGCCACGCGCAGCTCCATGTAGCGACCGACCACCGCGTCGATATACAGCGCTCCTGCTGGAGCACCGATTCGCGACTGTATCCCCAGCAGCGCCGTGCCTTGCGCGGCGGCGTCGCCCCGACCGCATTCGCAGATGAGCAGCAGAACGCTGTCGAGCTCCGGAACCGGGTCCGAGGAGCTCGCTGCATGCGCCCCTGCTACCGGCAACGTGACATCGCTCCCGCCTCGTCTTGCCGCGGTCTCGGCCCTTCCTGGCTGCGGCGTGGCGGCTCGATGACAGGCCCGTGTTGCATCCCCTGACTCGAGCCCGCACGCGGAGCTCAGCGTGAGCACCATCTCGAGGCCATGAAGGCTGACAGGTACCAGCGACAGCAGCAGCGGCCAGAGCAGGCTGCGAAGCCGGTGCGGCGCAAGGATCACGGCAGGCACTCGGACGGTGAGGAAGGCGACGGGTATGAGCCACCCGCCAGGGGGGGCGAAGCGGACTCAACTCGCGGCAGGCATGATGGTTGCCGGGCCTGACACGCAGCCCTGTCCATTCGTGCCCTGATCCGTACCACGTGCCCGCTGGCACATCTGGCCGGGGGCCGGCGCGGATCTGAGGTCGCGGCGCTCAAGGCCACATGCCTGCGATGAACTGACCCACGACGAGCCGCCACGGCAGCGTCTCGATCCACTCGAAGATGTGCGCGATGTTGTGGACCCGGCCCACCCCACGCCCGTCTTCAGTTATCAGGATGTTGGTGCGAAGCGCTGCGGGATCAAAGACAATCAGCGTCTCGCGTAGCACTGCCCACTGCCAGCTCACATAGACTTCCGTCGCCTGCCAGGAGGCGCTCCACTCGGTGTGGCCGGCCAGCGCACCGCTGTCCGCTGCGCTCGCCGCGGAGGGTGCCACGATGAGCGACCGGTCAAGCACTGTGCGTCGGTGGCGCAGGCACAGCGCGCGAAGCGCCGATCTGGGGACCTCAGCTGTCGGCGGCCATGCCACGGGGTCGTGAAACTGATCCGACAACAGGGTCCTACCTCTGACGTCGCATGGTCGGGAGCCTGCTCATCGAGGTGTGCCACTGCGCGCCTGTCTTGCGTGAAGCGGCTCCACAAGATGCAGCTGACCCCGTCGGCCGATCGCCACGCTACTGTCGCACCCCGCATGGCGCGCACGTCACTGCAAGATTTGACAGCTTCACGCACTTCCCCTCGTGCTGCAGGAGGCCCGGCAATCTGCACGGCTCACACCGCGCGAACTTCTGAAGGCGCACGCCCAGCTCGTGCCGGAAATCCACCCGGAGCGCTCGCCGCGTACAGAAAGCACATAAGATCAATGAGTTGTGATGCGTCCTGACTGTCAGCCCGGAGGATGGCATTGCTGCGCTCGAGCCTGTACCCTTGAGCTGCCGTGCGAGGGGGTGCTCGTGCGCGCGAGGGTCGAGAACAAAGCTCACGCTTAGGCCGGCCATGGTGATGACGAGCAAGGGCTCCACGAGCCTCACCCTACTGTGCGATGCATTTGAGGCGATCGAGCGAGCGGGCTCGGCCGATGAGCTGCGCACCCAGATGCAGCGCTTCACGCAGTCCATGGGCTTCGAGCACTTCGCCTACGCGCTGACGATCAACACGCCGTCCTTCAGGCCACAGCAATACTTCCTCAACGGCTATCCGGCGAAGTGGGTGGAGCGCTACCTGGCGCTCGATTACTTCAAGGAGGATCCCATTGTGCGCCATGCCCGCAGCAGCAGCCTGCCGGCCCTCTGGGCCGAGCAGAGGTTCCATGATCGCAACTCGGCCGGGTTCTGGGACGAGGCCCGCTCAATCGGTCTGAGCGCAGGCGTGAGCTTCGCTGTGCACGAGCAGCCGGCGGTGGCCGGGATCTTCAGCCTGGCACGCGCAGGCAGCCTCGACCTGCCGCCCGCGGAGCTCGCGGCCCTGGTGGGCCGCGCACAGATCTTTGCCAGCCTGCTACATCACGCCGTGAGCCGGATCGACCTGCCGCGGCTGCTCCCGGAGCAAAGCATCGCGCTCACGGCGCGCGAAAAGGAGTGTCTCAAGTGGGCTGCCGAGGGCAAGACGGCCTGGGAGATCGGGCAGATCTTGAGCATCAGCGAGCGCACCGCGGTATTTCATCTCAACAACATGATGCAGAAGCTCGGCGCTGCCAACAGGACGCAGTCGATCGTCCGTGCCGTGGCCCTCAAGCTCTTTTGACCCCCGGACGATTCCCCAGGGCTCGGCGCTCGCCTGCTAGGGCTTGTACTGGGTATTGGGGTCGACGTGCAGCATCGCCTTGTCCTTCGGCACGCTGTCCCAGTGCTCGGCAATCTTGCCGTTCTCGATCCGGAACAGATCGAAGTGCGTGCCGAGATAGGTCTGACCCGGAGCATCGGGATCAGGCGACTTGCTGACCGTCGCCACCAGCACGAGATCCCCCTCGGCCATGATTGCGATCACGGGAAAATGAATCGCCGGCTCGATCGGCTTCACTGGCCGCGTGCCCTTCATGAAGGCGACCATGGCGTCCCGGCCCGTGGCGACGTTGGGGTTGTGCTGGATGTAGGATTTGGTGAAGTACCGGGGCGCGAGCTCGGTATGGCCTCCCTGGATGATCGCGCGCCACATGTCGAACACCAGCTTCTTGTTCGCGGCCAGCTGCGGGTCCTTGCTTTGCAGGAGCGCCGCCTGGTCGGGTACGCCCGCGGGAGGAACCCCGGCGTAGGCGACGGCCGCGAGTGCCACGGCCATTGCGCAGCAGATGATGGTTGTTCTGAGTCCCACGAGCTTCACCCCCCCGGCTGTAACGCTACCTTGCCAGATAGGCTAGGGTCGCCGACCACGGGTGTCCATCCTGCGCAGTCGCTGCGCCCGCCGCATGGCCGCGGGCGACAGAGCATGGCACGGCATCGGCACGGCGCGCGTTGTATCCCAAGCAGTACGACAACAGAGCAGTGCGCGGCTGCTGCGCCGGCAGGCTCACGCGCCGCCAGAATGTAAGAGCACCCCTGCGGGCCCACGGCCATGCTTTTGAGATACGGCGGGCAATTGACTACACTTCGGGTGTTGCGTGCTGCCGCGCTCATCGGGCAAGAAGCGAGGTCATGGCCGTGCCTTCCCCCGCGTGATGTCATCAGTTCCAGCCTCCCGGAGGTGCCGGGATGCGCTGCGGGCACGTCTGAGCCGTTCAAGACTTCCCTTCTGATGCTGCTTCGGGCTTAAGGCTTGCGAGAGGCCAGACAGCAGGCCGGCTTCGAGGACAGCCCCGAGGCGGTCTTGCGGACCCGCAATAGGAGCCTTCCTTCCAGGGCGCCTGCGGGCACGGGGTCCTGAGGTTGCGCACGGGTGCACCAGGGCCGGGTGAAACAGGAGGCAGGCGCTCTCCCCTCTCTTGGGGTCCAAGGGCGCAGCTTGCCGCGCTGGAGAGTTCGATGAATCAGCCCTATGACGCCGAGCAGGTCCGGACCGCCCTGGGGGACACCCTGGGCCAGCACTGGGGGTGGTTTCTCTTCGAGGGCATCGTCCTCGTGATCCTGGGTCTCGCTGCGATCCTGGTGCCCACGGCCGCATCCCTCGTGGCGACGATCTTTCTCGGCTGGCTGCTGCTGCTGTCGGGCATCATGGGCCTCATCTCGACCCTGCGCGCGCGCAGCGCTCCGGGGTTCGCCTGGTCGATGCTGTCGGCGATCCTCGCGACCGCAGCCGGCGCCGTGCTGCTGCTGTGGCCGATACACGGAACGTTCACCCTCACTGCCATCCTGATCGCCTTCCTGCTCGCCGAGGGTGTCATCTCCATCTTTTACGCACTCGAGCACCGCAAAGGGCTGCCGGGCCGATGGGGCTGGGGCTGGATGCTCGCCAGCGGCCTGGTCGACATCGTCCTCGGTGTGATCCTGCTCGCCGGTCTGCCCGGCACCGCGTTCTGGGCACTTGGCCTGATCCTCGGCATCAACCTGACCTTCGGCGGCTGGGCGCTCATCATGATGGCCCTTGCCGTGCGGCCGCAGGCGAGCGGCACGGGCACGGCCGCCGGATCAACCTGAAGCGACGCGCCGGCCACGACATGCGGATCTACGGGGCCGATGGCAAGGAGATGATGACCGTCAGCAGCATCGAGCGAGAGGGGTCGGCGCTGGTGGTGAAGGGCAAGCTCTTCGGCACGATGCCCCTCACCGCAAAACTCCCCCCGCAGGAGGCCCGCAGGGCCTTGCGCCTGCTTACTCCGCGCATGCTGTTCTTTCTGCTGACCTTGCCCTTCAGGCGCAGCACCGACTCGTAGGCTTGGCGTGCGCGCCCGCCTAACATTCAAGCGCTGCCGTGACAGACATCCCCCAGACCTGCTCAAGTCCTGACCGCGAGCAAACAGACATTGCCCCCCGCCGCCGGTGCGTATCAAGATGGTGCGCGAGATCAGGCCTGCAACGCTTGGCTTCGGGCAGCTACAGCGGTGACATTTGCTTACAACTGCAGCTTGTCCGGCGCTCTAAGGTGCGCCGCGTACGCTCGAGCTTCGACTTGTACCCGCTCCTGAGTGTTAACCGGAGAACTCATCGAGGAGATTCCTATGAAGCGTCTGACGATCCTGCTCGCCGCTTTGACACTGGCAGCCGCCCAGGCGGCGCTGCCCCAGGCTCCTGGGGGTGGGCAAGGCGGACCCGGCGGCAATCCCGTCGAACAGATGGCGCATGACCTCAACCTCACTGACGCGCAGAAGACCCAGGTTCAGAAGATCTACGACGACATGCGCCCCAAGCGCAATGCACTGCGGGCGGAGCTCAAGGACGCGACGCCCGAGCAGCGGACTGCGAAGATGGAAGCGCTGCGTCAGGAGCTGCTGCAGAAGCTGGGGGGCGTGCTGACGCCCGCGCAGATGCAGAAGTTCAAGGACATGGAGCAGCAGCGCCGTCAGCAGATGCAGGGCGGCGCAGCTCCGCACTAGCCCTCGGGCTCAACTGGAAGCACGCCTTGCGCGTGCGCGGTTAGGGAGCTCAAAGCGCTGCTCGCGAGACTGCGGCTCGCGAGCAGCGCTGCACTGCAACCGACGGTGACCTGCCGCCTGCGCGTGTCAACAACGGTGGCGCGGCCAAGAACCTAACATCCGCGGACCCTGCCACCACACGCTCAAAGATACCACGCGCTCAAAGATTCGGGATGTCCGCGACCTGCGTGCCGGCAGGGCTGCCGAGCCCGGTGCACGCGTCCCAGCCCGCGGCGGCAAAGTAGGCGCCATTGTTCCCCTGGGTAATATCGCGCAGCGCGCTCGGATTGGCATACAACACCGGATTCACGTAGCCGACCGGCTGCCCGCGCAGCGCATTGATGCGTGCCAGGAGGCCCGCCCACAGCGGAGCCACGGCGCTCGTGCCGCCGATGACCGTGCTCTCCCCGTCAATGAGCACCTCATAGCCGGTCTGCGGATCGGCATCGCCGGCCACATCGGGCACGCCGCGGCCCGTCAACGCCTGGCTCGCCCCATCGGCGCCGACGGTGTTGAGGCCCGTCTGCCAGGCAGGCACCGGAAAAACGGTGCTCACCCCACCGCCACCGGCGCCGCCGGAGCTGCCGCCGTCATTCCAGACGACCTCGCTCGCGATGTTGTCGCCGACCGCCGTGAGGCTGGTGCCGCCGCAACCGAGCGCGTGGGGGCTGGAAGCGGGAAAATCGACGTGGTTGCTGCCATCCGTGACCCCATCGCTCGCGCCGCTGTCGCCCGATGCGACACACACAGTGACTCCCATGGTCGCGGCAGCCTGGAAGGCCTCATCCATTGCGTTCATCGCCTGCTGCGTCCATGACGCCTCGGCGCCCCCCCAGCTGATCGAGATGACCGAGGGCTTACGTGCCGTGTCATGTATCGCGGTCGTCACGGCATCCAGGAAACCTGCATCGGTGTTGGGCGCGAAGTACACCGCGACGCTGGCCCCCGGAGCGATGGCCCCCACGACCTCGATGTCGAGCATGACTTCACCGTCTGGGCCGTCGGGATTCCCTGTCGGCTGGTTCGCGGCGTGATCGACTGACACGGCCACAACATTCGGGGCAGGCACGCCGAGGCCCGAGAAGTAGGTGGCGAGGTCCTGTGAGCTGAACCCGCCGCCGAGCTCGATGATCGCGACACACTCGCCCGCGCCGGTGCCCGCCGGGAAACCGTATATGGAGGCGAGCTGCAGCGGCGTGAACGCGACCGCCGGCGCCGCCGCGCGCACCTTGGACATGCGGCGAAAGTGCGGCCGGGACTGCGGGCGATTGTCCAGGCCGAGCACGGCCACGACGACCCCATCAAGCTCGGCTGGCAGATACACCGGGCCCTCCCGGCCGCGGAAGGTGCCATCTGCGGTCTGAAACTGCTGCAGCTGCACGCCGAAGGCGTCCTGGACCTGCGCGACCGTCCCCGCAAGCACGAGCGTCCTGCGCCCCGGATGCTCTTGGACGACGGCGAGCCCGTGGGCACGCGCAAAGCCCTTGAGGGTGCTCAGATCCGAGGCGCTGGCCCCGTACAGCTGCGCAAAGTCAGCCCGCGAGAGGGGCTTCGAGCGCTCGCCGCGGCTGAGCGCCATCAGCCGGTCCTGCAGGCCCTGCCGGCCGTGCCTGCGCAGCAGGACCGTCACTTCCAGTCTCTCTTGTGGATCGGCCGGTCCGAGCAAGGATGCATGGGGGAGTGACTGTCGCTCGCTCCCCTTGAGGGGCCGTCTAGGCATCGCATCGCTCCGTGTTGGGTCTTGGTGTCGAAGCTATGGAGTCAAGGATTGCATCGCACGATAGCGCCTTTCTTGGGCAGTGGCATCTGCTACCGGCGGATGCGTGGCGGCGGCGCTCGCCAGAAGATGTCAAACGCGCGCCAGCCTTCGTGCAGCGCCCATCAAGGGGAACCCGCCGAAGAGACCCTCGGTGAGCAAGCGCACCTTTGGCTCCCCAGGAATCCCAGCCACTGATGGCGGGGAGATGTCAAACCTGCACCACCTCGGTGCATGTGTACGCCGTCGGCGCGCTCACATGGCTGCCGGAAAGTCGTTCTGCACCTCGGACGTGCGCGGATCGTCAGCGCGCCCCACGACAGCAAACCCGTAGCCCTGGCTGTACCAGTACCTCGCCCGCAGCCCGCGGTCCTCGCGCCAGCCCTTGGTCCCGGGGTTGAGTTGCCCGGCCGGGCGCAGATAGAAGCTGATGCGCTCGCCGCCGTCCGCCTCGTACAGGACCATCGCGGCCGCTCCCTCGCTCGTGGCGAGCAGTCGGGCACCGAGCAGCTTGAAGCCGCGAGAGCTCAAGTCAGGTAACACCACCGAGCGCCCCAGCCTCCCCGACAGCCATGTTCGCATCGAGCGGTATGGAGTCTGTATCTCGATGGCATGCGTACGAGCGCTGCCGAAGACACGATACGCGTCCATCGCGTCTTGCATCGGCAGGCCAGCCAGACCCGTGTGGACACCGCGGGCATACCAGCCCACGAGCCCCGCCAGCCCCAGGGCAAGGAGCAGGCAGACACTGCGCGATGCTCGTCGGACCGCACGGCCGCGCATGCGACGGCGTATCACAGCCGGGTCCAGCGACGGGTTGGGTGGCCAGGTCTCGATCCCCGCCAGCGCGGCGCGCAGGCCCTCCGCGTCACGCCGCCATGTGGCCACCCGCGCTGCAGCCGCAGGCGAGGACGCCAGAAACGCACGCACCTCGGCGCACCGCTGCACCTCGAGCTGCCCGTCGAGGAAGGCATGCAGCTCCTCCTCGGATGCCGGCGCCGCGCTCACTTGACTCGCCGCAGTGGTGCGCTCACCCGCGCACCTTCCGACAGCTGCCGGTAAACCTGCCGCGCCCGCACCAACCGCTGCAAGACGCTGTCTGCCGGGATCGCGAGCACCAGCGCCGCTTCCTCGTAGCTGAAGCCCTCCACCGTGACCATCAGCAGGATGGCCCGGTTCTCCATGGAAAGCCGTGCGAAGGCGAGCGAGGCACCCGCGATCCGGGCACCGGTGCCGCGCTGCGTGTCGGCCTGGGGGTGCAACATGCCGAGCAGTCGCCGCCAACGGGCCCCCCCGCGCTGCAGATCGAGGAATTGCCGATAGAGGATCGCGAACAGCCACGAGCGGAAGCTGGCCGAGCCGTCACGCGAGGCGAGCCGCGAGAGCGCACACTCCAGGGACATCTGCACCAGCTCATCCGCCGAGCAAGGCTCGCGCATGAGCGAGAGCGCAAAGCGGCGCAGGCGAGGCAGCAGAGCCCGCAGCTGCTCATCCTCCATCCGCTCACGGATGCTGCTCATGATCTTGCAAGATCAGCGTTCTCGAGAGGGGCAAAATATACCCGGCACACTGCATTTTCCACGCCCGCGCGCTGCAACTTCGCACACCGCTAGATTGCATCGCAACAGCCAGGCTTTGCTGCACCCAAGCTCAAGCAGCCAACGCCTCGGCTTCCGATGCGGCGGGGTCAACGCGACTGGACGACGTTGCGCACCCGGGTGGCAAGCCAGCGTGCGAGCGCGGGCCCGCTCAGCAGCACGATGATGAATCGCGCTGTCTGCAACGCCATCACGAAGGCCATGTCAACCTTGCTCGAGGCGGCGATGATCGCGACCGAGTCCGCCCCGCCGGGGCTCGTGGCGAGGTAGGCGGTCAGGGGATCGATACCGCCGACCTTGACCAGGATCAACGCGAACACGCCACAAAGCGCAATCAGTATCAGTATCGACCCCGCGACCCTGGGCAGCGCGCGCGCCACGTGCTGCAAGATCGAGCGAGTAAAGCGCAGCCCGATGCTCCACCCGAGCAGCGCGTAGCTCATGGCGAGCAGCCAGGGCGGCAGCTCGATGGTGAGCACACCCAGCCCCTTCAACAGCAGTCCCAGGCACATGGGCAGCAGCAGCGGGCCGGCCGGTATGCGCAGCCACCGCGCGATGAGCGCGCCCGCGCCGGCCAGCGTCACGGTGGTCGCGAGCGGCCACCAGAGGACCGCTGGAAACCACGACAGCTGCGCAACGGGGCCCGGCGCGCCGCCGGTTGCAACCCGGGCGATGATCGAGGCCACGGCGGCCACCAGGACCACGCGCAGATACTGCATGAAGGCCACGAGCCGGATGTCCGCGCCGAAGGCCTCCGCCATCAATGTCATGGTCATCGCGGCGCCCGGGAAAGCGCCCCAGATTGCCGTCGTGCCGCCCAAGACCTGCCAGCGAGTCAGCAGCCAACCGAGCGCTGCCGCCGCGAGGATCGTCCAGAGCACCGCTGCCAGGCACAGCGGCCAGGCATGCAGGAGCTCACCGAAGACCCCGACGGGCAGGCTGCGCGCCATCAGCAGGCCGACCACGCCCTGGGCCATGAGGAAGGGCCGCTCGGGAAGCTGCACGGACTGGCCGGCCGCCGCTAGCAGGATGCCGGCCACCAGGGGACCCAGGAGCAGCGCCGCAGGCAGGTGCACGAGCTGCAGCACGAGCGCGCTCGGAATCGTGAGTCCCAGCAACATCCCCCATTGCCAGGCGAGCCTGCGGTGGGCGCGCACCGTGATCTGGTTTGTCTCGGCTCCTGGCACGCGGGTGTCCGGTGGGCAAAGCGCCGGATTCTACCGTAAGAGGCCGCGCGAGCTGTGCAAGCTGCGCCGGATGCGCGGCGGCACAGCTGCTACAACCGGTGCAAGCGCTGCACGGGCGGGCGGCAACAGCGCTCCAACACCGCCACCATCACCGCTGCGGCAACTACCTACCGACAGCGTAGTTGCCCGCCATTGCCAGGCCCCACGACCGGAGAGATGATGCCGCAACAGACGAAGGAGCCGGCGATATGTACCAGAACATTCTCGTCCCCCTCGACGGGAGCCTCGCCGCGTCGCGTGGCCTGACTGAGGCGATCAAACTGGCGGCCAGCCTGCACGCGCGCATCCGTCTGTTCCACGTCGTCAACGAGATGGTCGTGATCTCCCCGGAGCTCTCCACGACCGCCTTCACCGAGGTGCTCGGTCTGCTGCGCACCCAGGGCGAGAAGCTCCTTGACGACGGCGAGGCGGCCGTGCGCAAGGCCGGCGTCCCGGTGGAGAGCAAGTTGACCGAGGCGATGGGCGGACAGGCCGGCGATCACGTGGTGCAGGAGGCGGGCAGCTGGCCCGCGCACCTGATCGTCTGCGGAACGCACGGGCGGCGCGGGCTGCGGCGCATGCTCATGGGGAGCGATGCCGAGCACATCGTCCGTCACAGCCCGGTGCCGGTCCTGCTGGTGCGTGCCGACGAGTCAGCCAGCTGAGCGCCGGCAGCCGGGCCGCCTGGCCCTCTGTTGCAGGAGCCGCGAGCGCAGCCCTAAGATGCTGCACGCTGCAGCAGCTTTGTGAAGCGAATAGGGGGACTTCAGATGGGGCTGGTCACAGGGGGCGAGCTCCTCGTGCGCACGCTCGAGCGAGCAGGCGTCACCCACCTCTTCGGCATTCACGGCGCGCACCTCGAGACGATCTTCCAGGCGTGCCGGCAGCATGGCCTCACCCTCATCGATACCCGCCACGAGGTCGCGGCAGGTCACGCCGCGGAAGGCTACGCACGTGCCTTGCGCAAGCTCGGCGTGGCGATGGGCACGGCCGGGCCCGGCTTCACCAACCTGCTCACCTCGATCACGAATGCGTATCTTGATCGCACACCGGTCCTGTACCTAAGCGGTAGCGCGGCACTGGCGCAGGCCGAGACCAACACCCTGCAGGCCGGCTTCGACCAGGTCGCGATGGCAGCTCCGGTGACGCGCTGGGCGCACCGGGTGAGCGTGACCCGCGACATTCCGCGGCTTGCGGCCCAGGCCATCCGCATCGCGACCTCCGAGCCGATGGGACCGGTGCTGCTCGACCTGCCGATGGATGTGCTGTCTGCACGCATCGAGGAGGACACCGCACCCATTGCGCGCCAGATCATCTTCACATCCCCGGCGCTGCCGCGCCCCGAGCTCATAGCCCGTGCCCTGGAGCTCCTCGCCGCGGCGCAGCGCCCGGTGATCCTCGCCGGAGCCGGCGCCTGGTACAGCCACGCGGAGGAGCCGCTGCGCGAGCTCGCCGAGCGGACCGGCATCCCGGTGTTCTCGGACTTCCAGGCGCACGGGCTGCTGCCTGCCAGCCATCCTCTGTACGGCGGGACCTTTCACAAGCTGGCGGACCTCGACCAGCCGGGAGGCAGGCCCGATGTGGTGCTCACCGTCGGAGTGCGCTTCGGACTCTTTACCCTCGGGGCCTCCGACCTGCTGGTGCCGGCAGCCGCGAAGGTGATCCAGGTCGAGACGGATGCGAGGGAGATCGGTCGCCTGCGCGAGGTGGCGGTCGGCATCATCGCTGACAGCCGCGAGACCTTGCGTGCGCTGAATGCACAGGTCGCTGCACGGCCCTGGCCGAGCTTGAACGCCTGGCAGCAGACCATCCAGCAGGCCAGGACCCTGCGGCGGGCGCGGCTCGCAGCGGCTGCAGAGCGCGGCGGCAGCTCTGGCATCCATCCCTATCAGGTGGTGGCAGCGATTGCCGAGTGCCTCCCCGAGAATGCCCTCGTGATCGGCGACGGAGCGGAGTCCTATCACTGGCTGAACGAGGTCATCCGCCAGCAGACCCCGGGCAGCTACCTCACCCACGGCTTCCTTGGCGCCGTCGGTCACGGCCTGGGCCTGTCCCTCGGCGCGAAGGTTGCCCACCCCGGTCGGCCGGTGCTGTGCCTCGCAGGCGATGGCGCGGTCGGCTTCACCATCGCTGAGCTCGACACGATGGTGCGGCTGAACCTGCCGGTGGTGGTGCTCGTCATGAACAACCGCAGTTGGGGCGCCTCGCAGCACTTCCAGGAGATGGTCTCGGGCAAGGACCAGCTGATCGGCACGCGCCTGGCTGCCACCCGCTACGATGAGGTCGCAGCGGCCTTCGGCTGCCATGCGCAGCGCGTCACCGAGGCCGGGCAGCTGCGGGAGGCCATCCTCGCTGCCTTCGCGAGCGGGTCGCCCGCATGCCTCAATGTCCTCGTGGACCTTGACCCCGCACCACCGGAGCTGGAGCTGCTCGCCAAGCGCTGAGCCTAAGCGCTTCCAGAGGCGAGCAGCGCGGAGCTTGGACAGGCTCGCGCCCGCGAGCAGCGACGGCCCTTGGAGTGGGTGACGCGGGGCCGCCGCCCCGTAAAGCGCCCTGCTCCAGCAGCGGCCAGCCTCATCGGGAGACCGGCGCACTTTCGAGGTTCAATGGACGTAAGCGGACGCGCGTTGCGGCGAGTTTGCCGCCGTCAATGCCCAGAGCGCGACGATCGGGTCGAAGACCGCACAACCCAGCGACGAAGTCGGGACCCAAGGCCAGATGGGTTGACCGTAAAAGTGATGCACGAGGTCCCAGACGGGATGCATCAGCCAGCCCAGTGCGACAAAACGGTATGAATCGAGCGCACGATACGCAACGTACGCCGCCGGTGCCACATACAACAGCTCCCAGGCGCCGAGGCCACCGCCCATGTAGATGGTGCTGAATCCGGCAACCAGCACGGCGTTGATCTTCAAGCGGATCGGCTCACGAATCCTCGACAGCAGAGTGATGCACACGAGTGCAGCCAGGGCTGGCCCAAGCAGATCGGCCACATGGACGGTCGGTGTAACGTGAACACTGAGCACGGTGACTTCCTCAAAGCGCATCGGTACCGCAAGCCTAGCGGGTCGGCTACACTGCGCGAGTGGCCGATCGGCCGTCTGCCGCTGGAATTCTGCCAACGACAACCGTACGCCGACATGTCGTGGTCGTGCTCGCGCTCCCCGGGGTGGTGCTCGGTGACTTTGCGATCCCCGTCGAGCTCTTCAGCGGTGCAGCACTTGCGAACGGCCGCAATCCCTATCGAGTGATCACCTGCGGGCCGACACGCACCGTGCGCAGCACGGCCTGCGTACTCACGCTCAAGCGCGATCTGGCCGCGCTACGCTCAGCTGATACGCTCATAGTGGCCGGCGTTGGCGACATCAACCGACCGGTCTCGCCCAAGGTCATCGCGGCCATTCGTCGGGCCGCCGCGCGTGGCGCCCGGATCGCCTCGATCTGCAGCGGCGCCTTTGTGCTCGCCGCGACCGGCCTTCTCGATGGTCATCGCGCGAGCACTCACTGGCAGCTCAGCGGCGAGCTCGCGCGTCGCTTTCCCGGAATCCAGGTCGAAGCTGACAAGCTATACGTGGACCATGGGAAGCTGTTGACATCCGCGGGCGCGAGCGCCGGCATGGACCTGTGCCTGCATCTGATTCGCAAGGATCACGGCGCAGCCGTCGCGGCAGAATCGGCGCGGCTTGCCGTAGCACCGCTCGAACGCGCGGGTGGGCAGGCACAGTTCACTCGACACATCCCACCCGCCGCGCGCGGATCACTCCAGCCTCTGCAGGACTGGGCTACCCACAACCTTGGCGATCGGCTCAGCGTCACGCGGCTTGCACGGCGTCACGCCACGAGCATCCGCACCTTGCACCGCCACTTTGTGCAACAGACGGGGCTCACACCCAGCC
>Ga0123356_10002713_pt1 | contig 18811 bp, 16 predicted proteins | sample TergutEmb28metaG_2_FD_92546 | JGI IMG/M metagenome (GOLD analysis project Ga0123356, IMG submission 92546) | Embiratermes neotenicus P3 segment gut microbial communities from Petit-Saut dam, French Guiana - Emb289 P3 | ecosystem: Host-associated > Arthropoda: Insects > Digestive system > Gut ...
AAACCGATTCCGTCCCTGCCCCGCTCGATCGGAATCATTACCTCGCCGCAAGCCGCCGCGCTGCGCGACATTCTGAAGATTTTCGGGCGCCGCGAGCACGCGGCCAGCGTGCTGATCTATCCCGCCCAGGTACAGGGCGAGACCGCAGCGGCGGAAGTCAGCGCCGGGGTCAGGTATTTCAACCGCGCCCGGTGTGTCGAGGTGATCCTCGTGGCCCGCGGCGGCGGGTCGGCTGAAGACCTGGCTGCGTTCAATCACGAAGGCCTGGCGCGCGTAGTCGCAGGCTCGGAAATTCCCGTGATTTCCGCGGTGGGCCACGAGACGGATTTCACCATCATCGACTTCGTCGCCGACCTGCGCGCCCCCACGCCTTCGGCGGCCGCCGAAGTGGTGATTCGCTCCCGCCAGGAAATGGAGGCGCAAGCCGAGAGTCTCCGGCTGAGGCTGGCGCGCGCGGTTCGCTACCGCCTGCTGATGGCAAGGCAGACCCTGACCGAAGTTGCCCAGCAAGGGGCGTTTGCACGCCTGATGGAGGGCATCCGTCAGCGGCAGCAGCGGCTCGACGATCTCGCCTTTCGCGGGGAAAAAGCCGAGCGCCGGCTGATCGAGAAACACCGCCGCCGCTGGGAGCATGCATCGGCGGCCGTCCGCCATTACGACGCCCGGCGCGTACTCGCCGGAATCCGCCGCCAGCTTGGGACGCAGGCCGGGGCGCTTCGATTCGCCATGCACACTTCTCTCTTGCGCCGGCGCGCCCGTGTTGAACAGCTGGAACATCAACTGAAAGCCCTCTCGCCGGTTGCCATTCTGGAACGCGGGTACGCCTTGATCTTCGATTCCGAGGGAAACCTGGTGAAAGATGCGGTGCAGGTTGAAGCCGGCGAGCGGATTTCGGCGAGGCTGGCGCGTGGAAGCGTGGTGGCAAAGGTGGAAAAGACGAGCACTCAGCCTTAGCGGCCGGAGCGACCCTTGGGCAGGCCCGCCGGCGAGAGCGAGGGCAGCCCAACTCACCCCGCCATAGGAAAATGTGAGCGTGGGGACTGGGAGTAAGACTGGCGCGGAACGGCCGGATTGCGGGTTGAAGCCGGCCCAGAGAATCCCCGCCTTTGGGGGAGGGAGTGTGTCAAAATTAGCTCTGCAAACCCGCATTGCAAAGGTGCTCTGATTGATTCACGCTGCCGGACCCTGGCCACATCTGACGATCATCGCGGTCATCGACATTCTGCTGGTTGCGACGATCATCTATGAATTCCTCGCGCTCATCCGCGGCACGCGCGCTGCCCTGATCCTGATCGGCCTCGCCATTATCGCGCTGGCCTTCTACGTTTCGCGCATCGGTGAATTGGTCACGCTGAACTGGCTGATCTCGCGGGCGCTGCCTTACGCGGTCTTTGCCCTGATTGTCATCTTCGTGCCCGAAATCCGTCAGGCCTTGGCCCGGCTTGGCCGGCGCATGACCTTCGCCCGTTCCTCGGCGGCGGAAGCCGACGCATACGATGACATCGCTCTGGCGGCGAATCTGTTTTCTCAAAACCAAACCGGCGCGCTCATTGTGATCCAACGCGAAATCGGCCTGCGCACCTACATCGAAAGCGGCGTCGCCCTGGACGCCCAGCTCTCCTACGACCTGCTGGCAACTCTGTTTCGCCCCAGCGCCCCGCTTCACGACGGCGCGGTCATCATCCAGGGAGATCGGGTTGCCGCCGCCGCCTGTTTTCTTCCCCTTTCCATGAACCCAGTGCTTTCCACGCAGCTTGGCACCCGCCACCGCGCAGCCATCGGAATTACCGAAGAGACCGATGCCATTTCGATTGTGGTCTCGGAGGAAACCGGCAGCATCGGGCTTGCCGTGGGAGGCTCCATCGAGCGCGATCTTACCGTCGAGCAGCTTCGCGAGCGCATGAGCAGCCTGCTCCGCCGCTACGTTCCGCCCACTCCCCTGCCGACGCCGATCGCCGAAAGTTCGGGAATCCTGGACGAGGCCGAGACCGAGGTGCGAGACCTGCACAAGAGCGGGGGCGAACGATGACGGCAGGGGAGTTTTTTCGCCGCCACATATTCCATAACCTCGGGCTGAAGATCACGTCGTTGCTGATCGCCACCGGCCTCTGGCTGGCGATTTCGACCGAGCCTCCCTCGGAGACTGCGGTCAACGTCGGCCTGGTTTTTCGTAATATGCCCGAGGATCTTGAGATCAGCTCCGAAAATATTCCTTCCGAACAGATCCGCGTGCGCGGGCCTGAGCGCCAGGTCCGGCGTTTGCAAGCTTCGGATGTCCACATGGAAATCGACCTCAGCGGAATGAAGCCGGGAGAGCGGACATTTGATCTAACCGCCAACCAGATCAGCCTTCCCGACAAACTGCAACCGGTCGAAATTGTGCCCAGCCAGATCCATTTGTCCTTCGACAAAAAGGTCACGAAGACCGTCCCGGTCGAGCCGCGCGTTATCGGCACCTACGCCCCGGGTTATCGAATCGCGAGCGTGCACGCCGACCCGGAAACCGTCGTGATCAGCGGACCGAGTAAGTCCATCGCCGCCGTCGAGAGCGCGTTAACCGACCCGATCGACGTGAGCGGGCTGATTGACCGCACCACCGTCTCGCGCCATGCGTACGTTTCCGACCCACTGGTGCAGGTTGCCGATCCCCATCCGGTCCGCATCACGATTATTATGGGACGAGCGCCGGCTGCAGCCAGCCCGGCCGAATCGCAATGATCGCACAAGTCAGACAACTTTTCGGAACCGACGGGATCCGGGGCGTGGCGGGGGAATTTCCGCTTACTCCCGAGAGCACATTCTTGATCGGCCGCGTCCTCGGCCACCATCTGCGCAAGTCGAGCCCTCAGCCGCAAGTTGTCATTGGGCAGGACACCCGCGAATCCAGCCGCTGGATCGCCGACCGGGTGGCGCTTGGGCTCAGCGCCTCGAATGCCCAAGTGCGGAGCGCAGGGGTCATTACCACCCCGGGAGTCGCTTATCTTGCGCGCTCGCCGGGCTTGGACGCGGGAGTGGTGATTTCCGCCTCCCACAATCCCTGGACCGATAACGGCATCAAGGTTTTTTCCGGAGACGGATTCAAGCTGCCCGACGCGCATGAGCTTGCGATCGAGAAGGAGATCTTCGCCTGCCTCGAGGCGGCGCCCTGTCCGGAACCGGTCTTGAGGCCTCAGCCCAGCCTGCCCGGAGAGCGGACGCTGCGCGCCGCCTACATTGACTGGCTGGGGAAGAATGTTGATACCGGTCTCGGAGGCTTGCGCCTGCTGGTTGATTGCGCCAACGGCGCAGCCACTGCGGAAGCGCCGGAGTTGTTCCGCGCCCTCGGGATTCAGGCGGAGTTTATTCATGCGTCGCCCGACGGCAGGAATATCAACCAGGGCTGTGGCGCGCTATATCCCGGCACAGTGGCTGAGGGGATGGCAAAGGCGAAGGGCAGGTTTGATCTCGGAGTCACATTTGACGGCGATGCGGACCGCGCGCTCTTCAGCGACGCCCGCGGCCGCGTGGTGAACGGAGACGGCGTGCTGCTGCTGACGGCCCGGGACCTCAAGAAGCAGGGGAAGCTTCGCGGGGACACGGTGGTGGCCACCACCATGTCGAACATGGGCCTGGAAATTGCGCTGCGCAAATCCGGCATCCGCATGGTGCGCACCAATGTAGGCGATAAATACGTGCTCGAAGAGATGATGAAGACCGGCGCCACGCTCGGCGGCGAACAGTCCGGCCACATCATCTTCCGCGACGGCGAAAGCACCACCGGCGACGGCTTGCTTACCGCGCTGCGGGTGATGGACGCCATGGCGCGCAACCAGCTCTCGCTCGCGGACCTGATCTCGGGTCTGAGGGTCCTTCCCCAGCGAATTCAAAATATCCGGGTGCGGGAGAAGGTGCCGTTTGACCAGGTGCCGGAAGTGCGCCACGCCATCGAAACCGCTCAGCGCGAACTCGACGGGAACGGGCGTGTAGTGGTGCGGTACTCGGGGACGGAGGCGCTCGCGCGAGTCATGGTGGAAGCCGAATCCGAAGAGAAGATGAATGCGCTGACCGACGGGATTGCCGACACGATCCAGCATGCCCTGGGGACGAGGGCAGAGTAACGCCGGGGACAGTCATCGGCTTCGCCGGGCGCCCGTTTCCCGCTTCCTTCGGTTCACCGCCTCAGGGCCGGAAATCGACTCCGAGCTTCGGTCTCTATATTTCTACTTCTATTCGAGGTCCCGCCAGTTCTTTCCCACGCCCAGCTCCACCAAGAGCGGCACCGATAACCGGTGCACATTCTCCATCTGGTCGCGGACCAAACTGCGCATCACCTCAATCTCATCCTCGGGAACTTCAAACACCAGCTCGTCGTGAACTTGCAAAGTCATCCTGGACTTCAGCCCGCGCCGGCCGATGAGCCCGTCGATCCGGATCATCGCCAGCTTGATCAGGTCGGCGGCGGTTCCCTGCAAGGGCGTGTTGACCGCAGTCCGCTCGGCAAATCCGCGCAGGTTGTAGTTCTTGCTGTTGATGTCCGGAATGGGGCGCACTCGCCCGAACAGCGTTTTCACCCTGGCAGCGCGGCGGGTCTCGTCGAGCGTTCGATCGATGAATGCCCGGACACCGCGATATTGGTCGAAATAAGCATCGATGTATTTCTTGGCTTCCGAGGTCTCGATTCCGAGATTCTGCGACAGGCCGAAGGGCGATAGTCCGTAGACAATTCCGAAGTTCACCACCTTGGCCCGCCGCCGCTCGTCGGGCGTAACCAGCAGCGGAGGCACTTGAAACACCTGCGATGCGGTCAAGGTGTGAATGTCATCCCCGCGCTGGAAGGCTTCGACCAGCAGTCGATCGTTGGCGTAGTGCGCCAGCAGACGCAGCTCAATCTGCGAGTAATCCGCGGCCAGCAGCACGCAACCCGGCCGAGCGGTAAAGGCGGCCCGGATCTCCCGCCCCAGCTCGGTGCGGATGGGGATGTTCTGCAGGTTCGGGTTCGCCGAGGAAAGCCGCCCGGTCGCCGTTCCCGTCTGATCGAAGGTCGAATGCAGGCGTCTGGTGCCAGAATTGAGCAAAGCCGGAGCGCGTCTACATAAGTGGACTTCAGTTTCGCCAGCTGCCGGTATTCGAGCACCAACTGCGGCGCCTTATGGCTGGCGGCCAGCTCCTCGAGGACGTCGACTGCCGTCGAAATGGTTTTACCTTTGCCATACTTCACCGGCTTCGGCAGGTTGAGCTTATTGAAGAGCACATCGCCGAGCTGTTTGGGTGAATTGATATTGAATTCCGATCCGCAGCATTGGTAAATCTCCTGGGTCTTGGCCTCAATCTCGCGCTCCAGCCGTTCGGACATTTTGTCGAGCGCCCCGCGGTCAATCGCCACCCCGGTCTGCTCCATTCGGGTAAGCACGGGTACGAGCGGCAGGTCGATCTCTTGGTAGAGCTGCAGCAGCTTTTCTTCTTCCACCTCTTTGCGCAGAACCGCCGCCAATCGCCCGGTAATATCGGCCGCTTCCGCCACCGATCCGGCGAGCTTCAGATTGAAGCGCCGCAGCGCAACTGCCGGCAGCCCGTGCGACGAATAGGTAGGATCGAGCAGATAGGAGTACAGGCGGGTGTCGTGTTCGACTCGAGCAAGCTCGATATCACCCAGCGCGTGGGCTGCCGCCTTCCAGTCGTGGATCGCCTTCGGGATTTCCGGGTCCAGAAGAGCCGCCGCGAGCGCGGCATCGGCTGGCGACCCGCGAGAGACCACGAGCGCCGACCCGGGCTCGATGGCGACGGCCGTCTGGGTTGCCTTCCCCGCCGGCACCACATCGGCAATGGCCAGGGGCAGGAGTCCTTCCTCCGATTCTCCGGTTTCTTCCTCTTCCTTCGCAGGCTCGAGAACCAGGTCGATGGCGATGGCCAGCGGCGCCTCCGCCCTCCGCGAACGCAAGATCGATTCCACATCCTCGCGAGAGCCGGTTTCGCGGTAGTTCCCCTCCGGCGCCTCGACCACGGGCAATAATTCCTTCAACAGGGAAGTGAATTCGAGCTCGGTGAACAGCGCCCGCAGAGCTTCCAGGTCGGGCTCGCCGGGGTGCATTTTGGGGACATCCAGCTCGACCGCCACGTCACGGTTGATGGTTACCAGCTCTTTGCTCAGGAGAATTTGCTCGCGGTGGTTCTCTAACGATTCGCGATAGGTTTTTCTCTCGACCTCCCGGGCGCGGTCGAGAGCGGCTTCCAAAGTGCCGAAGCGGCGAATAATTTCGACCGATCCTTTGTCGCCGATTCCCGGCGCGCCGGGAATGTTGTCGATGGAGTCGCCGCGCAATGCCATCACATCGATCACCCGTTCCGGCCGCACCCCCAGGATCTCCTCCACCTTGGCGGCATCGCAAATGAGATTGTCTTTGGGCGGGTTGAGCACCAGCACGCGATCGTTGACCAGCTGCAGCATGTCTTTGTCGCTCGAAACCACGTAAACATTGAGCCCCTGGTTCGCGGCTTTGGCGGCAAGCGTACCGATGACATCATCGGCCTCGTAGCCGGGGACTTCGAGTATTGGAATGCGATAGGCCTCGAGTGCGCGGCGAATGTAAGGAATCTGCTGCGCCAGATCCCCGGGCATCGCAGTCCGATTGGCTTTGTATTCTTTGTACTGCTGATCGCGGAAGGTGGGCTGAGCAACGTCGAAAACCGCGGCCAGATACTGGGGAGCGAAGTCGTCCCGCAGCTTGCGCAGCATGTTCACGAAGACGTAAATGGCGGCTGTCGGAAGCCCTTTACGGGTCGACATGCCGCGCTGGCGCGCCATCGCGTGATAGGCGCGGAAGATGAACGACATCGCATCGATGAGGAAGATGCGGCTACCGTCCTCCCGAGGGAGGGGGACAACCTCCGGCTTCGAAGCCGGCGCCGGCTCTGGTTCACGAATCGGGGAAGGTTTTCGTTTTGAGGGCAAAGATCAAGTTTAGCAAGAGGGCCGCCTGCGGTTCGACCGCGCCCGCCGCTCAGCCGATCAGCCATCGAACCGATCGAGGAATCAAGTTGCCACGCGGCCCCGCAACCGCAGAGGCTAGGCCGGCTTGCCCGACACGGTTGTGTAATGCAGCTTGATTACCCCGCAGGTTCCCTGTTCGGGAGAATAAACTACGCACGAATCAAACGGCCGCGAATAGATGTGCAGGCTGACGGCGCGCTCGCCGAATTTGGCTGGATTCACCACCCGGTGAACCGGATCGACGGGATTCACCGCGCAGGGATGCGTGGGGTTCATCTCCACCACATCGGTGGGCGTAAGCTGACAACGTCCGTGCGCGACATCCTGCGAGACCAGATGGAAGTTCTCTACCTCGAGCCGACCAATCGGCACCGACATCCAGCAATTCTGGTCGCGATGGTTGTGCACCGAGCTCGCCTGGCCTACCTCCCAGCAGATGGCCAGCAGCTCGTAAAGCGGGGTCTTGTCGATGAGATTGCGTGTGTAGTGCTGACGGTCCCAGGTGAGGTAGGACCCGAGCGTCCCGGGAGCAACCGAGGTCTTTTCCAAAAAACCCAGAACCTCATCCGTTTCAGCGAAGGACTTCTCGGGAAATTTCTGCAGTTCGGAGATGAAGTCGTCGATCCCGACCGTCTTAGGAAGAACAGGCGCAGCCATTACCCACCTCCACCAGATCTCAAGTATCCCACAGGGCGCAGCCCCGGGGGGGGGCAGGCAGCGAGAGTGAACCTTGCGGTTGGTTTCCAGGGAGAGCCTGCGGGCTACTCGACCAACATACAATCTCCGTATGAGTAGAACCGGTATCTCTGCTCGACCGCATGCCTATAGGCACGGAGTACCTCCTCGGTGCCGCCGAAGGCACAGACCAGCATGAGCAGCGTCGAGCGGGGAAGATGAAAATTGGTCAGCAATGCGCCAACTACCCGGAAGCGAAATCCCGGATAGATAAACAGGCCGGCCTCCCGGTTTCCGGCGCCTATCCGTCCCGAATCCCGCGCCGCGTGCTCCAAGGTTCGAACCGTAGTCGTTCCCACCGCGACCACCCGCCGTCCCTCATCCAGGGCGCGGTTGATCCTTTCCGCCGCATCCGTCGAGATGCTCGATTTTTCCGAATGCAGCCTGTGTTCCTCTACTCTTTCGACCCGTACCGGCTGAAAGGTCCCGAGACCAACGTGCAAAGTGATCTCCGCGGTTTCGATCGAGCGCTGCTTCATTCGTGCCAGGATCTCCGGCGTGAAGTGCAGGCCCGCGGTCGGCGCCGCAACCGAGCCGCGCTCCCGGGCATACACGGTCTGGTAGCGATCGCGGTCCGCGGGACGGTCGTCCCGAGAGATGTAGGGCGGCAATGGGACGTGCCCCAGGGATTCGACAAGTGAAAAAAAATCCGGCACCGGATGAAACCGGATTCGCCGTTCTCCAAACGCCCCTCGAGCCATGACCTCCGCGGTCAGCGCCTCGTCTTCTCCGAAGTGGAGCTTTTCGCCCAGGCCAATCTTCCGCCCCGGCCGTACCAGGCACTCCCACTCGTTCGGCTCTTCCGAAAGCTGCTTGGTGAGCAACACCTCGACTCGTCCGCTGAGAAAATCGCGGGATGCGGGATTGCGCGGACTCAAGGGTCGAGCCCTCGCGCCGCTTCTCCTCCCGTACAGTCGCGCAGGGAAAACGCGCGTATTGTTGAACACCACCAGGTCACGAGAACGAAGCAGCTCGGGAAAATCGCTGAAGCCAAGATCCTGAATCCCGGAGCCGCGTTTCAAACGAAGCATTCGCGAGGCCGCGCGATCGCGAAGAGGCTCCTGCGCAATCCGTTCTTCGGGAAGACGATAGTCAAATTCTGAGACCTGCACCATTGAAAATTATATGAATACCCGGTAAATGCTACTTGGGGCGCGCCGTATTACACTTCTAAACAGAAATACTGATTGTTTCCGGGTTGAAGCTGCGCTACCATTTGCGGGATTCGCGATGCATGGAGAACACAAATCGCGGAAGGAAATCGTCGAGGTCGGGGCCATGTTGCACCGGCGCGGATTCATTGCCGCCTGCGACGGCAACATCTCGGTCCGGCTGGGGCGGCGGCTGGTTCTGACCACGCCGACCGCGATGCCCAAGGGCATGATAAAGCCCCTAGACCTGGTCATCGTAGACCTCGAAGGGCACAAGCTGAAAGGCCGCCGGGCGGTGACCAGCGAAATCGGCATGCACCTCCTGATTTATCGCATGCGTCCCGACGTAAACGCCGTGGTGCATGCGCATCCCCCGACCGCGACGGGGTTTGCGGCCGCCGGCATGGCGCTCGATCAACCGCTGGTGTGCGAGGTGGTGGTGGGTCTCGGCCAGATCCCCCTGGCGCCGTACGGAACCCCGGGAACTCCGGAGCTGGCCAAAACCCTGGAGCCTTTCATCCCGCAATACGACGCCATCCTGATGGCCAATCACGGAGTCGTGACCTATGGTGCAGATCTGCAATCCGCGTACATGAAGATGGAAACCGTCGAGCACTTCGCGCGCATTGCCCAGACCACGTACATCCTCGGGCGGCAGCAAAACCTGGAGGAGCCCGAGGTCGATAAGCTGGTTCGGGCGCGCGAAAAGTATCTAGGCGTTAACTCCGCCGCCCCCATGCCCGTCTGCTCGGGGAATGGCCGCACCGGGCGAGGCCGCGGGTCCTCCTCCCCCCGTCTCCCCGCAGCCGTCTCTACTTTCGTTCGTTCCTGAATCGCGTGGCCGCCGGATTCACCCGAACCCTCATTGCCAACGGCCCGCCCGTAGAAAGAAAATGATGGGTTCGCTGCGCTCAACGGAACCACGTCGACCAGACCACATCGACGGCGGTATGGGTCACCAGCGCAGCGAAAATCTGGCGATTCGCCCGCCAGGCACGCCCATAAACCATTCCCGCAATCGTTGCCAGCAGCACGTATCGCAGATTGAATCGCGCACCGTGGTTGAAGTGCGACAACCCAAATAGCGCGGCCGCAACCAGCCAGGCAGCGGTCCTGCCGATCCGCGTCTCGAGAAAATTCTGCAGGATGGAGCGGAAAAAGAGCTCTTCCGGAATCGCGATCCAGAGAAAGGTCGCGACCATCGCCGTAAGGATCGGGCCGATGCGGGGAAGCCCGGCATGAAAGTGGATAAAGCCGGTCCATTCTCCGAGCACCAGCCCGACCGGCAGAAACAATCCCCACTCGCGCAGCCCGATCAGAAATGCGGAACGGCTGGGTAAGAGCGAGTATCCCGAACCCTCGAGCCGCCGGACCAGGAGAAAGCAATACAGGGCAACGTCGGCAAGAAACAGTTTCGGAAGAAATGCCAGCTCACGCGGCCATGCGCCTTCGAACCACTTCAGGTAGTAAGCCGCGGCGATGATCCCCAGCACCGCACCGTCACGCCAGGTCATCGCCCTTCCCAACTTCGGCATTTCGAGAAATGCGGCCAGCAGCACGGGAAACGCGATCACCGTGAGGGCCGCGCGCGGGTTGAACGCCGCGCTGCCGGCGGCGAAGGCAAAGTAGGCGAGGGATAACAGGCTGGCAGCTGCGATCTTCCTTCCCCCGGACAGCTCCTTCGCCGGATCGGCCGCGCCAAACCCGAAGAACCACAAGGGCGCAAAGAGCAGGGTAAAACTCGCAAACGCCCGCGGAAATTCACTGCCGAGCGAACGCCCCGGCTGGGACCCGCGGAGCCCGAACCAGAGCCCAACCAGCAGCACCGCAAATATCAACCCGGCAACGACCAGCCGCAACCGCTTCACGGGTTTTGCTCCTGACTGCGCGATTGTAGCCGGAGTCAGCCCGGCCGCGTGTAAACTAGCTCGCGATGCCTTCGGACAGGCTATCCTCTCAGAAACCCCTCGGGGACGACCGTTCGCGCCTGACACCCGATCTCAGCGTCACGGTCGCCGGGATCGAGTTTAAAAACCCGGTGATCGCCGCCAGCGGCACGTTTGCCTACGGGGTCGAGTTTGAAGATGTCGTTCATCTCGATCGCCTCGGCGGCTTCGTGGTAAAGGGACTGTCACGCGAGCCCATGATCGGAAATCCGCCGCCGCGTCTCTACGAAACCGCCGCCGGAATGCTGAATTCGATTGGACTGCAAAACATCGGGGCGCGGGCGTTTGTCGAAGAAAAGCTTCCCCGGCTGCGGGAGCTAAAAAACACCGTGGTGATCGCCAACGTCTTCGGCTACACCCGTGAAGATTACGAGCACACCATAGAGATTCTCAACCAGGGCGAAGGGATCGCCGCCTACGAACTGAATGTCTCCTGCCCCAATACCGAACGTGGCGGCATTCAATTCGGCACCGATCCGAGATCCTTGAATGAAGTCGTGAGCACGGCCAAGGAGTATGCCACGCGGCCGCTGATTGTGAAGCTCTCTCCCAACGTCACCAGCATCGCAGACATGGCCCATGTGGCGCAGGAAGCCGGAGCCGATGCCATTTCCCTGGTAAACACCTTCGTCGCCATGTCCATCGATGTGGAAACCCGCCAGCCGCGCATCGCCAATGTCACGGCCGGTCTGTCCGGCCCGGCCATCAAGCCGATTGCGGTGCGCATGGTTTATGAGGCGTCGAAATCGGTTGAGGTTCCCGTCATCGGCATGGGGGGAATCTCGACCGGCGAAGACGTGATCGAGTTCATGTTGGCGGGGGCGAGTGCGGTCGAGGTGGGCACGGCCAGCTATTGGGACCCGCGCGCCACCGAAATCATCGTTGGCGAGCTCGCCGGCTGGTGCGAAAAACACGAAGTCGCTAGAGTCCGAGAGCTCACCGGAGCCCTGGTGCTCTAGCCTTCCTGGCGGGCAGCCAACGCTCGGCGAAACCATCGACGCCGCCGTTTTCATGGTTCCACCTGCGAACGGGAAGAATAGGCTAGGGGGATATGCGTATCGCCGTATTTCTGTTGTTGGCCATGGCGTCTGGTTTTGCCCGCACCGAAACCTTCGCGTGTCCCGAGGGAAAAGCCGATGTGATGCGGTACTTCGTACTGGACAAAGAAAAAAGGGCCAGCCATTTTCTCGAGGGAGAGCCTAACCCCCTATACACGCAGGTATTCCCAAATCAGGATTTCGCTGCCGCGGGATATTGGTTCTGGCTGAAGAGCCCGAAAGCCCACGGCTTCGATGTTAAGTCGTTTGATGAGCGATATATCTACATGCGCTCCACGGAGCTCGAGTGGAAGGACAATCGTACCTTCAAGCGCTTTGTTCACGACTTGCCCATTGCTGCGCGATGCGTGGGGGAAGGCCAGCCGGGGCCGGAAATCAAGGTGGAGGATACAAGCTTTCGTTATTTCTCGTCCTGCCGTCCCTACAGAGCCAGCAAGCTCCTAAGAGCCCTGGTTGATCTGGACGCTCCCCGCGAAATGGATGCCGGCGGAGATCTCGGACGGGTGTCGACTCGCCTCCTCCGCTACCACTACAACTGCGATAAGGACTTCGATCACTGCCGCAACCAAGAGCAGTTTTTTCTCGCCCGAGGCTACGGATTGTGGCAATGGAGGCATTACAAAGAAGGTTTGCTGGTGAAAACTGCGCTCATGAATCGGCTGGGCACCGGACGGGCGGCGGAGATTCCCGGCTGTTCGGAGAGTTACGAGCCGTCACGCTAGCTTCGATCGGTCGGCTTCGAACAAAAAGGTACAAACCCTGCCCTAACTAATCTTGCAACTGGCCCCTGAAATCAGTAGGGTGAAGCCCACAAATCAACCAACGGGAGCGGGGCGTTTTGGGGCCGAACACTTTCGGGCGCAGGTTCATGTTTTCGGTGTTTCTTTTGGGGGCGATCACCAGCCTCGCGCAACAGGTAAAAATCGTTTCGCCAAGCGCCGGCACGGTGAGCTCGCCGGTTCGCGTGGTGGCGGATTTTACAGCCACAACACCCGTCGATTCGATCAGCGTTTTCGTGGATAACGTCGAAGTGCGCCGCCTGGCGCCGGTCACACCCCTCGACGTGTCTGTGGCCATGTCAGACGGCAACCACCTTCTGGCGGTCAAGGCGGTCGAAGCGAGTGGGGCTGAGATTTCGTCGTCTCGCTCTGTAGATGTAACTACACTCAAGACCCCTTCGGCCGCCCACCCGCTAACCTATACCAACATCGATCTGATGCCGGGTTGGTATACGTCCCCGGACCAGGGGAATCCGGTGTGCAGTGCCAAGCCCCGGGTCGTATCCTCCCCCGCCGCCGACGGAACCTCCGGTCTGTTCTATCTCGTTCCTATGGGACAATACAACAATTGCCTGTGGCCGATTCTTCTGGGGTCAAGCTCTACCGTCAAACACTTCACCCTGGACACACACTATCGGCTGAGCAATCCCGCCTATGCCCAAGGAGTTGAATTCTCGTCCAACAAGCACATCGGCACCAAGTGGTACAAGTTCTCCGTGCAGTGCTCCTATAACAAAGGCGTCTTCAGTGTCTGGAATACGGCGGGGGCACACTGGTCGCGCACTGATATTGCTTGCCGTCGGCCGGCTCCCGGCAGTTGGGATCACCTGACCGTCAACACCGAGATCAGCAACGGAAAGGCCGTGTTTGTCTCTCTCACTTTCAATGGTGTGCGGCATGCGATCAACCAGTCGTTCTATCCGGTGACGCAACCAAGCTCCGAGCATTTTGGAGTCCATTTTCAGTTGGATGGGAATAAGACCGGCAATGCCTACTCCGCCTATGTGCACGCCTTGACGTTCACAGCTTGGTAAAAGAACCTCTGTAAAAAAAGGCACCTTACTTCCGGTGGGGCCTCCGTTTTTTCCCCAGGCCAAGGGTTCATAACCATCAGGCGCTCAGTGGGATGCGAACACAAACAGCTTACTCGCCGTCCCGACATAAACCTTGCCGTTGACGATGGTGGGAGCTGCGAACTTGGCACCCGCTCCGAGGCCGGGGCTGCGATAGAGCTCCGTCGTAAGATTCGTAGCGTTATATGCGTGCAGGGCGACGGAGGAGGAGTGATCGACCACCCAAACAATACCGTTACCGGCTCCATTGGCGGAAACCACCGGCTGCCCGCCAGGAAACACAAATTCGAAGCTGCCTTTCGATATGGGCGTAGACGACATCCTGCCGGTGGAGGCATTAAAGCTAAAGGCTTTTAAGACGTCATTGCTTCCCGCAAAGTAGAGCGTCTGCTGCCAGAACACCGGCGTCATAAAACAACGATCCGGTGCTTGATGGCCGCTAGTCCCCCCGACTTGGTTGTCGACTTCCTGGATAATCTGGCTGTTCGAGCCGGACTGGAACTTGCCCATATTATCCCGGTCGAGAACGTAGATCGCCGGATTCTTGCCGCAACCGATGGCTTCGTGCGGGAATGCGCCCGCCTGGTCCGGGACCAGCAGCATCCCTCCCGAGCCCAAATCCTGGTCGTCAGCGGACAGCAACGCCTGGTTAAAGGGAGTGAAGTAGTCGAGCAACGTAAGATTTGGACTCAGCTTGACGAAGCTATCGGAAAGGTTGGACGCACCGTCCCAGCTTCCGTTCGAGGTTATGGCGTAGACATTGCCGCCCGAATCAGCGGCCAGGCCGGATCCCGACATCCAGATGGCACCTTCCGTCCCGGCAGGGGTGGCGCTCCAGACTCCCGCTGGCGCTAAAGAGGTGGCGGCGAAGGACAGGATCCACCCGTGGTATGGCTGATGATCCCCCTGCGAACCGAAAGCAGCATAAACGTTACCGTTCGCCAGCAAGAGACCGGGCCGTTGTAGTTGCTCTTTGGGTTGGAAGCCGGATGGGCTGATCACCACCGGACTTCCGCCTTCCTCCTCCCCGGTTGCCACCTTCAAGGCGTGGAGACGGAAAACCACCTTGCCGCTCTCGAGCGTCTCGCTGACCACGTACAAAGTTCCGGTGGAAGGGTTAATTACCGGCGTGCCGGTTATCCCATTTTCCGGATAGATGGTGCCACCCGCCAGAGATTGGGGGACGGTGCTTGCGCCGGACGGGATGAGACTTGTGTGCCACAGTGGAGAGGCGCTCTTGTCGGCGTCGAAGGCGTAGACCGAGTCGTGCTCAGTGGCCACAAAAACTACATTATGCGTTCCACCCGCGATCGAAAGATGGGATAGATAAAGAGGCTGGGCAAACACATATCCGTCAACCGGCTGACTGAACAGAACTCCGAAGTGGGCGGAATTTACATTGCCAGGCGTGAGAATCGTCTCCTGCAGTTGCTGCCCGGTTCGCCAATTGTCATTCTTCCAGGTGGTGTAATTGAGGCCGGCGCTGGCGCCGGGGACAGTGATATGAACCGAGTTTGTGTATACCTGGCCGGTCGATGGATCCGAAGCTTGTACTTCGATCAGGTGCGGTCCTCCCGGCAGATAGAGACTGGCCGTGAAGGAGTTGGTATTCATCTCTACCAGCCCTGGAGTGTGATCGACCCATACCTTCATGTATGTGGCGGTCGTGGTTTGGTTGTAAGTTGCATGAACCTCTACCGGGGATGGCACGGTTGCATTGGCAGTCGGATTCTCGATGGTAACGCTGTCGAGGGGAGCAATGATCATCTCGGCGGTCGTCTTATTGCCGCTAGCGTCGGCAGCTTTAACCAAGAATGTACCCGTGGTCGCTCCTGCCGTATAGAGCCCGCCGCTGGTTATGCTGCCGCCGGTCGCCGACCAGGTGATGGACGAACTGGAGCTATCGCTGGCAGTGAACTGCTGCTGGCTTGCGGGCGGCCGGCTTGAGGCTGGTGGGTTTACGGCCAAAGCTGCTACTTGGATATTGGCCGCACTAACAAAAAGCTGCCCCGACGGATCGAGCGCTTGCACTTCGATCAGGTGGGGCCGATTAGTCAGCGATACCGACGCATCGAAGACGTTGGTGTTGTGCTGAACCGTGGAGGGATTGTGATCGATCCAAAGCTTCATGTAGGTTGCCGTTCCCGTTCCTCCGCTGTATGCCGCATGTATGTGAACGGCGGAGTTGACCATAGACCCGTCGACAGGACTGCTGATCGCTACCTCTCCGCCCAATGCAGCCGACGCGAAGGCAATAACCAAGAGCAAGCTCCACCCGGCTCCGAGTACGCCCTTTTTCAGAAACCGCCCGGCCGGTTGTGGTTGAAGGAAGTGGTTGGAGGTGGAGGCAATCTCGAAGCCGCCTGGTTTCATATTGCGGTACTCTCTTTCAGAAGCGAGATGAAATGCTGCCGGGGGTACACTGGCGTTCGTTCCAGGTCCACACAACGAGACATACCTGCTTAGTGTCCCGAACCTCGGTTCCTAAAATCGAGTAAGTTTTGCCTGGGGTTTCAAGCAATTAGTTCTAGCTTTTGCTGCCTCAACTTGCGCCCCGATGCCATGCAAACATGCGCGATTTCGACGAAGCCGCCTCCAAGAGAAGAGAGCCACGGACTTACTCACCTCTCAAGCAGGATCTAGTTGGGTTGTGGCCGGAACGGTCACGCGAAGCACCTAAAATGTCCACACGGTCGTTATCGTTGTCAGGCCAACGCAACCGCCCGTTTCGCTATGCTTGTCTGCCGGGGAAGTACTTCTGGCTGTGACCGCTCTGACCCTGCCAACGCTTGGTTTGTGTTGTGCTTAAGCTTATTTCAAGCTCAACCGTATTATCAATGGCACTTTTGTGGGGCTTCTCAAACTCGAACTTCCGAACCACCAGCCTGGCGCATCACCTGGCCGCCTTCTGCCCAGAGATGCCCCGGTTCCGGCCGCAAGTCGCGTTAAACCTCGACATCTCTTGACCACGGCCCTTGCGCGCTTCGGTGAGTTCTCTCCAAGCTCAAATGGGGGGGATCCGCCCGAATTCCCCTCTTGCTGCGGTAAAATCACCCTTGGCAAATTGGAGTGAATCATGGCTAAAGCTACGTTTGCAGCGGGATGCTTTTGGGGAGTAGAAGCGGCCTTCCGCCAGGTTCCCGGCGTGATTTCAACTCGCGTCGGCTACACCGGCGGTGACTTGAAGAACCCCACCTACAAGGACGTTTGCACCGACCGCACCGGACACGCCGAGGCGGTCGAAGTGGAGTACGATCCGGCCAAAGTTTCCTACCAGGATCTGCTCAAGGTGTTTTGGGAGAACCACGATCCCACGCAGCTGAACCGCCAGGGGCCGGATTTCGGCACGCAGTATCGCTCGGCGATTTTCTATCACTCGCCCGAGCAGGAGCAGGCGGCCGGCGTTTCGAAGGACCAACTGGAGCGATCGGGCCGGTTCAGCCGGCCGCTAGTCACACAGATCGTGCCGGCGGCTACCTTTTATGAAGCCGAAGACTATCACCAGCAATATCTGGAGAAGCGCGGCCTGGCAAGCTGCCACATCAAATAGTAGATAGCAGGGAAGAGGCGAATGGCGGACTCGGCGGCCCGCTCCCACGTCTTAGATCCCGGGTTCCCACCCTTAAGATCGCGTGCGGGCTCGGCGCCTCAAGACCGGGTCAGCTTCACTCTTAAGTCCTCGGGCAGGCGCTGGCGAATCTCTTCCGGCAGGCGGTCATGCACGTGACGGGCGCCAACTCGGGCCACATCCACAACCGTCGCAGGCGCCGGAGTGGCGACCGCGACAACCAGCCAGATCAGCGCTGAGAGCCCGAATCCGAAAAGCGCGGCTAATTCAAAAATGAAGGTGTGCCGCGGCGCAAAGTGGTGGATCACGCCGAAAGCCAGCAGGAAGACTCCGGCGGAAACCGAAGCCAGCACAATCAGTCCCACATCAATTCGGCGATGGAGGCGCTGCCGCGAGCGGCAATGCTCGCATTCGGCAAAGTGGGCCTCGTAATCGCCCCGCATCTCCGGCGCGATTCCGGAAATATCGTATCGCCAGCCCGCTACAATCTTCCCTACCACCGGATCCGTACAGTGATTCATATTTTGAAGGCGAAGAACTGCGTCAATCAAATCTCGAAAACCCCCAATCGAACTTCCGATTTCTTGGCTCAGCGGCCGAAGGAAATGGAAGGACGTGACTTCCTCAGAGCCGGATCGTCTCCGTTGGCGCATCCTGCGCCGCCAGCAACACACGGTTTTGTATCAGCGTCATCTGCGGGCCGAGCGCGCTTTCTGCCACCCGCAGGGCAATCTCAGGATGATTATTCTCCTGTGAAATATGCGCCAGTACTATGTAAGATGCTCCTCCATCGTAATAGTGCGCAAAAAATTGGGCCAGAGATTCGTTCGATAAATGGCCGACCCGGCTCATCACCCGCTGCTTCACCGACCACGGGTAGGGCCCGCTGCGCAGCATCTCAAGATCATGGTTGGATTCGATTACAAGCACGTCGCACCCGCGCAGCTGATCGCGCACGCTGGCGGGCATATACCCGAAGTCGGTGACGATTGCAACCTTGCGGCCTTCCGCCCGGAAGGTGAATCCCACCGGGTCGGCGGCGTCATGGGGAATGGTGAATGGCGTGACCGTGATGTCGGCGATTTCAAACGGCCGCCCGGAGGAGAACAGCTCCAGCTTGGGTAGTTCCGGCAACTCGCCGGATTGGTCGCGCAGCGCGCGCCCCCATGCCTGGTGTGTTGCCCCGGTCAGGAAAACCGGCACATCCAGCTTCCTGGCCAATGCCGCCAACCCACAGGCGTGATCCGAGTGCTCGTGCGTAACCACGATGGCGGAAATTCCCTGGGGACTCCGGCCGATTGCCTTCAGCCGTTTGAAAGTCTCGCGGCAGGAAATTCCGGCATCAACCAGAATGCGCGCCTTCGAGCTCTCGACCATCGCGGTATTCCCCCGGCTGCCACTCGCCAGCACGGAAACCGAAACGCCCATTTTCGCAGCATACACTTAGCTTCTGCGGAAACGGGAGTAACTCTCTGGTTAAGCCGCTCCCCAGAGCAGGCCCGGTCGGGCGAGGGAAACGGGTTGTCGATTCTTC
>Ga0123356_10002714_pt1 | contig 18811 bp, 19 predicted proteins | sample TergutEmb28metaG_2_FD_92546 | JGI IMG/M metagenome (GOLD analysis project Ga0123356, IMG submission 92546) | Embiratermes neotenicus P3 segment gut microbial communities from Petit-Saut dam, French Guiana - Emb289 P3 | ecosystem: Host-associated > Arthropoda: Insects > Digestive system > Gut ...
AGACCCGGAGCGGCAACCATACAAACAAATACACCGCCACCGGCACAAACTCAACCAGGACATGCAAACCCGACACATACGCAAACCCCAACACATACACAAACCCCAACACATACACCAACACCCACAGCAACACCCACAGCAACACCCGCAGCAACACCTGAACCAACACCGACACCGACTGCAACACCAAGATTCACGGTGATCTTTATTGGATATAATGGAGAGGTTTTAAAAGAAGAGGAAGTATTACATGGAGGTTCTGTAACAAGACCTAGCCGTCCAACCATTACTTGCTACACATCTGCGTGGGATCACAACAATGGAGCGTTGAACAATATAACCCGAGATAGAACATTTTATCTTAATTATACAAGTAGTCACACATATTGTTCAGGTACCTGTGGGCGGTGTACCGTGTGCAGTTCATGCAATTGCCCGCCTCCCTATACTCACACATTATGTGGTGGCTGTGGACACTGTATCACTTGTGGTAGTGGTTGCATATGCGGTTAGAGTTTTGATTAACTCTTATAGTTTACAACAAAAGGAAACAACAATTCATGTCATATGAACAAGGTCAATTAATAAACGACGGCGGAGAGGGTTGTATTTACGAGGTACAAGGTAACCGCAACCTTTTGATGAAGATATATAATGAGCGGGATATAATGGGTAATCCCATAGTTACCGATGAACTACATAATAAGCTCAAATATATGCAGCAGCATCCGCCGGAGGAGTTGGTGGCGAGCGGCACATTGGCATGGCCTCTTGAGTTGCTTTATGATGATGAGGACAATCTCATCGGATTTGTTATGCCACGATTAAACTATGATATGCATATCTCGCATACATATAACTATGTGCACCCTACTCATGAGGCTGAGAAATATAAAGACTTTCCATCGGTTGAGTCTAGGATTAAAATTGCACTGAATCTTTGCTCGGCTCTTTTTGCGTTGCATAGCAAGGGTTATGTTGTGGGAGACTTTAACCATGACAACATTGGTGTCAGTTACAGTTCGGATAGTATATGCCTTATGGACTGTGACTCATTTCATATAACCGATGATGACGGAAATGTATTCAGAACAAACGTAATAATGCAAGGTTATCTTGCACCGGAAATAATACATCACTGTAATGATGAACGGGCAGCCGGAAGACCGTTTAATTTGGACGATGTTGCCTTGCCGACATTTTCAAAGGAAAGCGACCTGTTCTGTCTTTCTGTGCATATATTTAAGCTCCTGATGAACGGTGCAGACCCGTTTCGAGGCGAACCTATAGGTGCTAAGGCTACAGGTACAGTTCAACCTTTGGGTAACGATGCAATCGAACAGAACTTGTATGTATTTCGAGAAGGTTTTGAACCCTCCGCTGTCTTCTGTCCACCGGCGGAATCCTTGCCGCGTAATATGATTTCATTATTCAGTGACGCATTTTTACGCGGGAGAGACAACCCTGCTCTTCGCCCCGATTCAACCGACTGGTATTCAACGCTTGAGCAGTATCTTATGCTTGAGCTTATCCAATGTAAGAAAAATCCAAAACACCAGTATTACAAGCAACTGAAAGCGTGTCCATATTGTAGTGCAGACAGGAAAATGAAGGATATCCTTAAGGGGAAAAAAATATGGTATGACAGTATAGGAATTGTCGCATCAATATGTGCAATAATCCTTGCCGGAGGAATCGGAATAGGAGTTATGTTTTCATTGATAGGAAGGCAAAACACAGCAACAGTTGCAGGAGGCGAGACTGCACCTGCAGTTATACTCTGGGATGAGTTGGAAGAACCAACCCCGATGCCGGCACCTGTAGCTACACCTACCCCGGAACCTGAACCGGAAGAACCGCCTCCGCCGGGAACATTACTTCGAACACTGTACGATTCGATTTTTGAATCAACCGATGAAGTGAAATTAGTTATTGAGTGGGTTGATGTTCATGATGATACAGATGACCGCGGAAACTCTACGTTTGTAAGAAATGATGAAAATCAAGAGTGGGAAATGCATGACAGATGGGGCGGTGTATGGCAGGTTCAGCCAATTTTCGCTCATAGGGACGAAGCCATAACTATCAGCTTACCCGACATTACAAGAATGGTTTATTATCTGAGCGAAAATGAATCCGGAGTTTTCACTGATGGAGATGAGAGAGTGGAACTGACCTGGAGATTTGAAGTCATTGGTGAGGAAGAATGAAGTTAACGCTGTTATCACATCAGGAATATAATGCAATTGTCTTGCCGGAGAAGCTTGCAGGGCATTACTGGGTACGTGGAAGAAATGACAAAGGCAAAATAACTGATGTTGTTGCAGTTGAAGCTGTACGTTCAACCGAATCAAAAAACTCATCACATTGGATTATAAAATCCAATCGTCGGTTTAAAGTATTAATCAGAAGAGATGCAATAAAAGACAGTACAATAAGTGATGAGGTTGTTGAAGTCCAAAACACCAGAATTAATCCACATGAGCTTTACAGAATAGAAAGTGCTGACGGCAAACTAAGCTATATTTTATATGCAGAACCGTTAACTGATGACCGCAAAAGTTATAAAGCTTATGAGCTTTCCGGTACACCTGCAACAATAAAAATCGGGCGTAATGAAGACAATAATATTGTTTTCTCAAATAAATTCGTATCAGGGAACCATGCAGAGATAATTGTTGCACAAAACACAATTACTGTTAAAGATAAAGGAAGTTCTAATAACACTTATGTTAATCAAATAGCAATATCTAAAAAACAATTGGACATTGGTGATGTTATATATGTTCTTGGGTTACAAATAATTATTACCGGACGATATCTATTCCTCAATAACCCCGATGGGAATGTAAAAGTCCAAAGCAGTGATATGCTCGAATATACTGCTCCAAAGGCTGATGATATTGATGCTGATATAGATGAGGATTATGAAGAGGTGCCGGATGATTATTATTATCGTGCACCTCGCTTTAAGGATGATGTAGAAACATATGAGCTAAAACTTGATGCTCCCCCGGCAAATCAAGCGGGAGATGATGTGCCTCTGATAATGCTTATCGGGCCGTCAATGACAATGGGGATGGCAGCTATGGCAACAGGTGTATTTGCTGTCACAAATGCAATCAGCCAGGGGAATATGAGAGCTGCAATTCCATCAATTGTTATGAGTGCAAGTATGCTTTTCGGCACGCTTTTATGGCCGTTACTTACTAAAACATATCAGCGAAGACTAAAAGAGCGGAAAGAAAATCAAAGGCAAAAATCCTATATTAAATATCTGACCAAAATGGAGGAATTAATTTCCAACGAAACGACACAGCAGGAACTGATATTACGACGCAATGATGTTGACACATTTACATACATATCCCGGATTTTATTAAAATCACCACATATATGGGAACGTACACCAAAGCATAAAGACTTTCTGTCGTTGCGTCTTGGATATGGTAACTTGCCGATTAATGCGGACATTCAATACACGGAGCGAAGGTTTAGTGTAGAAGAGGATAATTTAGCAGAGTCGATGTATCAGTTTGGAGAGCAAAAACGCTGGCTTACTGATGTTCCGGTATGTCTGTCGCTTGTCGAAAGATATGTGTGCGGAATATATGCCGACCAAAAATACATTTTACAATATGCAAAAAGTCTGATAATGCAAACAATCGCATTGCATAGCTATGATGAAGTGAAAATTGTATTGATTTATGACGAAAGTAATGCCGGAGAGTTTGCATTTGCTCGCTGGCTTCCTCATACCTTCAATAATGAACGCACAGTCCGTTATATAGCAACAAATTCGGAAGAAATTAAAGATCTATCTGCTTCTCTTGACGGCATTATTGAGTACCGAAAAAGTCTTAGCGACGATATGTTGGAAGATGAATCATTGTATTATCTGGTTATATGTCTTGATAAAGAACTGGCATTAAAAACCGAATGTGTTAGGCGTATACAAGAGCATAAGGAAAACATTAAGTTTACTGTTTTATCTATGTTTGAACGTTTAAAAGACCTGCCAAAAGAGTGTACGGCAGTCATTGAGCTACAAAACGATTCATTTGGAAGTCTTACACTGATAGGCGACGTGAGTGAACCGCCAATTTCATTTAAAACAGATGTAACTCAGCTAAATGATGTTGATAGTGTTACAGATGTGATTGCAAACACAATAGTTGATATTACGGGCTCCAGTTTTATTCTCCCCAAAAAGTATACCTTCCTTGAAATGATTGATGTTGGAATGATTGAGCATTTGAATCTCACGGATAACTGGTTGGCAAATGACCCGACAAAGTCGCTGGCTGCCACGATTGGTATTGATAAATACGGGGAACCATTTAAATTTGATTTACATGAACAGGCACATGGTCCTCACGGACTTGTTGCAGGTATGACAGGGTCGGGTAAAAGTGAGTTTATTATCTCATATATATTATCAATGGCAGTAAACTTTTCTCCATATGAGGTAGCATTTATTTTAATTGACTACAAAGGTGGCGGTATGGCAAAGTCGTTTGAGAATATACCCCACACAGCCGGTATAATTACAAATCTTGATGGAAACGAGATAAAACGTTCTCTTGCTTCAATGCGTAGTGAACTGCATCGACGCGAGAGGATTTTTCGGGATATTTCTCAGCAGCATAACGTGAGTAATATTGATATATATAAGTATCAAAAGCTTTATCGTAACGGAAAAGTAACTGAGCCATTACCGCATTTAATTATTGTCTCAGATGAATTCGCAGAGCTAAAAAAAGAACAACCAGAATTTATGACCGAACTGACAAGTACTGCAAGAGTCGGGCGCAGCTTAGGTGTTCATTTAATTTTGGCAACACAAAAACCCGGAGGAGTTGTTGATGACCAAATACGCAGCAACAGCAGATTTCGTATTTGTCTAAAAGTGCAAGATAACGGTGACAGTACAGAAATGCTCGGACGTACAGAAGCAGCAGCTCTGGTGGATACAGGCAGATTTTATCTACAGGTGGGTAACAATGAACTCTTTGAGATTGGGCAGTCTGCATGGGCAGGTGCACCGTATTATCCGTCTGCAAAAGTCATAAAGGATCGTGATGATGCGGTTTCTGTAATAAACACAAACGGCAGAGTAATAGCTGAAGCGAATATAGACAGGTTTGCTGATGTAAAAGATCCGCCGAAGCAACTGGATGTTGTAACAAACTATATCAGTAAGGTTTGTGAAGATGAAAAGATAAAATGTTGGAAAATGTGGCTTGACCCAATCCCCGCTCTTATATATGTCGATGAGTTGGGTGAGAAATACCCTGAGCCGACACAAAACTCATTTGTATTAAATCCGATAATAGGAGAATATGATGACCCTGCACATCAATCGCAAGGCATTCTTCGTGTCCCTATTACAAGCGAAGGGAATGTCGTAGTTTATGGCTCTGCAGGTAATGGTAAAGCCATGTTTATTGAAGCAATGTGTTATTCATTAATGAGTGTTCATACACCAAAGGAAGTGAACTTGTATATTCTTGACTTTGGTGCAGAAACACTAACAACTTTTGCTGACTCACCACATGTTGGCGATATAATTCTTTCATATGAGACAGAGAAAGTAAATAACCTGTTCAAGTTGATGCATGGAAAGCTTGCAACAAGAAAAAAAATAATTTCACAATTTGGCGGCAACATAGTACAATACAATAAGCAAGCTGAAAAGCCGGAGCCAAGCCTAATCGTAATAATTAATAATTTCGCAGCATTTAATGAATTATATGAAGAGAAAGCGGCAGAAGTTAATTTATTAACCAGGGAAGGCACAAAATATGGGATTTATTTTGTATTAACCTGCACCGGAGTAAATAATGTAAAATTCAGCTTACTCCAAAACTTTAAGAGTCTATATTGCTTGCAGTTAAATAACCCGGACGACTATACGTCTGTCGTAGGGAAAACAGAAGGTTTATTCCCCGGCAAGTTTATGGGTAGAGGATTTTTCCGTCGCGATAAAGATAGTGTGCTCGAATTTCAAGTTGCCAGTGTGACTAAAGACGAGATTCCATATAATTTCATGCGTGAATTTTCAATTAAATTGGCTGAAAAATACTCGGGTACAAGTGCAGTAGGAGTCCCCGTGCTGCCGGATGAGGTTACTGAGCAGTTTTTATTACCATATATTAAAAGTGATGATATCAGTAAAATTCCAATCGGCGTAGAAAAAGAGTCTTTAGAAATATCTTACTATAATTTCTTTAATAATCCTGTAAGTATGATTTTATCTACTAATCAGGAGTGGAGAAAGCTTGCTGATGCATTAGGGTATCTATATGCCACCCACTATAACGTGAAAACAATAGTTTTTTCACCAACTGGGAAACAAAACAGTAATTTAACCTCCGAAAACATAGAAGTATTCAGCAGTATTGACGAATGTGTTAAAGCTGTTAGAGATGTCTTTAATATCGTTTTAACACGAAATAATGAGTACAAGGATAAGCTTGATGAGGGAACGGTAATACCTCAATTTGAGCCCGTTGTTGTTGTGATACAATCAATATCTCTTCTAAAAACAATGCTTGAACGGTACAAAGCTGCTGATGACGAGAAAAAAGAAACAGACGATGATACTCCGTTAAATAGATTACAGTTGGCAATGGAGAAGTGTGAAAAAGAGTATAATGTATATTTTGTAGTGGCGGAAAGCATGAACTCACTGACTCCGTTTACAGTTGAGGCTTGGTATAAAACACATATAACAGGTAATGATGGGATATGGGTCGGGAGCGGAGTTACTAATCAACATCGCTTAACTATAAATAAAAGGCCACAAGATTCCTCTGCAGATTTGGAATCGGATTTTGGTTTTGTAATAAAAAAAGCAAGTGCTGTCATGGTAAAATTCTTGCAATAGCTTAGAAGGTGTAAATATGAAAAAATATCTTGTTGATGTGTTTTTACCCGCAGACGGTAAACATTATGATGTATACTTACCGACTGGCAAGCAAATTGGCGAAGCGACAAAATTATTGGTCAATATAGCCGAATCTTTATCCGGAGGCAGCTATAAGGGCAGCACAGATTCTTTGCTCATTAACGCAAAGACCGGCGAGCCGCTTAATAAGAATGATACTGTGTATGATGCAGGGATACGAAACTCGTCAAAACTTATTCTCATATAAATATAACGCTACAGCGTTGTAAATAAAAAACTGGAGGAACTAGCATGAAACTTCACGTTGACCCACCGGAACTGCATAAGGCAGCTGGAACATTCTCGACTCTGGCAGAAGATTATCACGGAGTTTATACACGTTTGATGAACACTGCAAGTACAATGGGAGAAGCATGGAAAGCAGCAGACAACCTTGCATTCGTAGACCAAATTAATGGTTTTTGTGAGGATCTGAACAAAATGGTCGCTCATCTTAATCAAGCATCAGCAGCACTTACACAACAAGCACAAAACTATGAAAAAACCCGTGATGACAACGTTGCAGGCGTCAGAACACTAACGAACTAGGAAAGGGAGAAAAAGATTATGGCTATGACAGGAATTACAATTGATGCTGGCGAGGTCATGTCAATCGCATCAAGTATAGAAAATGATAATAATAAGCTCCGCGAACTATTAGACCAAAGTAAAACAACACTGGATAACCTTTCAGCCAACTGGACAGGAAAAGCAGCCGACGAAACACGTGCAGCATACACTTCATTTTCATCCAAGTTTTTCCAGCAATATCAAGACATTTTAAATCAGTATGTAACATTTTTACGCCGTAATGTTGCCGATGATTATACACAAACAGAAAACTTAAACACACAGCTAGCCGATTCATTTAAGTAAGTATGATAAGAATCCGCTCCCTTGATGTTTTTAATAAGGGAGCGGTGGGTGAAAAATGTTTATTAATGAGAGGTTTATTAAATGAATATATTAAACGAATTATTGCCGATAGGTTCGGTGGTGTTGCTAAAGGATAGCAGTAAACGAGTCATGATTGTCGGATTAAAGCAGCAACAGGAAAACGATCCGAAGATTTGGGATTACAGTGGTTGCCTTTATCCCGAAGGCATAATAGACCCTGACCGCTTATTTTTATTCGATCACACTCAGATAGAAGTACTTTTCTTTATTGGATTCCAGGATGGAGAAGGTATGCAGTTTATGGTCAACCTGAATATGCAGTAATAAACCAAGCAATCATTTGGAGGTTATAACAATGGATTTTGTCGTGCCAATAGGTTCTGTACTTGGTGTACGCGGTTTTGATAAACGCATTATGGTTACCGGTGTGAGACAAGTTGAAGTCGGAACAGATAAAACTTGGGACTATTGTGGCTGCTTTTACCCTGAAGGGATAATTAACTCGCGCGAGTTGGTTCTCTTTGATCAAAAACATATAGAGAGTCTCTATTTCTTGGGATTCCGTGACGGCGAAGGTTTGATATTCAATCGCAAATTACTTGAAACCGGTGAGATGCCATCGCCGGAGGTACGGGGAGAAGGTGATTGACTTTGTCAAGTATTTTAGAAAGTACAGTCACGAGTGGGGTAAAAGCCAATCATAAAGTTGAAACAGTAAATAATGGCACTGGTGCTGTATCAACAACCACTGTCACCGTCAACGCACCTGCTTCCAATATCATAAAAGATGCTAAAGTAGAGTTTGTTCTAGCTGAAACAGGTAAATCAAACTCTGTTAGTGTATGGAAGTCAGAGAACACTGTGGTGACTGATAATGGCTCACGTTCGTCCAGCAGCTCTGCTCTAAATGCAAGTGCAGGAACATCAGCTAAAATATCAGTTGAAGACGGCAATTTAAACGCAACTGCCGGAGCAAACGCATCAGTTTCTGCGTTTAATGCCAATGGTTCTGTTCAGCATGGGAGCTTTAACGCAAAAGGTGAGGTTACAGCACTAAAAGCTGAAGCAACGGCAGAAGTTGGTTTTAAAGCCGGTAAAGATGGTGTTGAAGCATCTGCAAAAGTCGGTGCATCTGCAACTGTTGCAGAAGCAAGTGGCAGTGCAAGTATCGGCAATGGTAACCTTGGGCTTGAGCTTGGAGCAGAAGGAAGGGTTCTCAGTGCATCAGCTGAAGCAGAAGCAAAAATTGGTTATGCCAAAAACGAAAAAACCGGTGAATATGAGCTAAACGCTTTCCTTTCTGCAGAGGCAAATGCTGTCCTTGCTGAGGGTAATGTACATGGACAAGTCAGTTTAGGCGGCGTTGATGTAACAGCAAAAGCCGGAGTCTATGTAGGTGTAGGAGGAAAAGTTGAAATAGGCATTAAAGATGGTGAATTCGTTTTTGATATCAGTGCAGCACTTGGAATAGGGTTTAATCTTAAGTTCACCATAGGGTTTAATGATGAATTTCTTAAAAATATCACATACCTTTACAATGCACCCGGCAGAAATTATGCTGCTAATAATCCTCATATTAAAGCAGATACCACAAAGCTTCGTGAATTTGCAACACGCTTGGAGAGTGTAAACAAACGCTTAAGTACATTAGGCGGAAACCTAGGAAATGTATTTTGGGAAGTCAAAGCAAAAGATATGTGGAAATTTATATCCATTAATGCTGTGACCGGTGGGAGTCCTACACTCAATAAGGTGATATCATATTTGAATGAAGCAGCAGATTTTCTTGAAGCAGCAGAAAATAAAGCACGAGAGAATATGGGAGGATAGACACATGAATCTTGATGAATGTAAAAGAGAAATGCGTAATATTGTAGCAGAAATACGTGATATTGAATGGGGAGTAAGAAGGGATTTTACTAATATCGGACAGGACTTGTGTGCAAACTGTATCGGCAAAATCGCCGAAAAATACGAAAATGTGTCATCTAAGCTTGACAAGGTGCAGAGAAGTGCTATTGCCGAGTTAGTCAATAGCTACAAAGAAGATAGGGCGACGATATGAACATAATAAGACTTGACACAGAAAGAGTTGCTGCAGCTTCTGAACTAATCAAAGCTGCAAATAAAGCAATAAATGGTGAATTCACCGACCTTCAAACAGCAGCAAATAAGCTTGATACAAACTGGAAAAGTACAGCAGGTGATTCAGCTCGGGGTTTACTCCATCAAATTTTCGCAAACAATACATCACGTTCAGAGGTATTAGAGAATTACCAAAACTTCTTAAGCATGAAAGTCAATCCGGACTATAAAATTGCAGAAGATGAGAATAAACTGCTTGCAGATCAGTTTAAGTAAGGAGTAAGTAATGGCATTAATTGATGTAAACCACAAAGTTCTTCGAGAAGTTGCATCGGCAATTACCACATACTGTACTTTTCAGAACAGGGAGATGAGGACGCTGAACACAGCTGTCAAAACAAAGCTGCTTACCGGTTGGGTTGGAAATGATGCAAAAGAATTTAGTTTAAAATGGAGAGACGTAACAGCAAGTGATTCGACAGCAGTAAAATTCCGTGAATCATTGGAAAGCTATAGTGAGAACCTGAATTCCTGTGCAGGTGAGTATGAAAAAGCACAAACAGATGCATACAATAAGGCGAACAGGCTTCCAAAGTATATAGTTTGGTAATTTATTGAATGAGAGATGATATAAACATGGAAAATAGTACTATTAACAACGTAGCATTAACAAATATTAAAGAAACATTAAGCCGGGTTTTTACAATCGTCGGAAAAGTATTCTTCGTTGTGGGTATAATCCTTATCGGCATCGGGATATATTTTTTTGTTGATGATATTAATTTTAATAAATCCAGCAAAACAGTTGATGCAACAATCACAACTATACATCTTCCCGGTCAAATACCAGCTACAGTAAATGAGCGAAGAATGATGCCTGTAGCAATAACTGTTGAATATACAATAGAAGGAAATAAATATGAAAGGATATTGAACCACTACAACACCACGATGTATGTAGGAAGGGTAATAACAATAAAATATAACTCTGACAACCATAATGATATACGATATTCACAAGGCTTCGTATATTATGTTCTTTTTTTAATAGGAGCAGTGCTCGGAATATCAGGGATGGCATTGGTAATATCCATTAAACGAAAGCAAAACAAAAGAAATCCATATGAATAACATAAGTAAATATATATACCAAAGTCAATGGAGCTTAACCAATATATTAAGCTTGGATTATTGATTTAACTTTCCAATCAGGAGGCAGCGAAAAAAATGGACATGGAATACTATAAAAAATATGAGCCTTTATTTGGTTCATATTATATAAAAAAGTTTCTTGGAGAGGGCAGCTTCGGTAAGGTTTTTTTAATTGAACGCGAAGACTTTGGCATGAAGTATGATTCAGCACTTAAAGTAATAACGGTCCCGCAAAGCAAAAGTGACTTAAACAGCAAGTTGAGCTATATGACCGAAGAAAATGCAAAATCATACTATGAGGATATTGTTAATGGAATAGTAAGCGAGTTCCATTTAATGTGGAGGCTAAAAGGCAATAGTTATATAGTTAGTTACATAGACCATAAAGTTATTGAACATGAAGATTCAATAGGGTGGGATATATTAATTTGTATGGAGCTGTTGACACCGTTGCAACAGCAAACTGACCTGCAAGCAATCAGCCCAGAGGAAGTAGTAAGGCTAGGTATTGACATAAGCAAGGCGTTGGGAAAATGTCAGAAGGAAGATATTATTCACAGAGATATCAAGCCCGAAAATATTTTTATATCAGCGGATGGAAACTATAAATTAGGAGACTTCGGTGTTGCCAGAACAATTGAGAAAACAACCGGTGACTTTACGCGGATAGGAACTCCGCCATATATGGCTCCCGAGATTCACAGCGGAAATCAGTATGCATCATGTATTGACATATATTCATTAGGGCTGGTTATGTATCGGTTGTTAAATAAAAACAGGATGCCGTTTCTTCCTGCTTTCCCTGATAATATTGAGCCAGGGGATGAAGAAGTCGCAGTGTCTAAGCGAATAAGCGGAGAAGAAATGCCGAATCCTATAAACGCTGATAAAAAACTTGCAGAAATTGTTTTAAAAGCCTGTGCTTTTAAAGCAGAAAATAGGTATCAAAAACCTGCGGAGTTGCGGGAAGAGCTTGAAAAATACCAACGTGAGCATGAATCAATCTCTGCCGGTCAGCAGAAAATAGAAGGTGAATCAAATGATACCGTTCAAAAAAATGATATTGAACCGGACAAACCGCAAGATGTGCCTGAAGCACCTGTAGATGAGTCGATACCTAAAACTGCACCAAAACCTTATATACAAAATCTCGGTTCAAACAGAACTGAGGTGTTGATGCATTCGAAGGCGGCTTCACAGGAGCCTGCTGAGCAAGAGCCGCCTGTTATGAAAGAACGCACGCAAAGACCTTCAAGACGTTCACCCCGTGCGGAGCAGGGGCAGGTGAAAATCGGATATATAAAATGCAGTAACTGTGGAGCAGAAATCCGAAGAGAAAGTATTTCTTGTATTTCCTGCAGGAAGCAGTTAAGAAGGGTTTAAAGCATCGTTATTTACACTCTGACGAAATTATCAAATAAAGGCGGAATGAAACGAAAATGGAATGTAAAAATTGTGATAAATCAATACCGAGTGACAGTGTAGTATGTCCTTATTGCATGAAAAAAATAAGAAAAGCAGATGCACCAATCGCTGACAAGTTAAGAAAAAGATTGGGAAGACCTGCAAAAGGGACAGATGCACCGGTGGACCTGGAGGCAAGAAAGTTTAAGAAACGATTACTGCTAATAGGCATACCGGTCACTGTGGCACTTTTAGCAGGAACTGCTTGGTTAATTATAAGCAATAGACCACCACCGGCTCCGCCGATACCGGATAGCCATATATTTTCAAGTCCTCTACCGCAGGACTCTCCGGTAGAGCCACTCCAAAATTGGTTACCAAACAGAGCTGTTGAGCAGTTTATTTGGGGAGATTATATTGTTGAACTCCCTGAGAATATTGAGTATACACAGCTTGCAGATGGTGCATCACTTATGGGTGTGGACTTAAATGGATTGCTCAGATCCTTGGAAATGGAGTTTGAAGAGGCATATACAGAACAACATGAAGGTGATTTTGTATCTGTGCTTCCGCTTAGGATTACTGCCGGACCGCGAAATATAAACCATAGATATGTAGCGGATTTTGCTAAGGAAGGTTATGGCTTTATATCATATGGTGTTTATAGTGAAAGAAATCAAAGCATCAGTTATATTGGTTTGCCGTATAAAGTGGAGAGTAATAAGATAATTATATACACAGAATGGTGGCATAGCGGAGATTCAAATGCAGAGGTGGAGGTTTATACAGATTCTACCATAGTATTGAGTTTCTATTTTGAAGGGTTTTATCTTGTTCTAGAACGAGGTGGTTTGACGGTCAGAATGATTCCGCGTCAGTTTGTTGACGATGACTCATGGATTAATTCATCGTTTCAAGCTTCCGGAAATCAGGAGTTTGAAGACATATTAAGTATTGAGCATATCGCTTCACCGTTTTTACCGGATGGAACGGTTAGAGCAGGTGATGGCTCATTTATCAGCCACAGTGACAATCCCGAAACAAGACTTGCTGTTAAAATTGATTTGTATGAAGAAGGCATAATGAGAATAAGTCAAAATGGAGTGTCCGAGGATTTAGAAGCAGTTGAGTCTGATGAAGCTGCACTTTGGGTTAGATATATCTGGTGCGGAAATGATGGACTGATTCTTGTTGATGAAAATGGACAGTATTATTTATATCAGGAACCGCGGCGAAATCTCAATAATTTTGATGTCGGCGATTCTGAAGAACCCGATGAAGTGCTTACCTTGCTTGAAAGGCTTGAACTTGCACTTACAGAGGCAGGCATTCCACATGAAATCGACACTATAAGAGGTACGGTTTCAGCTTCGGCGGGTTCGGATGTGCTTTTTGAGATTAACAGTTATGAGTTGTCAGATAGTGGCAAGGAGTACATAAAAAGGTACTTGGATGTTCTGGCAGAGCTTGTCAAAAGCGATGAATATACAGGCAGCAGTGCGGAAATATTGATTGAAGGACATGCATGCTCCAGAGGCACTCGTGCCGCCAATCAAAGACTTTCTGAACGACGTGCAGCGGCTGTTAAAAGTTTTACTGAATTAGAACATCCGGAGTTAGCAGAAATAATGGAAACAATTGGTATGGCTTCAAGTAGTCCGATACTTGATGAAAACGGTAATGAAGACAGGGACGCATCAAGGCGTATAGTGTTCCTATTCACACTGAAAACCCCTGTCGCATAGGATTTTATTTGCTCCGGCTTTTTCGCATGGCTTCTATTGTGGCATATACGACCTCCATTTCGTATATGCTGCAGTGATTGAGAGCCAATAGGATTTTACTCTTTAACTCTTGCACATTATCGGTATTGTTTGAAAATAAGGTGTCCAGTGACAAGTTAAGCTCTGAAATGAGTTTATAGAGAACATCAAATGATGGATTTCGGCGTTCACTCTCCAGTTGTTTTATGTGCATTGGGGTAATGCCAATAATCTCTGCAAGCTTTTCTTGAGTTAAGTTCTTTTCAAGTCGGGATTTCTTAATTGCATTACCCAACATACCATTTAGCATACTCATAATCTATCAGCCTCCCTTGCGGTTATCTTAAAGTGTTAGAAAAATGTTTCCAATTAACCGTAGGTATACTAAAACAGTGTCTGTAAGAAACTAACATCATGTGGCATGATATTACTTGTAATAAGACACATGCAACATCCAAGCAGACAACAGCGAAAAAATGTCAAATGTAGAACATTTAACATTTCCATGGTTGAACTGATTAAAATCGGTTTGAATTTAATCGAAAAAGTAGAGATTCCTTCACCATTTTCATCAGTTTGTGTATATGGACAGCCTCTTTAAAGATATGCTATGGTGCCGTTAACGGCACTTTTTTTCTTGAAAAATTTTAGAGAAAATCATATAATATGGAGGTAGATTCAATGAAAGCAAATAGGGAGTATGAATCACAAAGCAAGTTTGGAAGCCTTGAGTTGACTGTAAGAGTCATAAATATAAATCCAGGGTTTAATGATGAATTATTTCAGAAAAGCAAAACCTTGAGTGATTACACCGCATTAATCGAACACTTAATGGGTTTGAATCCAACCAAGGAAACTCTATTAGAGGCAATCAAAGAAACAACAAAGTGGGGTCTGTCACAGAATATACTTAGCACATTTTTGACAGAGCATGGATCGGAGGTAAATAACATGTTGATGGTGGAATATAGCCTCGAGAGGGATCTTGAGATTAGAGACGAAGAGCACCGAGTTGCGATGGCTAAGCTGGAAGCTGAGAAAAATGCCGAGATTGCTGAGAAAGATTCTCTTATATCGGAGTTGAAAGCGAAGTTGCAAGAAGTAAAAGGGTGAGCGGAGGTAGACAATATAGTAATACCACTTGCTTAACTAAAGAAATAATGGTATAATATCTTTAGAAATTATGCAGGAGGTAACTATATGCCTAATATTCAATCCAGTACGAGCCTAAGAAATAACTATAATAATATATCAACTTTTTGTCATGAAAACCAAGAGCCTGTGTTTATCACAAAAAACGGACAAGGTGATTTAGCTGTTATGAGTATTGAAATGTATGAAATGCTTAACGGGAAGCTTGAACTGTATAAGTTATTAGACGAAGGACGTATAGCCGCAAAGGAAGGGCGAAAGCGTCCGGTAAAAGATGTATTTCGCGATATAGAGCAGGAAGTTATTGATGGAAAATTATGATGTCAACCTAACAGAGCCGGCAGAGAAAGACTTGAGAGATATTGCTAGATATATTTCACAGCAGTTAAACGCCCCAATAGCAGCACTAAACACAGTTCGTGCCATTGGTGAAGCAATCGAAAAGTTGGCTTCTAATGCATTAATATATCCACTTGTTAGGGATGACCGCTTAGCCGCTATAGGTTACCGTCCGTTAGTAGTAAAAAACTACATAATATTCTTCGTTGTAAGTGAGAATGAGAAAATTGTAGATGTTGATAGAATTCTATATGGGCGGCGTGATTGGCAGAGCATTTTATAGAATATGTATCTTTACTCCCAGTCTTTCCAGACGTCAGGGCAAAAGCCGATGGTTGCTTTTTTTCCGTTTCTGACTATTGGGGTTTTTATGAATGCGGGGTTTTCTAGGAGCTTTTCTTCTTTATCGCCTTCATATGCCAGATATGTTAGTATCTCTACATAAGGTGCTGTATTATCAATCATTGTTTCGAGTCCAACGGCAGACTTAACGCTCGTAAACTCACCACGGCTGAGACCAACACCGATTAAGTCAATGCGTTGAAATTTTATCCGACGTTCCTTAAAGTACCGTTCGGCTTTTTTTGTGTCAAAGCACTTGGACTTACCGAAAATTTGAATGTTCATACTCCCTCGCGGCTGCGTCTGAGCTGTTCAGCTTCGGTGAAGTTGTTTTTGCAAATATGATTGCTCAGCGGCATAATCTTTTGGTGGATTGCGTCGATTATCCAATCGGCTTGCGGGAAGAAGTAGTCTTCCAGTTCGTACGCGGGGGTTATCCAGTTGCGTGAGCCGACTGTTACGGGTGGTGCATCCAAATAGTCAAATGCAAGCTCGGTTATGGTTTGAGCTAAATCCTTTATATGCGAGCCTCTTTCACAAGCGTCTGAGGCGAGGATGATTTTTCCTGTTTTCTTTACGCTTTCGAGCACCTTGTCAAAATTAAACGGCACAATTGAGCGTGCGTCAATCAATTCTGCAGAAAGCCCATAGGTTTCTTTTAATTGCTTTGCTGCTTCAAGTGCCGGATAAAGTGTTGCACCGATTGTCAATATAGTTATGTCGCTGCCTTGCAGCTTAACATCAGGTTCACCTATGGGAATTTCATAATAACCCTCGGGCACACCTGTTCTGACAAACTGCTCGCCGACATCATATATACGCTGGCTCTCGAAGAAAACGACGGGGTCGGTTCCGCTAAGTGCTGCGTTCATCAAGCCTTTGGCGTCATACGGTGTGGCAGGGAAGACGCATTTTAGTCCGGGGATATGTGCAATCAATGAAGTCCAATCCTGCGAGTGTTGCGCACCGTACTTTGAGCCGACGGAAACACGCAGGACAACAGGCATTTTCAAAATACCTGCACTCATCGACTGCCATTTTGAAAGCTGATTAAAAACCTCATCACCGGCACGACCAATAAAGTCGCTATACATAAGCTCAACAATTGCACGACCTCCCGATAGAGCGTAGCCAACTGCACTGCCTACTATTGCAGCTTCGGATATCGGTGAGTTAAAGAATCTGTGATAGGGGAGAGCTTCGGTCAGCCCTCTGTAAACTGCAAAAGCACCACCCCAATCCCTATTGTCTTCACCATATGCAACAAGTGTCGGGTCTGTATAAAATTTATCGAGAATTGCCTCAAAAAGTCCATCTCGTAATTGGTATAGCTTTATTTTTGAAACCGGATTTCCACTCTCGTCATACGCATATCGAACCTTTTTAGCAATCTGTTGCACACGTGGGTTTTCTTCCTTTGACATCAATACATCGGGAGAACGGTCTTCCATCCTTTCCAGATTAATATTGGAGAACATCAGCTTTCCGACTTCTTCGGGTTTGATTCTGGGTGATAAGCTGTCGTCAATTGAGAGCTTGCACGTTTTTGTCATAAGCTCTTTAACATAAGACAGAATACCATCGAGCGAATCCTTATCACAAACTCCTGCGTCAACAAGCTCCTTACCGTAAACAATAAGCGAATCCTGTTCCTGCCATAGCTCAACTTCCTCTTTTGTACGGTAACTGCCGCTGTCTGATGGTGAATGACCGGTGAACCGATATGTGACAGTATCGAGAAATACCGGAGCTTTGCCGGATTTGATAAGCTCCATTTTACGACGCATTGCATCAATTACAGCAAGTGGATTAAACCCGTCAACACGCTCGGAATACATCTGTTCGGGATTTACACCCGCACCGACTCGGGCCAACATATTATAGCCCATCGTCTCGCCGATTGTTTGACCACCCATACCGTAGAGATTATTAAAAAAGTTGAAAATAATCGGAAGTCCGCCCTTAAAGCCTTCTTCCCAAAGCTTAGTATACTGATCCATTGCAGCCATGTTCAAAGCCTCCCAAACAGGACCACAGCCCATGGAAGCATCGCCAACATTGGATATTACAATACCCTTTTTACTATTGACCTTTTTGAATAACGCTGACCCCATTGCAATAGTACCGCTGCCGCCGACGATAGCGTTATTGGGATAAATTCCAAACGGAGTAAAAAACGCATGCATAGAGCCGCCAAGCCCCTTGTTAAAACCGGTTTCACGGGCAAAAATCTCTGCTAATGCACCATACACAAGAAAATCAACTGCCAGCTCCTTAACATCCTTTTGCTTATCCTCAACGACTTTTAGAATCGTACCGCCGAAAAAGTCTTCCATTATGGACTGTAAGGTTTTATCATCCATCTTATGAATGCACGAAAGCCCCTTGGCAAGAATCTCACCATGACTGCGATGCGACCCGAAAATATAATCATTCTCATCAAGCAAATAAGCCTGCCCCACAGCAGATGCCTCCTGCCCCAGTGAAAGATGAGCGGGACCCGGGTTGTTATACTCAACGCCGTTGTAAGCATTAGTGGTTTTAATGGAATAAAGCATAGACTCAAACTCACGAATCAAAGCCATATCCCTGTAAATTCTTACAAAATCATCGTTAGAAAAGTTACCCTTTTCATCAGAAACAGTCTTTTTATACTGATTAACAGGAATATCCGTAAATTTAATGAAACCACTCTTACGAATTTCATCAGGATTCATAACTTGAC
>Ga0123356_10002716_pt1 | contig 18808 bp, 17 predicted proteins | sample TergutEmb28metaG_2_FD_92546 | JGI IMG/M metagenome (GOLD analysis project Ga0123356, IMG submission 92546) | Embiratermes neotenicus P3 segment gut microbial communities from Petit-Saut dam, French Guiana - Emb289 P3 | ecosystem: Host-associated > Arthropoda: Insects > Digestive system > Gut ...
ATCGGGCTGGCAGCTGCCGAGGAGCAGCGCCTTGCCGCGACGGCGGACCCGGCCGAGCCGGGCAGCGCCGGCTGCTGGGCCGCTCTGCCAGCCATCGCGCACAACACCGAGTTCCGGAATCAGCAAGTGACGCGGCTGCGCGCCGTCCGGGCCGGCGCGACGCCGCCCGAGTTCGCCGCGGCCGACCATCAGTCGGCCGCGCTCTATGCGGAGCTGTCGGCGCTGCCCGCTGGCGAGGTGGCCGCGGCGAGCTGGGCGTCGGCGGGTGACTTGCTGACCGAGCTGACGCAGACACTGGATGAGGACCTGCTCGACCCGGCCCGCAACCCCTGGCTGCGGGGGCGCCAGCTCTGGCTGCAGATCATCGTCCGGGGGTTCTGGCACCCGGCCGGCCATCTCGGTGAGTACTACGTGCACCACGGCCAGGCCGGGCAGGCGGTTGCGCTAGCCGAGCACGCGGTGGCAGTGGCGGGATACCTCGGCGCGCCGCCGCTGGCTCGCGGCATGGCCAGCTACAACCTCGCGTGCGCGTACGCGGCAGCCGACCGGCTCGACGCAGCCGCGGCAGCGCTCGAAGCCGCGATGGCGCTCAACGGCGACCTGCGGGCCAACGCCGCCCGTGACACTGACCTCGCGGGAGTGCGCGATAGCGGATGGCTTACGACGGCACTCGCCGGCTAGCCCGCGCGACCTGCCGGGGCAGGGAGACCACTAATCGGCGTTCTTGCGATTGGCGCGGCGAGCCTGCGCTGCCGAGCGCCACGACAGGCGCCGCGCCGCCCGTGCCGCGTGGATGGCCGGATCGGCGACGTCGGCGCGCTCGGCCTGATAGATGTCCGGCTCGAGGAAGATCAGCTCGGCGATCGGGACCGCGGCGCGGATCCGCTGCTCGGCCGCGTCGATGCCCGCCGCGATGCTCTCAGCCGTGTCGTCGTGCAGCACCGCGATCTTGGCAGCCACCAGCAGCGTCTCCGGGCCGATATGCAGGGTGCGCAGGTGGATGACCCGCCGCACGTCCGGCCCGCTCTCGATCGCCCTGACGATCGCGGCCTGCATGCCGGGACTTGCCGACTCGCCGATGAGCAGGCTCTTCATCTCGGTGGCCAGGACCACCGCCACGCAGCCAAGCAGCACGCCGATCGCGATAGAGCCGGCCGCATCCCACCGGTCGTCGTGCGTGAGCGTCGCCACCGTGACGCCGATGAGCGCGAGCACCAGGCCGCACAGGGCCGCGACGTCCTCGAGCAGCACGGCGGGCAGTTCGGGGTTCTTAGTGCGGCGGATGAAGGTCAGCCAGCTGGCCCGCCCGCGGCTCGGGCCGACCTCGCGAACAGCGTTCCAGAGCGAGAACCCCTCGAGCACGATGGCGACACCGAGCACTGCGAACGCGACGACCGGTGATGTCAGCTTCTCTGGATGCTGGATCCGCTGGATGCCCTCGTAACAGGAGAAGACGGCGCCAACGGTGAACACCACCACGGCGACGAGGAAGGCGTAGAAGTAGCGCTCGCCGCCGAACCCGAACGGGTGCTCCCTCGTCTCCTGCTGTCGCGCCCGCCGGCGGCCGATCAGCAGGAGTGCCTGGTTGCCGGAGTCGGCGAGCGAGTGGACGCCCTCCGCGAGCATCGAGGCAGAGCCGGTGATGGCAAAGGCGATGAACTTGGTGAGCGCGATGGCCAGGTTCGCGCCCAGGGCAGCCAGGATGGCGCGCAGTCCGCCACCATGCTCGCTGCTATCGGCAGGGGCAGGCGCTCCGCCGGCGGCGATGTGCCCTCACTCCCGGACGCTACCCGCCGCGGGGTCGCGAGCCTCATCGATCAGGAGGACCGGTATGTCGTCGCGCACCGGGTAGGCCAGACCACACTCGGCACTGGTGCAGACGAGTTCACTGGCAGCGTCATCGACCCGGAGCGGCGCATGACACTTCGGGCAGGCCAGAATCTCCAGCAGCCAGTCTTCGATCTTCATGAGCCTCTCCATCGTCATCCCGCCGAGGATCTGCGGGGGTTCCGCGGGTCGCCGCCGGCTGGTAGCTGCACTCGCGCGCACCAGGGATCTTACCGGGGTGGCCGGCGCTGCTCACCGCGCCATGGCGTGACGTCACATCAGGAGGGAACGGGGTCGCCCCTGGCGCATCACGCCGCTCCGGGTCGCGGCCGAGCGGGCTAGTGAACCCGGCCGCCATCGGACGGCGCGGACCGGAGCACTCGCAGGTGCCCCCGGCGGAGGACCTCGACACCCTGCCCGGTGGGCTCCGCGGGGGTACGCGGCGTGGCCGCCTCCCGGACCGCATTCGCCAGCGCCTCGATGTCCTCCGTCACCGTCGCCTCGTCTGGCGGCGGGGCCACCGGCAGCCTGACGACATCCCAGCCGCGCGGCGCTGTCATTCGGTCGGCGTGCCGGTCGCACAGGTCGTAGCAGTGCGGCTCTACGAACGCCGCAAGCGGACCCAGCACCGCTGTCGAGTCACGGTAGACGTAGGTCAGCGTGTAGACGGCTGCCCGCTTACAGCCCGGGCGGGAGCACTGCCGAGCAGGCACCGGGGTCACCATCTCCGGTCAGGCCGGCAACCGGCCTGATCCGGCACGCCGTGCCAGGCGAGGTTGCGATGATCGCTACAACGGCTGACGGTATCGAGCGCAGGGCGTTAACGCCACCACCCGGGGCACACTGCGCGATCGTGTCTCCGGCTGCCAGATCAGCGGCTGGCCCTCCGCGCGCTACGCTCGGGAACTGTGCGTGACGAGGAGGGCACCGGCAGGCCGCCAAAAGGCCCGGTGCGGCGGCGCGACCGGCATGGCCGGGGCCTGCGCGGCTCGCTGGTGCCGCCGGGCGTCCCGCTGCACCGGACCCGGTCGCAGCGGTTCGACGACCTGGTTCTCCTGGCTGTCTCGCAGCTGGAGCCGCGCTGGGAGGCGGAGCTGTCCGGCATCGAGTTCGGCGTCGAGGAGATCCCGCGTGTCCTCCCGGACGACGGCGACCCCGACCCGGTGCCGCTAGCCCGGCTCGAGCCAGGCAGTGCCCGGCTCGGCCGGGGCGGGGCCGGACCCGCAGGCGGCGAGCCGGCGGGCGGTACTCCGCTGCCAGCGCCGCGGGACACCGCCGGCCAGCGTGATGCGCCCGACCAGCCTGCCCGGATCGTGCTCTACCGGAGGCCGTTGCTCGCGCGGGCGGACGGCGAGGAGGAACTAGCCGAGCTCGTGCTCGATGTCATTGTCGAGCAGTTCGCGCACTGGCTGGGAGTCGACCCGCAAACCGTCGACCCTGGCTATCCCGCCGAGGAATGACGCGCCCGCCGCTCCGGGCGCGCGCTAGCTGCTGCCGAGTATCGCGCTCAGTGACTCGCTGACGCCCGGAAGCGGGATCGAGGTCAGCGAGCTGGGCACGGGCATGATGGACAGCACCGACCCGCCAGTGTTGATGATCCTCCCGGCGTACACCGGGCCTGAGCCGGCGAGCGGAGTGATCACGAGCATGACCTGGCTCGCCCTCGTCCCCGCAGGCGGCCCTTCCGTCACGACGACCGACGATTTCGCGGGAATCTGGACCATGCGACCAGTTGCCGCGGACGCTGGCGTGGTCGCGGTCGCCGTGCTGATCCGGACCGTGGCCGCCTTGCCCGGCGCGGAGAGCACGAGCACTGTGCCGGCCGGGTTGGCGGCCAGCACCCCTTGCTCGAGCACCTGACCGGCGCTCGCCGCCAGCGCCCCGGCCGACCCGGCGGGTCCGCCCGATACCTGCATCACTGCGACGACGGGGACGCTGGAGGAGATCGACAGCGCACCCGGGATGCCGGCCAGGGACGGCAGCGGGATGTCCGACACCGACCCGCCGAGCAGATCGATACCGGTCCCGCCGGTGGGCTGGTACGAGCCTCGCTCGGTGACAGCCGTGATCTTGATCTGCGCCGCTCCGGCACCGGGCACCGCGACGTAGAGGTCGCGGGCGCCGGGTGCCGCCGGCAGGCCTGGTATGACCAGGTGCCGGGCCGGTGCCTGCACGACTGGCAGCCAGATGCCGGCCTGGCCCGTGGTGTTGGTTTCCCGCACTGCTGCGGCAACCTGGCCGACGGTCGTGCTGACGTTCAGTGCCATGATCGCGGCGCCTTGCAGGAGGCCGCTCAGCGACTGGACCACTATGCCGTGCGGGGGCACGGTGATGCCGTTGTCGGCGTTGCCGAGCACCGGCGGACCCTTGGAAGCGTCCGTCAGCACCTGGACCTGAGCGTCAGCCGCCGTGCTGCTGGTGTTCGACAGGTACAGCTGGATCGTGGCCGCCGACTTCTGGCCGGGCCCGGCGAACCAGAAGCTCGTACCGGGCGCACTGCACTGCGCGGTGGCGAGCCCGCCAGGGCCGGTCTGCTCGACCTCAAGGCCCTGGGCCAGCGCTCCGGTCGCGCTCACCTGGACGCCGCCACGAGCCGCCTGAGTACGGACGCCCGGGCTCGACCCGGCCTGCCCGGCCTGCTCAGCGGGTGTCAGCGCGGGGGCGAGGGAAACCGGGGACGCCTGCAGCACGCCAGGTCGCGTCAGCGTGGCAAGAACTATGCCGGGAGACGTGCTGCCGACCGGCGACAGCCCGGTCACGATCGCCGATCCGGTAGTGGCCGAGCCGGGGGCCGCAGCCACGGCGAGCGCCGAGGCAGTCGGCCCGGCCGAGCCGGGGGCGGGACAAACCCGGACTGCCCTTGAGACCTCGACGCGGCTGGCACCGGCAGAGCGGGCCGCTCTGCTCGCCGGGTGGCCGATCCGCGCCAGTCCGTAGATGCCCGCCAGGACGACCACGACCACGACGGCGAGGGCGACCCGGCGCAACTGGCCTGCGCTCATCGACGCTCCCCGTCCTCGCCGGAGTCCGGGGCTGGCCAGCCGCGGCCCGCCCGGTCGCGCCTGCCGCGCCGGTCACGATGGATCTCACCAGAGGGCGGCTGTGAATCCCGGTCGTCTTCGTCCGGGCCTGGCCGCGGCCGGGCACGCCGGCCGCGGTCCTGTGGCCAGCCCTGCTGTGACTGGTCCTCCGGCCAACCGGACTCCTGGCTCCGGTCAGACCAACGCGCGCCTTGCCCGCCGCTGCTGTGGCTGCCACGGCGCCGGTGACCAGCCGGCGTCCGCGGAGTGGCCGGCTCGCTGCCGTAACCGGTCCCCCGACCGTCGTCGCCCCGGCGTCCCGGTGGTTGTCCCCCGTAGCCGGCAGCGCTGTCGCGCGGCGCGTAATCCCGCGGGGCGTAGTCCCGGGGCGCGTAATCCCGCGGCGCGTAGTCCGGCGGGGCGTAGTCCGACAGGGGATCCCCTGACTGACGCACCGGATAGTCAATCTCGTAGCGCGACCCGGATGGGGAACGCAATCCGGGGCGCTGGCTCGGGTAGCCGTCGGAGGCGCCGGCCCGTGCGGCCGGAGACGCTGGTTCATCGAAGGTGCCGGACGGCGACGGCGCTGACCGGCCCACCCGGCCGGCCGCGCTGTCCCGCTGAGCGGCGGGATCCCGCGGGTCGAGTGAAGGCGGCCGGCCGGCCGGGTCTGCCGGATACCTAGCAGCTGGCCGGCTCGTCAGCCGGTCGGCATCGGACCGCGCTGCCGTGAACACCTCGGTCGCCGATGCTGCCGCCCCGGCCGCGGTGCTGTCGGCGGTCGTTCCTGCGGCGCGGCCTGCTGCCCGCCGGCCGGCTCCGGCTGCATGCCGCCAGCCGGACCCGCGCTCAGCCGCTGCAGGGCCTCCGTCCGGTGCCGGACCCCCTGACCGCCCAGACAATCCGGTCAGCGCGGTCATGGCAGCCCGGCGTGATCCCGCCGGCGCGCCTGGCCGGCCGGCAGACCCGGCCCGGGCAGATCCGGCCCGGCCTCTGGCGGCCGGCTCACCTGCCCCGTCATCGGGCTGGCCGGCATCGGGCTGGCCGGCATCGGGCTGGCCGGCAGCGCCAGAGCGGCGGCCTGATCCCGCGACTGGACGGCGCGCCCGCGGCCTGGACCTCGTGCCTCTGGCCCGGCTGCCTGCCCGGGCGGCTAGCGCAGCGCCTGCGCCGCTACCTGCGCCGACGAGCTCGGTCTCGTCATCCGGTACGCCAGCGGGTGGCGTCGCTTCCGCGGCCGCATCGATTTCCGCTGCGGTGCGGATCCCCGGCAGCGCCAGCCCGGCCACGACGACGAAGGCGGCAATCTCGAGCGCTATCAGCAGGTCGTGCCACAGCGTGCTGCGGCTGACCGTCAGCGTGCCACCGCCGGCCGGCAGCCGGAACGCCTGTGCCCACGCACCGGCCGGGGATGGCACGGGGGTCAGCCCGTGACCGTCGACCGCGGCTGACCAGCCGCCGGCGGGCTCGGCCAGCAGCAGCGTTCCGCCCGCGGCGGGCACCCGGGCACCCGCGACGCCGACGGTCCCGGACGGAACGGGCACCACCGTGCCGTTCGGCTCGACGACGCTGACCCGGGACGGCAGGCTGGTCAGCCGCCACAGGTCGAACGCTGACATCGCTGTGCTCCCGCATTCGGCAGAGCACATGCTCACTTGCGTGAGGCCTGGCACGCCGTCCAGCACGCTGGCGAGGTTCGCATCCACCGGCGCCCGCATGAGCACGAAGCCGATATCAAAGGCTGCTAGCTGCTGGCTCTGGCTGCCCTCCTCGCTGCCGCCTGAGGCGACGAGGGATGCGACCGCCCTGCCGAGGGCTGCCTGCGCGGCCGGCACCTGGCCGACGTCTGCGTAGCTGAACTCCGGACTGGTCCCGCGGAGCAGCAGGTAGGAAACCCGGTCGCCCGACGAGGCGAGGACGAGGGTCCGGAGTTGCCGTCCGCTCCCGGCCGTATTGGACACCAGCGACGGCACTACCGGGCCCGCTGCACGGCTGACGGGCCCGGTCACGCCGTTGACCAGCCACCAGCCAGCCGCTGCGACCGGGGCCGAGCAGGCTACCAGGGCCAGGAGCGTCACCGGCAGCCTGCGAGCTAGCGCAGCCCGGCCGCCGGTCTCGCCCGTCAGCAGGCCATCCGCCGCCGCGGCGGCGGCCAGCAGCAGGCCTGCGGCCGCGACTGCCATGGCGACGCCAGGCCAGGCGGTCACCGGCTGGCCGCCGACCGGCGTCACGGTCGTCTTGCTGGCCGCGAGCGCGGCCGCGAAACCGAGCAGCGCCGCGCCCCAGCCGCAGGCGACGAGATAAACCCGCCGCGATGTGAGGAGCGCCGCGAGACCCAGCGCGAGCAGCGCGGCGCTGGCCCAGTACGGGGGCAGGCCTGGTCCGCCAGGGCTCAGCAGCAGCAGCGAGCCGGCCGGCAGCTTGGCCGCGGCGAGGCCGGGCTGCTGTACCCCCATTTCGAGCAGCAGACCGCTCGGGTGGCGGAGTAGCTGAGCGACCCAGGGCAGCAGCACGAGCGGCGTGAGCGCCACGATGGCCAGGTTCACGAGGCTCGCGGCACGGCTTCGCATCAGCAGCCCGGCTAGCACCACGCCGGCGATTGCGAGCGGCCAGAGCAGCGGCACGAAGGCCGCCCCGACGGCGACGGTGAGACCGGCGGCCCAGGCCGCCCGGCGAGCAAGCTTGGGCGGCTCGGTGAACATGCGGCCCGCCAGCCCGCCGATGACGGGAATGAGCACGAACGCCACAGCGCTGCCGAGCCGGCCCGCGGCGATCGCGCCGATGGCGATGGGCAGCAGCGCGTAGGCGGCCGCCGCCCACACCCGCACCGCGACCAGCTTCGTCACCCGGCCGAGCGCCAGGTAAGCAGTGAGCCCGGCGAGCGGCACGCTGCCGAGCAGCAGCACGTCGACGGCCAGCCACGCCTTCCCGAGCAGGACAGTGGCGAGGACGGCCAGGGCAGCCAGGAACGGCGGCCCGGCACTGGCGGATCCGACTCCGACGGTGTGATAACCCTGCAGGAACTGCGACCACAGACCCGAGGCGCCCTCGTAGGTCGGCAGGAGCGAGCCGCCGCCCAGCGTCCCGCTGGTCAGGATCCGGCGCTCGGCCACGGCCGTGACGACTATCAGCCCGAGCAGCAGCAGCACGCCCGGCCTGGTCAGCAGCCGCTGCAGGAGCCCGGAATCGACGAGCAGCGACTCGTCGTCGGTCGGGTCGTCGCTGGCGTGGTGAGCTCCGGCAAGGCTGTCCGGCGTCGGCTTGGCCAGGATGGTCGCGGCCAGCTCGGCAACCCTGCGGACGGACCGGCCCGGCGGGAGGTCAGCCCGCAACGTGCTGTAAGCCGACCGGCGGCCTCTCGCCCGTCGCCGCCGCGCGCCCAGAAGTCGCAGCGGATGGCCCACGACTCCGAGGATCGCGGCGGACTCGTCCAGGGCCGCGCCCGGCCGCTTCGCCACGAGGTAGAACAGCGTCCGAGTCAGCGACAGGATGAGATTGCCGGCCAGCACGGCGAGCATCGGCCCGAACGGCATGTTGCCGAGGAGCGTAAGCAGCCCGTTGCGCCGGTCCAGCAGACGCGCCCGGCGGCCGACTGAGATGGCGCGGCGGGACCGTGTCGCGGCCCGCGCGTGATAGACAACGGCGTCGGTGATAACCCGGACTCGAAAGCCAGCCTCGTGGACCCGCCAGCAGAAGTCGATGTCCTCATCGAACAAGGCCATGCCAGGATCGAATCCGCCGAGCCGTTCCCAGACGTCCCGCCGGACCAGCATGCCGGCGCTGCACACGGCGAGGGCGTCCCGGTCGCCGTCGTGCTGGCCCTGATCGACTTCGCGCGGCTCGACGCCGGTGACCCGGCGGCCGGCTGTGTCGATCGACAGGCCGGCCTCGAGGATGACGTTCCGGTTCGTCCAGTCCCGCAGCTTGGGCCCGAGCACCGCAGTCCGCGGCGTCTCGGTGGCACCGCGCAGCAGCTGCTCGAGCGCGTCCGGGGCCGGCTCGCAGTCGTCGTGCAGCAGCCAGAGCCATTCGACCTCGTCGCCGTGGCCGCGGCCGGTCGATCCCGGCACCGGGGCAGCCGCCGCCTTGTGCTGCACGGCCCGATGTACCGCGGCGGCGTAGCCCGTCGAGCGGTCCATGCCGAACACCGCGGCCTGACCGAGCTGGGCGGCGAGCAGCGAGCCGCTACGGTCACGGCTTCCGGTGTCGACGGCGACGACCCGCTGCACCGACCTGGACTGCCCGCCAAGCGCCTCGAGGAGACGCGGCAGCCACGCGGCGCCGTCATGGGCGACGACGACCGCGGTCACCACGTGCTGGGAGTACGAGTCGGCTGGGGGCAAGGGTGTTGTCCGGGGTTGCTCACGGCCGCGGCACCACTGGTGCCGGTCCGCCTGGCGGGGTACCCGTGAACAATACGCGAATCCGGCTCACCTAGATGGCCAGACCGTCCCGCGGCTACAGCCAGTGACCTGCCGATTACGACGCCCGGCCGCCAGTGGCGCCGGTGGCCGGCTACACGGCCTGGCGCTTGAGCCTCCGCCGCTCCCGCTCCGACAATCCGCCCCAGATACCGAACCGCTCGTCATGGCCGAGGGCGTACTCCAGGCACTCCGCGCGCACCTCGCAACCGCGGCACACGCGCTTAGCCTCCCGGGTCGATCCGCCCTTCTCCGGGAAGAACGCCTCCGGATCGGTCTGCGCGCACAGCGCCCGGTCCTGCCAGGTCTGCTCCTCGGCATCGTCTGCGCCGACCCAAAACTCGCGCACCAGCGAGACGATGACGTCTGCCATGGCGCACCTCCTGCCGTCGGTTCCCCGTGGTCCCCGCCCCCGCCCTCGGACGAGTAAATTACATGAGTGAAATTACACGCGCGTGTCTTGCATCGCGTCAAGGGAGATACGTGATAGAGGCAGCCTGGTTGCCTGGGTTGCGTGGAAAGTCCGCCTGGCAATGTGGCTGTGCCTGCCAGGGCGGGCGAGCATCACCGCGCTGTGATTGACAGACTTGGCGGCATGCGCATCACAGTTCTGGCCGGCGGTGTCGGGGCCGCGAGGTTCCTGCGCGGACTCCGCGCGACCGCGCCCGACGCGGACATCACCGTGATCGGCAACACCGGCGACGACTTCACGCCGTTCGGCCTCCACGTCAGTCCCGACCTGGACACCGTGATGTACACCCTCGGCGGCGGAGTCGACGAGGACCAGGGCTGGGGCCGCGACGGTGAGACCCGGGCGGTGCTGACGGAGCTCGCCGCCTACGGCGCGGGGCCCGGCTGGTTTGGCCTCGGCGACAAGGACATCGCGACGCACATCCTGCGCAACCAGCTGCTGGCGCAGGGCCGCACACTGTCGGAGGTGACGCGGCTGCTCTGCGACCGCTGGCGGCCCGGCGTCACGCTGCTCCCGATGTCGGACGACCCGGTCCGCACGCATGTCACGGTTGAGGAGGACGGCCTGCAGCAGGAGCTTCACTTTCAGGAGTGGTGGGTCCGTCTGCACGCCGCCGTCCCGGCGTTGCGCATTGAGCCCGTCGGCGCCGCGGCCGCCCGCCCGGCGCCCGGCGTGCTGGCGGCGATCGCCGGGGCCGACTTCGTGCTGTTCCCGCCGTCTAATCCCGTCGTCAGCATCGGGGTGATCCTCGCGGTCCCCGGCATCGCCGCTGCGCTGGGGTCGCAGACGGTCGTTGGAGTGTCGCCCATCATCGGCGGCGCGCCGGTACGCGGCATGGCTGACGCATGCCTCACCGCGATCGGCGTGCAGACGACTGCCGCTGCCGTCGCGGCGCACTACGGACCCGAGCTGATCGACGGGTGGCTGGTCGACACGCTGGACAAGGACGCAGTGGACGCGCCCGAGCTGGCCGGCATCGCCGTGCGCGCGCGCCCCTTGTACATGACGAACCTTGCGGCTGCTGCAGAGATCGCCCGGGCGGCCGTCGAGCTCGCCCTCGAGGTACGCGCGTGAGCACCGCAGGCGAGCCTGGCCCGGCGGCCGAAGAGATGAAGCCAGATCCGCCGTCAGCCACCACGTTCCCTTCTGACGTTACGGTGCTGCCGGTGCCGGGTCTGCCGGAGATCACACCGGGTGCCGATCTGGCTGCCCTCATCACCGACGCCGCGCTGGCCGGGCCGGGTCTCGCCGACGGCGACATCCTCGTGATCACGTCCAAGATCGTCAGCAAGGCCGAGGACCGGGTCGTCACCGGCGACCGGCAGTCGGCGATCAGGGCCGAGACGGTTCGCGTGGTGGCCCGCCGAGGCCAGACCACGATCAGCCAGACCCGGCACGGGCTGGTCCTCGCGGCGGCCGGGGTGGACGAGTCGAATACCCGGCCGGGCACCCTTGTGCTGCTGCCGCTCGAGCCGGACCGGTCAGCCGAGGCGCTGCGCAAGGCCATCGGGGCGCGGGCGGGCGCCCGGGTCGGCGTGATCATCACCGACACCATGGGCAGGCCCTGGCGGTCCGGCCAGACCGACACGGCGATCGGCGCGGCGGGGGTGACCCCGCTGCGAGATCACCGCGGCCAGCCTGACACGTTCGGAAAGGTGCTCGAGGTGACGGTCGCGGCGGTGGCCGACGAGATCGCGGCGGCCGCGGACCTGGTGAAGCAGAAGACCACCGGCGTCCCGGTTGCCATCGTCCGCGGGCTGCCCTCGCTGGTGATGGACGCGGCGGGGCCGGGTGCGACGGCGCTGATCCGGGCGGCCGAAGACGACATGTTCCGGATCGGGGCTGCCGACGTGGTCGCTGCGCGCCGGACCGTGCGCGACTTCACCGCGGAGCCGGTGTCGCCGGATGCGGTCCGCCGGGCGATCGCCGCGGCGGTCACCGCGCCCGCCCCGCACCACAGCCAGCCGTGGCGGTTCGCCGTTCTGGAGTCGCCGACCGCGCGGACCCGGCTCCTGGACGACATGCTGGCGGCCTGGCAGGCCGATCTGGCAGCCGATGGCTTCACGCACGAGCAGATCGCTCGGCGTGTCCGCCGCGGCGAGCCGCTCCGCCGCGCTCCGCTGATCATCGTGCCGTGCCTGGTCGCCGACGCCGCGCATGCCTACCCGGACGCGCGCCGCAATGCCGCAGAGCGGGCCATGTTCCTCGTGTCGGTGGGCGCGGCAGTGGAGAATCTGCTCGTCGCGCTCGCGGTCGAGGGCCTCGGCTCCTGCTGGGTGTCCAGCACGCTGTTCTGCGGGGACGTCACGGTGTCGGCGCTCGGGCTCCCGGCCGACTGGGAGCCCATGGGCGCCGTCGGCGTGGGTCATCCCGCCGCGGCAGCGGCTGAGCGGCCGCCCCGCGACCCCGATGAGTTCACTCTGCGGCTGTAGCGGCGGCCGCTCCTTCCAGCGGCATTCCCGAGCTGCCGCGCAGTTGTTGCGCGGCCCGCAATGAGGTGGTTAATGTGCCAGGCTTCATCTCTGACACTCCGCTGGCCCGCGGTTTGATCCGCATCGGTGACAATGCGATCGCCCGTGAGGACGACGCAAAACTGCGGGACTATTTCGCTCAGGGTTACGTCTTCCACGGCCCCGGCGGCGATTTGGGCTTCGAAGAGTTGCGCGCTTACTTTGCTTCCCTGCGGGCCGCTTTCAGCAATCTGCGGATCGTCCGTGAGCAGGTCATCGCTGACGGCCGGTTCCTGGCCGCGCGCAACACCTTCGCTGGCGACTTCACCGGCGTCTTTACATCCTCGCCTGTCGGCCCGGTCGAGCCCACCGGCGAGCACATCGAGTGGGAAGTGATCAACACCTTCAGGTACGACGACGACGACCGGCTGGCCGAGGAGTGGGTGCAGACCGACTACCGCAGCTTGCTGACCAAGCTCGGCGTCACGGCGACGGATCGCCGGTAGTTACGCGGCGATCGCGGAGATGGTCAGGGCTTGCGGGCGACGCCGCCCCAGAGGGCAGCCGGGCTGGTGGCCTCTTCGTCGGTCTCGGGACGCCAGTCCGGCACGTTGACCATGCCCGGCTCGGCCAGCTCCAGTCCGCTGAAGAACGGCGCCACCTCGGCCTCGCTGCGGAACGTGACCTTCTCGGCCATCATCTGGTTCAGCCGCTTCGCCATCTCGGCCATCTCGGCCGCGTGGATGTCCCGCGCAGGGTGCGAGAGGACGAGATAGCTGCCTGACGGCACCGCGGCCGCCAGGCTGGCGACTACGGCATAGGGGTCGTCGTCGTCGCTGAGGTGCTGCAGGATCGCCATGAGCATGACGGCAACCGGCTCGCCGAAGTCCAGCGTCTCCGCCGCGCCGGCCAGGATCTGCCCGGTGTCGCGCAGGTCCGCGTCGATGTAGTCGGTGGCGCCTTCTCGCGTGCTGGTCAGCAGGGCCCGTGCGTGGGCCAGCACGACCGGGTCGTTGTCGACGTACACGATGCGGCAGTCGGGCGCGAGCCGCTGCGCTACCTCGTGCGTGTTGTTCGCACTGGGGATCCCGGTGCCGATGTCCAGGAACTGGCGGATGCCCGCCGAGACCAGGTAGGTAACGGACCGGCGGAGGAAGGCACGGTTGGCTCTGGCGGACAGGACGATGTCCGGGAACGCGGCGATGGCCTGCTCGGCCGCCGCGCGGTCCGCCGCGAAGTTGTCCTTGCCGCCCAGCCAGTAGTTGTAGACCCTGGCAATGTGCGCGACGCTCGTGTCGAACGTGGGTGCGTCACCCCGGCTGCCGGCCACGTCGCCGACGGGGGCTACCTCACTTGCCATCGCAGTACCTTCCGCCTTTCCGCGGTGAGACCGCTGTACTGTGCGCCGTCGGCCGGTGCTCAGCGTCCGGCGGCGCTCGAGGTCACGGCTTGCTAGATAGTGCGCAGCAGCTCGCCGAGCTGCCGCGCGCTCTCGGCCGGCGTTTCGGCTTCGGCGCTCAGGCTGTTCATGACCTCGCGGTAGTGGTCGATCTCCACCGGCCGGTCGAGGTAGAGCGCACCCGTGAGCTGCTCGATGTAGACCACGTCCGGCAGGTCGGGCTCGGCGAACCTGAGGATCGAGAAGGAGCCGCCCGCCGCTGAGTGACCACCACGATCGAACGGCATGACCTGAAGCGTGACCTGCGGCTGCTCGGCCAGCTCGATCAGATGGGTCAGCTGCTCCCGCATCACCTCGCGACCGCCGAGCGGCCGGCGAAGTGCGGACTCGTCGATGACCGCCCACACGCGGGGCCCGGATGGGCTGCTCAGGATCTGCTGGCGCTTGATACGCAGGCTCACGCGGCGCTCGATCTCCTCCGCAGCCGCGGACCGGTGGCCGAGAACGGTGACCTCGCGCGCGTAGTCCTCGGTCTGGAACAGACCGGGCACGAACTGAAGCTCATATGTCCGGATCAGCGACGTCGCCTGCTCGAGTCCCACGTAGGTCTCGAACCAGTCCGGCATGACGTCGTCGTACCGGGCCCACCAGCCTTGCGAGTTGGCGTGCTCCGCCAGCGTCTGCATGTGGCTGCGCACCGCTTCGTCAGTAACGCCATACAGGGTGAGCAAGTCGGCGACATCGCGCTCTTTGAAGCCGACCCTGCCGTGCTCCATCCGGCTGATCTTCGACCGGGAGGCCCGGATCTCGTATCCGGCCTTGTCCGGGGTGATACCCGCATCCTCGCGCAGCCGGCGGAGCTGGCTGCCGAGGAGCATGCGCAGGACTGTAGGCCCGCTGAAGGACTCTAGCGAGGCCAGCTCGTCCGGCGGCTCGCCGCCAGGATGTTGGACTGCACTCACCGCCGCTCCTGCGCGGTCCTGGCGGGGCGCCCCGCCAGGATCGTGTGCTCGTGTCGTACGCTCGTCGCACAGCCAATGGCGGTCGTCTGCGGGCCGGACGCCACGTTGCCGGGCTACGCTCAGAGAACCTTATCACCTGGTGGAAGATTTATCCGCTTCCGAGAGTCACCACCCGGTCACATTGTTCCCAGCATTATCATCAGCCCAGGTCGTCGAACTCGCCATTCCTGACGCCGATCAGGAATGCAGCGATCTCTGCCCTGGTGTAGATGAGCGCGGGGCCCTGCGGGTCCCGCGAGTTGCGCATTGCGACGGCACCATCAGCCAGCTCAGCGACCTCCACGCAGTTGCCGCTGGGGTTGCTCGCACTGCTCTTGCGCCACTGCACACCGTCCAGCGTGGCGGCGGGGGCGCCATTCCTTACCTGCATGTTTCCTCCTGGTCGGCAAGGACCTGCGGTGATTGCAAATGCACGTGCATCTGCACGGAGCCATTGTAGTGTAGACCTGCACAGGTTCGAGTAACAACTCATTTGCACGTGCAGCTGCTCTTGCGACCGTAATGTGCATGCGGCAGGATATGACCATTAGTATTGGCCGTTTTCGTGCTTCGCCTGGTCAGTGCAGGAGCACGCCGCCCGCAGGCTCGGCATGGCGACCCGGCCAGCCGTCCGTGACCCGACTGGACTCGACGTGACTACCCGTCACCCGGATGCCATCACCATGACACGGCAGGTAGCTCCTCAGGACGCTTCTCCGGTACCGGCGCCGCCATCCCCTGCGCAGTTCCCCGCTCCCGGCGCAGACTGGCCGTGGCTGCACGCGGCCGTTCACATGGCGTGGCGCACATGCCCCTGGGCGCTGACGGCGCCGAGCGCCGCCGACGCGGAATGGTCAGCTGCACCACGGGTGGCAACGCGGACGCCGGTTCCGGTGACCCGCTCCATCGCGACCGCCCGGGCCTTCACGGTGCGGACCATGAGCAAATGGGGTGCGGAGAGCCGCGGTGACGACGCCGCCGCGGTGGTCACGGAGCTGATGACGAACGCGCTGCGACACGCGCTGGGCGACTCTGCGGCTAACAGCAAGCCAGCGTCCGCATGGCCGATCCGGCTCGGACTGGCCGATCCCGGTCCGTACGTGATCTGCGCGGTAGCCGACCCCAGCAGCGAGCTGCCGGCCGAGCGGAAGCCTGACTGGCACGACGAGGCGGGCCGCGGGCTGCTCGTGGTCGCCTCGCTGAGTGACCAGTGGGGCACCTGCACGGCGCCGGATGGTCAGGGCAAGGTCGTCTGGGCCGCCTTCGCGACATCGCGCCCGCTCTGAGCGCGCTTAGGGCCGCAATGCTGTCCGCGTGCGTCCTCTCGCGGAGGCTGCCTCACCAGGTGATCGGGAATGCCGCCAGCCCCCGCATGATGGTCGTGTCGTGCCAGGTCAGACGGTCCTCGGCGACGGCGATGCGCAGTCCGGGCAGCCGAGACAGGATGGCGCCGAGTGCCACCTGCAGCTCCATCCGGGCGAGGTTTGCTCCCGGGCAGAAGTGCGGTCCGTAGCCGAAGGCCACATGCGAATTCTGGCTGCGGCCGAAGTCGAGCTCGTCGGCGCGGCTGAAGACCTTTTCGTCGCGGTTCGCCGAGCTGCGAGAGCAGAGCACAGGCTCGCCGACCCGCACGAGTACGCCGCCGACCTCCATGTCAGTCGTTGCTATCCGCGCGTTGATGGCGCTGCCAAACACGATGAAGCGCAGCATCTCCTCGACGGCTCCCGGCAGCAGCTCCGGCTGCTCCCGGAGCCGCTGCAGCTGCGCCGGATGGGCGAGGAGCGTGTAGGTCATGTTCGTGATCTGATGCGCCGTCGTCTCATAGCCGCCGACGAGGAGCGCCATGGCGAGAACCAGCAGTTCGGCTTCTGACAGCCGATCGTCGTTGTCGCGGGCCTGCACGAGGCCCGTCAGCAGGTCGTCGCCAGGACATGCGCGACGCTCCGCGAACAGGCCGGCGAGGTAGCCGGCCAGATTCAGGTATGCGTCCCGCTCCTGGAGCGGAGTGGTTACCGTGGCCGACAGGGTCGCGTCCGCCCAGTCGCGGAAACTGTGCCGGTCACCCTCCGGGATGCCCAGCAGCTCGCAGATCATGATGGCCGGCAGGGCGAACGAGAAGCTGTCGACCAGGTCAGCCGGCGGCCCGGTGGCAATCATGCTGTCGAGCAGGCCGCCCGCGACCTCAGCAGCGCGCGGCCGCAGCTCCTCAACCCGGCGCGGAGTCAGCGCCTTGCCGACCAGCTTGCGGATCCGGGTGTGCGCCGGCGGATCCATGCTCATCAGGCTCTCCGCGACCTGGCTCAGGTCGGCCGCGGCCTCGCGCGGATTGTCCCTGCCCACCGCCGCAGCCCGGCTGAACCGGGTATCGCTCAGCACGGCTTTCGTCAGGTCATAGTCTGTGACCAGCCAGGCCGGCGGCCCATAGGGCAGCTGAACCCGGCAGACCGGCTCGGTGCGGCGCAGTTCCGCATAGGCGGGGTCTGGCTCCAGCCGGACACGGCTGAACGGGTAGCTCCGGGGCTCCCGTCCCACCGCGTCGGTCCCGGTTTCGCGCGCCACAGTCGTCCCCAGCCCAGCTAGCCGCCTCTGGCTCATGCTACGCGCTGAGTTTGCCGATGCCTGCGGCCATAATCTGCCGGGCACGGGCGGCCCTGACGAGACGTCGCCCGGGCGTGATGTGGACTGTCTCGCCAGCCCTGCGGCGCCTGATCTCGTCGGCTAGCGACGGCGGCACGCCGAAGTCACCGAGCATCGCAATGGCCTGCGACTTGGTGACGAGCTCGCCATCCCTCAGCACCATGGCGCTGCGCGCCAGGGTGATGAGCCCGAAGTCGACCCACCTGTCCTGCAGCCAGATACGTGGCCGGCGGATCCGCCGCGGCCAGTAGTCAGCGAGCTCACCGCGCGTGGCCGCCTGGACGTCGCTGATGCTGACGTCCGGGAGCCCGGGCGGTGGCCATGGCCCGTATACCGGCTGGCCCGCGTGCCAGAGCTCAGCCATCGTCATCACCTTCACCTGCCACTGGGTGAACAGGTCCCCGAACCAGTACGTGTGCAGCATTTCCGAGTCGGCGAGTGTCCCGTCCGGAACGTACAGGCAGTTCAGCCGGGCGAACGCGCCGCCGCGGCTCGCCAGATCGCGGTGCAGGGCGGTCAGCCGGTCAAGCACCGCTCCCTCGGGCCCGGGGCGAGTGACGGCCAGCAGATCGATGTCACTTCTGGCCGGGCTGAAGTCGCCGGTCGTCAGCGACCCGTAGAGGTACAGGCCGCGCAGTTCCGTCACCGCAAGCAAGCCGTCCCTGAATTCACTCAGGTGGCCGGACACATCGGGCGGGAGATCCATGGGCCATTGTCGCACCTGAGCCGGGCGCTCGGCCGTCCCGCTGTGGTGGCCACCGGTAGCGTGCCCTCATGCGCAGGAACCTGGCCATCGATGATCTGGGCGACCTGGTGGCCCTCCGGCTGCTGGCTGTGCTCTCTACGTACCGCCACGATGGCACCGTGCTGCTGTCTCCGGTCTGGCACGAGTGGCGTGACGGCGGCTTCAGCGTGGTCACCGGCAGCCGTGATGTGAAGGCGGCACATCTGCGGCGGGACCCCAGAGCCAGCATCGTGGTCTGCGAGCACACCCCGCCCTACCGCGGGTCGAGGTGCGCTGCCAGGCCCGGCTAGCCACAGCCGCAGCCGGCGAGGTGCAGCGCATCGCGTCTCGCTATCTTGGCCCCGACGCCGGCGCAGCGTACGCCGAGAGCGCGCACGACGACGTGCTGATCCGGCTGGAGCCGGGTGACCTCCGGGCCTGGGATTTCGCCGACGAGCTGGGTACTGGCCTCTAGGTCAGTACCTGGCCGGGCCGGCCAGGCCGGCTACTGATTCCGACCCGGAGGTGTCCCATGGGCCAGGCCGATAGCCCTGATCCGCTGCCGCTGGCAAGCGCATTCGTCCGGCAGCACAGTCATACGCACTATCAGGTCGGCAACGGACTGCACATCGTGCCCGATGGCGCGCAGTGGCAGGTCACCGACGCGGCCGGCCAACCCGTGACCGGCTGGTTCGGTCAGTTCCGCTCGGCGCTCGACTACGCGCTCTCGCGGATCGCGAGGCGATTCGAGGAGTTAGTCCTGCAGCACCGGCAGCGGCGCGCGCGGGCCGCGGACGGAGGCGCACACTCCGTCGCTTGCGGCCGCGGCGGCCATCCGCTCCGCGGACGGCGTGCCG
>Ga0123356_10002717_pt1 | contig 18807 bp, 14 predicted proteins | sample TergutEmb28metaG_2_FD_92546 | JGI IMG/M metagenome (GOLD analysis project Ga0123356, IMG submission 92546) | Embiratermes neotenicus P3 segment gut microbial communities from Petit-Saut dam, French Guiana - Emb289 P3 | ecosystem: Host-associated > Arthropoda: Insects > Digestive system > Gut ...
TAAAGAAAAATGCAATATCAACATAAGTTCTAAACCTATAATTCGTGAAAAAATAAAGTTAATAACTTGGGTATGCATTTTATTTGTTGCATTTGTGATAATTGGGTATTATTTTGCACATAAAGATTTAATTATTGTATATTTAACATATACATTAATTGTAATTACATTAATTATATATCTAATCTTGATACCACATATTATATGGTTTATTTTTAAGTATATTATTACAGAAACTCAGGAAGATTTTTCGCGTACTGCTTTTGAAGGGTCTGTATTAGTACTAAGCTTTTCAATCATTATTTTTACCTTATTGATACCAATAGAATATATTCAAAATATAATTTCTTTCTTATCGTTAAATTTAAGCATAATATTTTTTGATATGTCATTAATAATAATTCTGATAACATGGTATGTGGCTATATTTTTCTTTTCTTTTACTTATATTATACTTATATTAGATAAAATTAACATTTTTACAAAAAACAGATATACTGTAAAACCACAAGAAGAGTGTATGACCGAGAAAGAAAGAATAAAAGTGCCACTTTTATCAACAAAGATTTCCGAGTTAATTGATAAGCAATTAAAGAAAAAGTCATTAAAAATAGTAGTTTTATTTTTTATTTGGTTTATTTGTGTAATGATTGACATATTACCTAAACTTTTAGAGTTATCAATTTACGTAATAAGAGATGTAATTATTTGGTCAGTTAATATAATGTGCAGAATGCCTATTAAATACTCAAAAGCAATTTTAAGAATAGTATTTAATAATCAACACAAGACGATAACTATATTTTCAAGGCTTTCTTTAATTGGATCTCTGATAATAGTATTCCTTATAAATTCATACAACCCGTTTTTGTCTGATGCCGGTGGTAGAATGCTTGAGTTTATTTGCAGCGTAATTATTATTCCGGTAGTAATTACACAACTCATTGAAATAGGAAAAACAAAGAAAAACCTTAATGAGAGTAACCACAATAAAACGTAAATAGAAAATGAAATATTAATGACACATGATCTTATCCCTACACGGTGTTATCGTGAGGAATAACACAAGTAGATTTAATGTAACGGAACCAGAATGATAATCAACGAACACAGGACGCATAAAATACCTCTTATGTTCACAATCAATGTCATTAAGTTAAGGTATCTAGCATGCGATCAATTGACCCCTAACAAAAATAATTTTGCTTTCCGTCAAACCTCGTAAAGTAGTCATATAGCAGAAACGGTGCTTTTAACAATTGTTATACCGATTTAATAGTAATGACAGATAGGGGTATTGAATGGTGTATGAAATACGACCATAATTACATCATTTAACACTAGAAGTAACTGTATTGTATTACTATATCATTAAAACTTAATAAATTAGGTTAATATCTTTAAAAGAAACGCAAAATATTTGAATATTCCGCATACATATTTATCGTCTCGATATATTTTATTGATCTTCTTCATTCTTCTCTACATCTCCTTGAATTAAACATTAATTATTTTAAATAAGAGTTCGTATATAAATAATAATGAATATTTCTAAGAAAAATAGCAAATGTGAGTAATAAGTAAGTTTTAAGGAGTAAAGAAACAAAACGATATAAACGGTTGTGTTATCGTTCACCTACCGCTTATATCAACTGGTCAATAGTGTTTATCGGGTGTTAATAAATGTGGAACAAAAATTAGTAATTGAATGAAAGTTTTTACATATCATTAAAATCCAAATCGATTTCAAGACAAAAAACACCATTACTACATGACAAACTTATACTACCGGAATATTTTTCAACTGCAGTTCTAATCGATTGTAAACCTATACCATGTAATCTCTTATCGGGTTTTGTCGATGTAATATTGTTATTTACTATTTTAACTTCATCGGCTACCGGATTCTCTATTTTTATAAAAAGAAACCCGTTATTGAAAGATGAATTTATTGTAATTATCTTATTTTCTTCATATTGACATTTTGCACACGCTTCTATGGCATTATCAAGTGCATTGCCAAAAATCATACAGATGTCTACCGGGCTTAGCAGGTTGCCGGGTACGACTCCATTAAATTCTATAGATGAATTGATTTTTGATGCAGATAATTGCTTTTCATTTAGCATAGCATCAAGCACTAAACTTCCTGTTTCAATTTGACTTCCAAGCGTAGCAGACATCATTTCTTTAGTACTAAGTATTGTTATAGCACTTTTAGTATCTCCACGTTCCAGAGATTCATTAAGACCGATAAATAGATTCCGGTAATCATGTTTGAATCGTCTAATGTCTTCATTAAGAATCGATAATGCTTCATAATGTTTAACTTGTGTTTTCACTTGGTTATCCATAAGTGTAGACAAGTTTTTATAGTGTACACTCGACAAGGTACTGGTAACTAGTAAAGGACATAAAATTCCAACAATTATTATTAACATGCAGGCGAATATGCCAGCTATAATGAACCAGGGTTCATCATTAAATGTGTGAAAATAATATGAATAAAGACTTGCAATTAATGCACTGATCCAAAATGAAGTAATAAGAAGTAATTTAATAAACCATCGTAATTGATTGATGCTGTTAAGGATTCTGGAAAGTGTTCTTTTTTTTGTAGCTATTATACAAAATGAAAGTAAGAATAAATTAATAAAAAAATCAATCATAACAAAGTCAGTTAATTCACCAAGAATCAAATAACTAACCCAGGAAATAAAAGAACCTACGGCCGTAATAAATCCATATAAAAGAAATATTATATATAATGCATGCTTTCTTAAACTTTCAGTAACAATAACAATACATATAGTAATTGCCATAATTACACTGCTTACAGAAAAGATGTCTTCACGAACCTGTTCAGGCATTATTATATATATACCTGTGTAAATCAGTATGAATGTAATAAGTAATAATAATGATGATTTCTTATTTATTCTTCCAGATAATGCATTTGAAATTAAAATGAATATTCCAAAAATAACAAAAAGTGTAAGGGCTTGAAGAACCGGCATTTGTTAATCACCCCGCTTAAAAACATTTTTTATGTTTGCAATAGTAGTATTATGCCTTTTACACTCCAATAAATCAACTGATTACTCCCTTAACAGTAACAATTATTCTTTCTTTTTGTATGTTTGTTCTATTGTTAACAAACGAAAGGAGGAAATAAAGATGGTAATGATGCTTCAAACTTTTTGGCGTTGGATATTTGGATAGCTTCTTGTATGCAAATAAAATCGGCAGCTACAAACTGCCGATTTTATTCGCATACAAGAAGTTATATTGCTCTGCCTTTTGCAAATGTTCTATACGCGTTTTTAAACTGCGTAAGGTGTTTTCGTCCAATATGTGCTATTGCACCATTTTTAAAATGAATGTTTTGGCTATCATAACTACTGACATAATTAAAGTTCACAACGAACGATTTATGAACTTTATAAAATATGCTTGCCGGTAATAATGCAGAAACAGCAGCCATTGTTTTTGCACAGTGATATTTTTCATTATCAAGATTTATGTAACATTTTTTATTATCCGCTTCAAGGTAGATAATATCTCTCGTCTGAACACAAATAGTATTTCTTTCTACTTTTAGTAATAAAGGATAATCATTTCCATATGTATTAAAATAATCATCAAAGGCTTTGTGCAGTTTCGATATATCAAATGGTTTTGTAAAAAAACGATATGTGCTTACTTCAAATGATTCATATACAAAATGCGGGAAATTCGTCATAAAAATAATTATACAGTTTAAGTTATTTTTTCGCAGAATTCTTGCAGTGTCAAGCCCGTTCATACCTCCCATTTTATAGTCTAAAAAAATCATATCATATTTTGTATTAGAGTTAAGTAAATCTTCACCGCAAAAATAGTCATCAATTGAAAATTCTAAACGATACGTATTAGAGTATGTATAAACTGCATCTTTTAGAAGTATACGAAAATACTCCTCATCATCGCAAACGGCAATATTCATTTTATACACTCTTTGTAAAATATAATGGAGGACATCAGTGTCCGGTATTAATGTCATTGTACCTGCTTTCCCTTCATGTATAAATAGTTTACTACATGATAACACAAAGCAAGTATCTAGTATAGTGTTCTAATAATTTGTGCGTGAGCTAAATATAAACTACTTATTATGCTCTAGCTCATCAACACAAAATCTTATCATTTTTTCAATAAATTCGATAAATTCATCAGATCGGTTTTCTAACAGAGAATTAATGGATTCGATTTGATGAAAATTATCCGAATCTTTCAATAAGCGGTCAACACTAACATTAAGAGCATCTGCCAACCGACGCAGAACGAGCATACTCATAAATTTACGTCCGTTCTCCAGTGCTGCATAGTGTGAATGACTAATACTAGCTTCACCGGCTAGTGCTTCTTGTGTTAATTTACGTTCTGTTCTATATTTTCTGAGGTTTTGTCCTACTAATAACAAGAGGTCATTTTTTGTCATTATAATACCCCCAAGATCACTAAAGTAATTATATATCCCAAGAGTATTTATAAACAGCGACCAGTAGGATAAAAAAGTGTTCCGTCAGAACATATGGTTTTTTATACAATCAAAATAATGATATAGAAATAGTCAATATATATGAAAATAAAAAAGTTTTCTAATTGGTTTATGAATGATCTATAATACTAGAATTTAATCTTTCGTTTTCAAAAATTACGATGTTGTATACTCCCCAATATGAGCATGTTACTCCAATATTATTGCATACAATGGGCAATTATTCTATAGTTATTTAGTACTAATAAAGATCACATGAATACTAAAAATTAATCAAGATTCTAATACATTGTTAAGGAAGATTGTATAGATAATTTAACATAAAATCATAATCCCTATAAAATCGAGGGAGTTCAACGTTTAGATAGTAATGATAACTTTGTGTTTTTTAATGACATATTATCGATGATGAATCACCCCCAAAGTCAATTTACAATTAATGAACCATTACATAATCCAGATATTAATTATAGTTTTCCATTCACTAGAAATGAATATCTTAAACTTACATATGATTTCATATATTCAGAAAAATGATGCACCCAGACTATTGTGATTGTGAGGGGAAACCATCAAGCCATATTCAATTTCTTGAGATTACAATCTTAGCGAACTTAAAAGATTTTATAATGGAACAGATAAACACTGAGTTTAGTTCCCTAATATTTTCTAGTATAATTGATGTGCTTATTGATACAGGTGTTTTAATTCCAACAATTGTTCATCATCGGTATAATAATACAGTTGTTCGTGCTTATAAGGGTGGCGAAGTTTGTGCACTTAATGAAGAACATTTCAAATTATTCACATATACCCTCAATAAATATCTAAATTATTTGGAACACGATATTTTAGGTAAAATCGAATTTGAAAAGTTGTGTGTTATGTTTTTTAGTACAGCTGTTAAAGAAAAAATATTAGGGATTTCGAGAAAAACAGATATGGATGATGAATACAGTATTTGTTATTCAAAATTTGGCCCTCGTGTATCTACATCAAAACGGAAATATGAAGCTAGAGAATCATCATCGTTAGCATCGAAATTATTAAGTATATCTTATATAGACAGAGATAAGGTGAAAATCGGGACAAGTAAGGCTGATGTCACAATTGATAATAGTGTAGATACTGTTCATTCTGATAATTTATTACAGGTTGTCGAAGAATATGAAGTAAACGACAAGTATAAAATAAAGAATACACTAAAAGATGAAGAAATTACTGATAAATACTGGGCAAATGTATCGAATCGTTTTGTTAGAAGATTTTCACGAATATACAAACATTTATTTGATAATAAAACAGGTGAAATAATTTTTGATGAAGTGAGAAATATGTTTCTATACTCTTATCCAGAACTTCTAACTCTGATGGCTATTGGTCTTAACAAAAAAGAGCAATTATTATCCCTTCTTGCAGAAGTCCATTTATTTAATGAAAAAAAGCTGGTTGGAGATATTGAATATATATTAATAAAGCACCATGAAATTCTTGATGGTCTTTTGAGTGGAATGTGGAAATATATGTGTTTTTCGCAACAATTCAAGGAGGAAACGAAAAGGTTCAAGCCAATGCATCCAGTAGAAAAATTAATAGAAAAGCTAGAAAGAAGAGATGATGAAACTTCTATTTATGTACAAGATTTTATAGAAGAATTTATCGATCTGAATCGCAATATTGATTTAAATCAGCATATAGAACCATTATTGCATAAAGCTTGACGTAATATTTTTTCTGCTACGTATGCTATTTGGTTTATGAGTAAAAAATATGGAGTGTATCAAAATATAAATGAAAAACGTTTATCTTTAGAAATAAACAAAAAAAGGGAATTTTATTTTGAAGATATGGATGATTTAAGAATAGCAATCAAAGACCAAGTGTTTTCAAATACTATTGAGCAAAACATTTCGTTTATTGAAAGCCTTAAGATCGATTCAAAAAATATATTACAAGATTACCATGATAAAATTGAAAAAGGGAGCAGGCAAGAATACATAAAAACAATAAATATATTTTTAGCATCGTCAAAAGAATTAGAAGCCGAACGAAAGTCTTTTGAAATATTCATTAGTAGAGAGAATACGAGACTTGTTGGAGAAGGTATATTTCTTCGTTTGAATATATGGGAAAACTTTATTGATGCTATGTCCAAGACTCGTTTGCAAGACGAATATAACAATGCAATAATATCGTCAGATATTTTTATAAGCTTGTTTTTTACAAAAGTTGGGAGGTATACTGATGAAGAATTTGAAACAGCATATGGACAATTTATTAAATTTGGAAAACCTTTTATTTATACATACTTTAAAAATTCAAATGTCAAGAGTGGCGAAATAAACAAAGATGATTTTTTAGGACTTCATAACTTCAAAAATAAATTAAGTAAATTGGGTCACTTTCCAACAGAATTCAATGATTCAAATGATTTAGAAAGTAAATTTAGAATTCAACTTGATAAATTAAAGAATAAGCTATAATACGGACATATAGCAAATTATTTCCGAGAATCACTGAGAGTGTTATTAATATAACTGGACCTTAAGCAAACTGTTTACTCCACAAAATGTACGTATTACTCTATTAGTATTGCATAGAAGAGCTATTATGTTATATTAAATTTAAACATAAAAATCCACATAATGGTTATAAAGGGAGACATCAATGTATGAGTTTAAGAAAAAAAGACCACTTGTTATGGGTAAGCATATTTGGAAAACGTCTGCTATTGTTCTTTTGCTTTTTGCATTAGTCATACCCGCAACAGGAATTGCCTATTCTTCTAATGATGAGTGTTTACCCGAAGCAGATATTACATATGCTGTCAACGAAATAATTGATTGTGAACATGATGATTGCAACACTTTTCATTCCCAAGAAATCTTTTATTTTGATGAATCCGAGGTTGTAAGTGTTGAACCTATTCTGATTATTAACGACATCCACAGTTTTTATTCAAAAGATCTTGTGTTGTTCGGAGAACCTCTCGCTCCTGAATTGTCCGAATTAATGGAAAAACTTAATTTTTCTACTCCACCTAATAACCATTGTAATGGATTTACTATGGCGTTTGTTGATCATGTTGTTGCCTGGCAAGATTTAGATGCTACATCTCATTGTCTTGTGAGTGCAACTCGATGGAGATGCAATGGTTGTTATACAGTCGTGACCACATATTCAATTGGTGCAAATGAATCGCATAATTGGTTGGCTATATCCCATTGGCATGGCACTGGAAACACTCACCATGGAATCGATCGGTGTCGGCAGTGTTTGCGTACACGTACCTATACATGGACATGCCCACCCGGTGGTTGTGTTACTCCTTTTTCATTGTCTGTAGAATATGATGAATAATTTCCCAAGATTAATGCAAGATAGGCTTTATATCACCGGGTTCCGGTATGTGTTATAATTCATCCATAGGCAAAAGAGCAGAGAACATATCATCCAAGAGATTCTTCATTAATAAATAACGTGTAAAGCTGCATTACAAATAAGTATACGGAATGATGTTGAATGTTAATACTGCTTCTTCAGACAGCTATTTAAATTGCTTATAACACGGTTCGCACAAACCAGCTTGAGGCTTATAAAAAAGGTGTTGTTAAAGGTGGTGCTGTTGTTATGAAAAAAAATGTGAAAAGAAACTAATAATCAATTCTATATAAACGAGAATTTATAAATGCGAATAATTAAATGGAGAATAATATGAAACCTTATACTAAAAAATTTATGCATATTACCTTTGCGATATTCTTGTTATTATCGATATTTCATTTTTCGGCTATTGCTTCAGATGTTGATATAAATGTAGTCGAAATAGAGGTTCTTGGATCAAACGAAAAAAGTTCTAATTGTTGTGAAGATAATTGCGTGACTGATATAGATGAAAGCTTGAAAACTAACATTACTGGTGTTGCAAGAAATGAAATTGAACTTGAATGTATATTAATTAGTATATTATTATCAGCTCCTAACTGCCCCGCTAATCACACTCAAAGTTGGCCTCTTGATGTTGAAGTTCAAGGTGCAAGTCGATATACTGAGAGCTGGAGTAGACGATTGGGTGAAGTTACAGCGGGAGGTATCCCAATAGGTGAAATTCGCGGTGAATACGAGGTAAGATTGCTTTTTGCAAACAGAGTGAGAGCAGAAGCGCGAGACATTGGCTCACCTCATCCAGAAGCAGGAATAACAACAGGTGGAACTACTTCATGGAGTGCTCATTCAATATACCATGGTGTTCATAGCCCTTGGCTTAACTTAACAAATAATAATGCTACATATGAAGAAATGCAGTGTTATACTTGCAGATGAACCAACAGGATCACTCGATAAAAAGAATGCAGATGAAGTAATGAAAATTTTATCGATTCTTAACTCACAAGGCAAAACTATTATCATGGTAACGCATAGCAATGAGATTACGAAGCAAGCAAATAGGGTGATAAACCTTTACTGATTTGAATATCTTTAATCGTAGTGTTCAGAAATGAACTACTAAAAATAAAAGATTGTAAATATTCACAATAATAAAAATCTACTCGAGCTCGTATCTCAAAATTATTCCGAGCTGTTACCATATCGTCAGATTGTATCATAATACTAAACAAAAAAAAGCAAACAACGATTTTCGTTTACCATGGCGTTTTAAAAAACGTGTTTATTTTCTGAGAGCATACTATATATAAAAATTTGATTGAAGTTTTATCAGAGTAATTTTCTATTTATTTAAATCCAGTTGTTCACTCCCTGAATTGTGTATGTTACTCTATTAGTATTGTTTATAAAAACGATTATGCTATATTTACTCTAAGATATAATACGATATATTTTAAGAGGAGATTTTAAATGAATAAGGATAGCAGGTTTCCAGCGTTTTTACTTATTATTTTTCCTCTTCCGCTGATATCCGTTACAGCAGTTGACATAATAATGTAGTTGCAATCAACATTTATAAAGATGTTATTACGTTATTACGCTTTGTGATGATATGACGTGATAGTTACAAAATTCAAGGAGGTCTCTAATGCGTAAATTTTTTATGTACTCTACCCTTGCCTTTGCTGTTATGGTGTTAATTTCCAGTTCTATTACAGTCATAGCAGGATTCATCCCCTCTACTAAGCATTTTCAAGAAGAGCACGATTGCTTCATAGGTGGCACCGATTTAATTGGTAAAGTGGATTGGTCACTTTACCAGCAGCAGCTTGATGAAACACAATATAACTTTCGTATTCATCATGAATTACTTTCAGACATAGATAATCTTGTAGTTCTTGAATTGATTGTTGACAAGATTGTTTCGTTTAATCATTCAAATACGTTTGTTAGCAACGATAAAAACAGAGCCTTGTTTTACAAATTCATAGAAACTAACGTAACTGTAGAAGTTTTTAACAATGATCCTAGTACTCGAAATATAAATTGTTGTTTTTCCATGATAATGTATTGGCAGCCAATATGGGCTGGCACACAGACAAATGTAAACAATTGGTGTATTCGTGAATGTGAACATGATGCATGGACATGTCGTTCATGTGGGGCATTGTGGCCAGAGTCTAGGTCAAGAATAACTAGTAGTACTGGCTGTGGTCGCCAGTTTGGTTATGGAACTACCGGAAGCCCTTTCTGCATTGCTCATAGTAAGTGTTCTGTTTCTGCGGGGAACCATGTTTGGAAGTAAAGGAGAAGCATAATAATGACTTCTTTTAAAGCTATTAACACAATATTGGTCATAACATTCTTACTTTTTTTGTGTGCTTGCTATCGTTTAGATTCAACAGTTTGCGTTCCTTCAGATATTCCAGAAAAAATTGCACAAGATAACGTTGAATTGTTTGTCAATAGCATAGCCACAGAAGTAGATCACAAAGATGGATACATGTTATCTCAAAGTGAAGCACCATCCGAAGGTTTGGACCCATGTCCTGCACTAGATATAGAGTGGGATCTTCGTGACACAGCATTTGACCTACCTCACCTCCACCTGGATTACAATTATGATAATGATTGGGTTCCCGAAAGTTGTTGCCATATATTTAATTGGCGTGATTATGAACATAGGTTAGATGAAGCTAAATATTACTTGCGGATCCATAACAGCATAAATGACGAAATTGAAAGTATAATCATACACAATTTAATAGCAGATGGAGTTATTCATGGCGGAAACCCATTGACAAATGTCGTTGATATTGCCTTATACTCCGAAGATGTGCAGAATCTTTATATATTTTATAGTTTTCTTGAAAATAATGTTACCATAGAGCTATTTGAAGATAGTTTTGATCGTGAAGGTTACGTACGATGGTTGGCATACGATGGGGGACTTACATTACATAGTCTTTTTAATAAGGAATGTAAAGAATTGGAATTTGATATGTGGTTAATTAGCTTTGAAGATGAATACATTTACATATGGGATACAAAGACGCTCGCATTACCTGGGTGCAGAAAGGTGTTGTTGTTTCCATGATGTTAATGCAGGCATAATAAAAATAAGTCATTTTATCAAAAAACGAAAAAGTGGATGCAGTTGCATCTTCTTTTTATCGGAGATGGGTATAATCCTTGTTTCGACCGTGATATACATTCAAGACTTAAAAATGCAGTTATGTCATAATCAATGTAACTTCGCTGAACCGATGTATCGGCAACATGTACGAACATTGTATGCTTACGACGTTTAAAAAGAATCCTATAAATAGTAATTTTTCTTAGTAGTAAAGTCAGTTTAACAAATTATGCTTAAGGTATTAAGTAGGTATCGAATAGTGCAACAAATGTAATTATTTTTGAGTTCAAAAATACTATTGATATTCATACAACATCAACTGTAAATGTATACAATCATGTGAAAACTGCTAAGGCAAATGGTGTTGGTCTGCATAGTTATCTGCTTCGAGTTCTAACCTTTATACCCTTGATTAATAAATCCCCACCAAACGACGTTCTTGATAAACTCATGCCGTGGCAATTACAAAATATTTAGCTTGATCTATATTGACCGCTTACGCAGGAAATGATATCAGAAAGAACACGAAGATAATTATCATTATAAAGTAAAAATAATTTTTTTGTAATATTATTCTTGATCGAATATTTCTTCCAAAAAACATAAGAGGAATTCACAATGTCACTAAATTTAGTAAAATTAACAAAGAATATTGATGCGGAGATTCTTGTAATCGACAAAATTATCTGTCGTCATATTGACAGCCTTAGTACCTTAGGAAGAGGTGCAGTTTCGCAGGACATCTTAGCTCAGTTAAGAAATTTTATTGAGTATATTTCGTTGAAAATTTATGCAAGTAATCGAGATATAGAAGTAAATTACAGTAATATAATTGATGCGATAAATTTCGTAAAAACAAGAGGTGATCTTAAGTTTCTGAGAAGGTTTCATACATTTTTACAGATTATGGTATCTCATTATACAGTTGATGAAGAACGTTCAGAAAGGCTAATGCTAAAGTATTACGAGTACTTGTTAAGAACGAAAAATTTTCTGGAGGAGAAATATTCATTTTCTATTCTTGAAAATATTGATAAATTTCCATTGCATACTGATCCTAAGCTAGCTGAGTATTACGAAAAAATCGCAGTTGAAGTTAAACGAGCAAGGCAACACCCGGATCACTACCATATTAATGATAGATATTATGTGTTTAAGACAAAGCCATTTTTTGTAAATCATAAGATATATTACGAAGTTACTTTTACCCGAGCTAATGAAAAAGCAAGTAAATTTGACAGAGTTATTGCATTTACAGATATCGAAATTCCAAGGTATTACGCAGCAAGACTTTTTATTTCTATTAAAAGCATAAATCTTCTCAATATGGTCATGCCTATCCATATCATTGTTAATTGGGAAACATCAATCAGACCTTGTGAAATAAGGAATTTTTCAAAACTAGTCGGAGAAAAACTGACTGAACAAGGTGGTTCTGTCGAATACCGAAGTTTAATGCATTATCTAACAAAAACAGGTTTTAGCCTTGTTGAATTACTTGATTTTCCTGACTCGCGATATCAAGAAACACGTACACGTATTCTTGAAAGAGCAAAAACAGACCACTTTTTTTCAATATTAGATAAATGCCGAAAAATTATTTCAGAAGGAAGAGATGGTAGCAACGTCATAAGATATTTACTATTACATCTCAGTAATAGGATTATTAAGAATCAATGGGATGTTAGCAATAATTATCTTTCTGGTCTTTGTCTTAGCAATAAATGTATTCCTTTTGATAAAATGCCATTTAATTCATCGTTAGTAAGGCATAATCCAATGATTGCTGATGTATTTGAATGTATTGATTCTACCGACCGAAAACACGAACTATTTGCACGTTTCATTAGTAATAATACCGTTGAAAAAGGACAATTATATACACCAATCGAAGATGCCTCTGGGTTTGGTGAAATCGATACATTAATGAATCAATATAATAGCTTACTTTGGTCAGGTCATACTTCAAGAAGAATTGAATTGAGAAAAAAGCATATTTATATACGCGAGTATGAAGAAGATACAATTTTCATTCTTCAAAGATTAAGTAGTTTATCACAAAAAGGTATAAGAAATTACTCGAGTTCAGTAAAATCATGGTTAAGGACAGATGTCCATATTATAGACTGCGAGGAGAAGAAAGCTGCATTGATTCGCCTTTTTAATGACTCAAAAGTTGCATTGATATACGGTTCTGCCGGTACAGGAAAATCAACAATGATTAACCATATTTCGCATTTATTTTCTGATGACAAGAAATTGTATTTAACAAACACAAATCCTGCAATTGATAATTTGAAGCGGAAAGTAAATGCTGCAAACTGTACATTTTCTACAATTACTAGTTTCTTAGAAAATAACCGTGTGAATACAGAGTATGGAGTGTTGGTTATTGATGAATGTAGTACTGTAAGTAATAGTGATATGAAAAGAATTCTTACAAAAACAGTGTTTGATTTAATAGTTTTAACGGGGGATGTCTTTCAAATTGAAGCCATAAGATTTGGGAATTGGTTTGATGTTGCTCGTAGCTTTATACCGGAAACATCGGTTTTTGAACTAACTAAGCCATATAGAAGTAATAACAAAAATCTATTAGAGCTATGGAATCGGGTACGTGTAATGGACGATACAGTGCTTGAAATAATCCAAAAAGGGAAGTATTCATTAACACTTGACGAATCAATTTTTGAAAAGATTGAAGATGATGAAATAGTTTTATTATTAAACTATGATGGATTATACGGCATTAATAATATAAACCGTTTTCTGCAGCAGAATAATAGTAATAAACCTGTCAGATGGGGTAATATCCATGTATATAAGATTGGTGATCCTGTGCTTTTCAACGAATCAAATAGGTTTGCACCTTTGATATACAATAATATGAAAGGTCAAATAGCTGACATCGAAATCCAAAAAAGTAATCGCAGAATTCGTTTTGATATTGAACTTGATAAAGTAATCAATGAACGCGACGCGCAATATTTCGATTTTGAATTACTTGAAAATTCCGAAAGCGATAACTCTGTAATCAGATTTTTCGTCAATGAATATCCGAGCTCCGATGAAGATGACGATTCATCATCTGCTATAGTCCCGTTTCAAATTGCTTATGCAATTTCAATACATAAAGCACAAGGATTAGAATATAATTCTGTAAAAATCGTTATAACAAATGAAATCGATGAATTAATTACACATAGCATCTTCTATACAGCAATAACTCGCGCCCGGGAACATTTGAAAATCTATTGGACCCCGGAAGTTGAACAGCGAGTACTTAGTCGTCTTAAGCCTAAGGACTATAAAAAAGATGTCACGTTGTTGAAGTCAATTGTTTAGAATATATTGAAATTGTTGAAAATTATTTGTTCTTCATTCATCAGTAATATATCTTTGTTTTACAAACTATTGAAACAGCATTATATATATATATAAACATATTAATTAATTATAACATTAAAAATCTATTTTAAAGGAAATGAATAAAAGATGATAAACTTAATGCGCCATAATAACAACATAAATAACCTTATAATCCCTAAAGGAAAATTTTGTAGTTTATGCCCTCATTATCAGAGTAATAAATGTTATGCTATACCATCGATGCCGTCATATTGTACGATACAAACAGCAGAAAATTATAATGTTTGTGGAGTTTATCTTGAACGTTCAAGATTAGCTAATGAAGGGTGGAAGTTTAGGTAAGTAGTTGAATATACTATAGAGAATGGCAGATACTTAAATAACAAGACGTAACACCCTAATGTGGCTGCACATCGGCAATACCGGTGAACGTTTATTTGCACTTACTAGAATAATTCAATTATTTACTCCATAAATTGTACAAGTAACTATAATATAATTATTTCAATAAATTTTGTAAAACAAGAATTGACCTTAAGTCTTTGAAAAGGTTCATACATTTTTACATATTATAGAATTTCATTATACTGTTGATGAAGAACGTTTAGAAAGATTAATATTAAAGTATTACGAATACTTGTAAAGAGAGAAAATATTTTATAAGAGGAGAAGAATAGTTATGAAAAAAGAAGACTTTATTAACTTATTTAATCAGAAGAATAAAGAAATTAGTTTTGATAATTTTGATAAAGACAAAGAAGCTTCAAATTTAGCAAAACTATATCAAGAATGTGCAGAATTTAAGAGATATACATTCATAGATTTCATTAACTATGGTGGCTCTAGTGTGGTGTTTCTTGTTACTCGCGATGGAGATGATTTCTCAACAGCACTGAAAATTGCACGTGTGTCTCTATTTGAAAATGATAACGAAATGGTTTTTGCATCAGAAGAAATTGATGCATTGAAAGATTTATCACATGAAAACCTTGTGCGGTTATTTGAAATAGTAGAGCATCATAAATATGGAGTAATTGCAATTTGTACATCTTACATTAACAATTCTTTGGATTTAGATAAAGCACTTACATCAATGCTTAATTCTTTTAATAATTATAACCATGAAGAAGAGTATGATGATACAGTGTTCTTGAGTGAAGTTGGAGAAGATAAATATAAAGCAGTATCTCCCCGTCAACTAGTCAAAGCATGTGACTCGTTGTTGTTGTGGATTTATGGGATAGCAAATGCAATTAATTATATGCATAGTAATGATTATTTTCATATGGATATAAAACCGGCAAATATTTTAATTATGGAAGAAGAAAAAAATGGAAAAAAGATTGAGATTCCTTTCTTAACTGACATGGGATCTTGTGTTAAAAAAAATACAGAAAAAGAAAGAATACATTTTACATGGGCATATGCACATCCGGATTTGGCAGATGTTTCAAGTCATGTTGGCAGTTTTTCACCTGAAGCAGTACGTGTTTCTGCAAAAATAAGGCATCCAGAAAAACTTGTTAATTATGATTTATACGCACTTGGAAAAACAATGCAACAGTTACTTGCTTTATTAGAAAATCATTTTGGAAAATTTTGTTATTCAAATTACACATTTCGTTACCTACACTTAATATCGGCGTTACTATTAGACGGAGAGAACCCATCTGCAATTCATGATGTCAGTAGAAAACATGGTATTTATTTCATTACAGCAGTACCACAAGGTCATACAATTCATTTGCTATCTGAAATGAAAATTATTAATGCCAATGTATTAGTTGAATGCTTAAAAAGGTATTTTACAAGCTATTCTATATGCGATCTTGCTGAAGAGTTTTCTAAGCACTTAAAAAATACTGTTAACAATACAATAAATGAAAATGTACCACTTACTGATAGAGTAAAAGCAATTTTTAATCATCCTACTATGCGCCGATTGCGAAATGAATCACAATTAGGATTAGCTATAAATATTTATCCAGGAGCAAGCCATAATAGATGGAGTCATTCGTTAGGTGTATATCAAATAACAATTAAATATTATGAATCATTATTATCAGATACAGAAAATCCTTTGTTAAGAATTTGCATTACCAAAAATGATATAGACCATGCACTTTTAGCAGCAATTTTACATGATTTAGGTCAAACATCATTAGGTCATGATTTTGAAAAAGTAATTCCAAAGCTTAAACACACAAAATACCTTGATAGACTTCTTAATGAAGATACATCAGAAGGAACATTATTATCTGTGATTAATGAACATTGGAATAACATTGATATAAAAAGGATTTCAGCAATATTGAATGGAAAAACAAGTACTCCAACAGATGCAATTGCGTCAGACATCATTAATGGGGCTATTGATGCTGATAAGATGGATTATATTAAACGTGATTCTTATTATTGTGGCGTAGCATATGGCAGTGGTGTAGATTTTGAAAGATTAATTTCATCACTTACTATTGTTGAAGATAGGCGTAGTCTTAGGTTAGCTTATTATGAAAAAGGGAGAACAGCAATATCATCATTACTAATAGCTCGATATCAACTGTACGGAGCAATATATTGGCATCATTCTTTTAGGTGTTTAATTGCAATGTTTTCTTATTCATTGTTAATGATGATAAAAAATATTAACTCCGGTAATATTCAAGATTTGACTGAAGATATTATATATGAACTTTATTATCAAAGAGTAATATGTAAAAAACCATGGAATGATTGTTTCAAAGATATGATAGCTAATGTTGTCACTCACATAAAACCAGAAAAATTATCAAAAGAAATAAAAAGCATAATTGAAGCAAATGGTGTTTTCGATGATACTGGGCTTGATTTTATACATAGGTTTACTGATAGTGAAGGAAGGAAATTAATAGAAGATATAGTGAACAGAAGACTATATAAAAGAATTTATTCAAAAAGTCTTAAGGGAACAGATGATCAAAATTTAGATAATATTATTAAAGATAAAATTGAAACCTCTTTTATATTGCAAAAGAAATTATTACAGGAAATCGAAGAAAGCTTAAAGATAAGATCTGAAAGAATAACTGTTATTGATGTAAAAATGCAAAAAGATGTTATTGATTTGCATAATGTAATTGATTCAAAAATATTTGTTATTATTGATTATCCTCAAAAGGTGATAAATCCTGGAAGAATGTGGCCAAAAGAGGTTGGAGATACATCAAGAAAACACATGATTCAAAATTATGATGATAGCGTAGAATTACTAAATTCGTCAAATAATCTACTTCAAAGTTTAGCAACGCTTCGCGTATTTTCAGAACCGGAATTTTTCAAGATAATTTCCAGATATCTCTTACCTGATCAAATTGAACAGTGTATTCGTAGTGTTATAGATATTTGAAAATGAATAATTAATTAATCATAATTGAATTTAATATTAAATTGACGTGAACCCGTGATTGCAAACACATTGAACATCAAGTAAAACAGAAAGCAAAGGAGATGTTCAAAATGTCAAAGAGATACGACCCAGCATACAAGTTGGAAGTATGCAAAACAATCGACAGCGGCATGGCAACGGTATCGGAAATGAGTAAAGAAATAGATATCAGTGTAAATACGCTGTATACCTGGATGAAACGATACTGTGAGAACCGCGTAAAACCCTTTGTAGGGAGCGGACGCATCCTGCCGGAGAACGAGGAAATGGTGCGTCTCCGGAAAGAGAACAGAGATTTAAAGGAAGAAAACGAAATACTAAAAAAGGCAGCAGCTTACTTCGCAAAGCACCAAAAGTAGAAAGGTACAAGTTTATCAAAGCTGTGTCAAATGACGCGGAAAAAGGGCTGCGAGTCGCGAAGCTATGCAATGCGAGCTGCTAGGAGTAAAACGAAGCGGTGTCGGTGGTAGGATGATTTTGCCGGAAAAAAGTGCTTGATTTTTGCACCTACACACCCTTCTTCCCTCTAGACGCAAAAACAAAAATGTGATAAAATAACCGGAACATAGAGGTATAATTAAGCGCGATTTATGACAAGTACAGAGACCGTTCTGTGTAATCAAATACCTTCGTCAAGACAGATAAGCCCTTCTGTGTCTTGTTCGCGTGTCTTATAATAGTAAAAATGTAACGGAGTTTTTGTTTGATAGGATTATTACAAAGCAGCTTAATAGATGCATATTCATTTTACTTCTTACTTGCAATTGCAATAGTTTATTTAGTGTTTTATCTAATTCATCCTATAGTTGTACCCAAAGACGGTGCTAATAAAGAAAAATGCAATATCAACATAAGTTCTAAACCTATAATTCGTGAAAAAATAAAGTTAATAACTTGGGTATGCATTTTATTTGTTGCATTTGTGATAATTGGGTATTATTTTGCACATAA
>Ga0123356_10002718_pt1 | contig 18806 bp, 16 predicted proteins | sample TergutEmb28metaG_2_FD_92546 | JGI IMG/M metagenome (GOLD analysis project Ga0123356, IMG submission 92546) | Embiratermes neotenicus P3 segment gut microbial communities from Petit-Saut dam, French Guiana - Emb289 P3 | ecosystem: Host-associated > Arthropoda: Insects > Digestive system > Gut ...
GTTGCCGGAGGATGTGGACGGCATCGTGCTCTGGACAAAAAACGCCGCCCCGCTATTGCCGAAACTGTCGGCGCTGGACAGCTATTCGTATTATTTCCAATACACGATCACGCCGTATCACTCGGACATTGAAAGCGGCCTAGCGGACAAAAAAACCACGGTCATCCCTGCTTTTTTAGAGCTTGCGAAGCAAATAGGATCGAAGCGCATGATTTGGCGATACGACCCGATTGTCATCACGCCGCGATATAGCTACAATTATCACGTTACAGCGTTTACGAAGTTGTGTGAGTTGCTGGCCGGAAGCGCCGAAAAATGTGTCATCAGCTTTGCGATTGCGTATAAATCTGTCGCGAAGAATTTTGCGGGAATCGGTCATGCAGAATTGAGCGCTGAAAATAAAACCCGGCTTGCGCAGGCTTTGTTGGTTATAGCAAAAGAGCACGGAATCACGCTCTGCGCTTGTTGCGAGCTGCCCGGGCTATACGAACTCGGCGTACAGTCTATATCCTGTGTTGACGCAAGTCTGTTCGGCGTGAGCGCGCTCCGCGATAAAAATCAACGCGAAGGCTGCAACTGTGCCGTCAGCGTTGATATCGGCGCTTACAACAGCTGCGGCAATGGCTGCGTTTATTGCTACGCGAATCATAGCGCGGCCTCCGTTGCGGCGAATATGCGCTGTCATGATCCTGCGGGGGAATTTTTGCTTGGGGAGAAGCTATGACACGCCAAGAGTTGATCGATCACTGCCTGACTTACCCCGGCGCATATGAGGACTACCCCTTCAAGATCACCCCTGACTGCGCCGCCATGCGCCACCGCGCCAGCAGAAAGTGCTTCGCCTTCATCTATGAACGCAAGGACGGCCCGCATGCGCACCTGAAACTTCCGCCGATGGAGGCCGATTATGCGCGAGGCGTTTGAGGATGCGCTGCCGGGACAAGACAACTGGCTGACTGTGCGCTTGGGCGGCGATGTCCCGGAGGAAGAGCTCAAGCGAATGGTCGGACTCAGCTTTACACTAACAGGGCCGAAAAAGGCACTATGACATCAGCTCCCGCGAATTCTCTTTCAGCAAATCAAAGCATTTGACAAATCTCTCATCGCTGCGGATTAAATCAAATTCCGGCTTCATCAGATGGTCTTCCCATAAAATCCATGGCAGATTGCGCGGCGTCGGCCAGGGGTAATAGTTGTTGCCCGTTTCGGTGACCTTGTCCATCTGTTCAATGTGATCCATGGAATCCCGCGTGGCCAGCTCCACACTGGCCAATGCGTTTTCAGCGTCGCCCGCTTCGCAGTACATTTCCGCGATGCAGACATGATGAAAAGCGTTGCCGATGCCGCATTCCTCTTCGCCGCTGATATCAATTGTCAGGGCTTCGATTTGCATGATGGCTTTCGACCACTTGATCTTTTTCTGAATATCCAGTTTGCCCTTGTGGTGTTCGGCTTTGTGGATGTATTCCCCGATGAAATCGCAGAACATAATCGAAAAGCGTTCGATGCGCCAGACCTGGTCTTTCAGCCACTCCTCGCCCTCCAGCACATACTTCATCGTCAGCTCCTGCGTGTAATAGGCATCCTTGGGCAAGGAATACACGATCTTTTTCGCCTGTTCTTTCATGTCCCACTTAGCGTATTGCCGGATCAGCTGATACTCGACCCACAGCATTGTACTCTGGTCCGTGCAGTATTCCATGATTCTCTCGCCGATGGCGATGATCTCATCTTTGTGGCTGTCGGCGTTGTCTGTGCACAATGCCTGTATCAGATGACTTTGTAGATAATAGTTTACCGGGTATTCCTTCACGGCGCGGCGCGCCATTTCAACCGCGCCGCCTGCGTTGCCCACGTTGAGCAAATGACAGATATCGCGCCTGTATTCCTTCGCTTTCTCCTCGCCCGCAATCTGCTGCGTGCCCAGCAGCTCGTCGACTGTCACTTTGAAGAATACCGCAATATGCGGCAGAATTTCGATGTCGGGGTAGTTCACGCCGGTCTCCCAGCGGCTGACGGACTGCGGCGACACGTGGAAGATGTCCGCGATTTGCTCCTGCGTCAAATCATGGGCGCGGCGCAGTTCTTTGAATTTCGCGCTGAAATACATTTCATTTACCTCGCTTTGTTTTTGTTGCTGATATTATATGCCGCCTGCCGTCTCGCGTCAAGCACTCATTCCGAGAGAGTTTATCAAGCAAAACGAGAGCGCATGGGACATCCCACCCCACGCATAGACATGCAGCGGGGTGATTTTTATGCCAGAAAATAGCCGCGAACCGGACAACACACTAACCATGGAAATCAACGGTACAAAGTATGTCATCAATGAATATTTTGATGGCGAAAATACAATCAATGACATCATCGCAAAACGAGTAATGAGTGATCTGGACCAAACAAGCTCGAACCCTGAAATCCCTTGATATACTTGCTTTTCAGCGCCAAACGTGGTATAATAGAGGCTGCGAATAATCGTTATTGCCGCTGCCTGGGAAAGGAGTATTTATGCGAAAGCAGCGGGAAATAACAGCAGCAATTTACTGCCGCCTGTCGCGCGACGACGGCGGCGACGCGGAGTCCAACAGCATCGGCAACCAGCGGGATATCCTGCGCAGGTATGCCGCCGAGCACCGGATGATTTTGCGGGATGAGTATATCGATGATGGGTTCAGCGGCACCAGTTTCGAGCGCCCGGATTTCAAGCGCATGATCGCGGACATCGAGGCTGGCAAGATCAACATGGTGTTGTGCAAGGACCTTTCGCGGCTCGGTCGCAACAACGCCATGGTGGCTTACTATACCGAGATGTTCTTCCCGGACCGCGACATCAGGCTCATTGCCTTGAACGACGGCATCGATACCGGGCACGGCGAGAACGAGATTATGGCTTTTAAGAGCGTGATTAATGAATACTATGCGCGGGACATCAGCCGAAAAATTCGCTCATCCATTCGCAGCCAGGCCCTCAAAGGCGCGTTCTGCGGCTCCCACGCGCCGTATGGTTATGTCAAAGATCCCGGAAATAAGCACAAGCTTATCATCGACGAAGAGGCTGCAGCCGTCGTTCGCCGCATGTTTCATATGGCCGTCGAGGGCTTTGGCGTGCACCAGATCGCGCGGGCGCTTACGAACGAGAAAATCCTCATTCCCACCATGTACAAGTACTACCAGCTGGGGTACAAGGCGAACCGGTTCGATGAGGACTACCCCTACGACTGGCGCACGACGACCATCAAACGCATGCTGGAGAGCCGGGTCTATGTGGGCGATATTGTCAACCACAAGTGCGGGAATAAGTCCTTCAAAAACCAGAAGCTTGTGCCCTACCCTGAATCTGAGTGGATCATAGTCGAAGATATGCATGAGCCAATTGTTGGCCGCGATTTGTTTGACAGAGTGCAGCAGCTGATTAAAATCAAGCAGCGCAAGAACTCCCTGGGCATGGAGAACATATTTCTGGGCATCTTAAAGTGCAAAGACTGCGGCGCGAACATGTCGCACCAGGCGTATCAGTGTAAGGATGGCTCCATCGGCGGGCGCTTTGTTTGCAGCCGATACCGTCACAGCAAGGGCAAAGAAGCCGGGGTCAAGAGCTGCACGGCGCATTACACGCCATATGCCAATATTAATGCCGCTGTTTTTGCAAGGCTTCGCGCGCTGATTGCCGCGAATTTGTCCGAGGATGGAGTCCTGCGCCGCATGAAGGCACGGAAGAAAAACGCGAAGCCCAATCAAAAGCTCATCGAAAAGCTCGAGCGTCGCGACGCCGAGCTAGATGGCATTATTCGAACGATCATTGAGCAAAACGCGTTGAGGACGATCACGCCGGTCACGTTCAATAAGCTCTACGATGGCTATATTCAGGAGCAGAATGATATCGCAGGCAAGCTCGCGGTTCTGCATGAAAGCGCAAGCAAAGAAACAACGCAGCAGGATGTGCAGCTATTCTTAGAGCAAATACGCAAGTACAGCGAAGCGAAAGAGCTGACGCGGGAAATGCTGCTGAGCTTGGTTGGCCGGATTGAAGTACATGAGCCTACCGGGGATCGCCGAATGAAGAACAGGGAGCAAGAACTGGTGATTCACTATAGGTTCGCAGGGCAGTTGGAAAGAACACAGCGAAGCGACGGAGCCCCGCCGCAGGCGGTTCCCTAAAATAACGTGACAGACCCCATTGACATCGATAACGAAGGCAACCCGCTCACCCTTATGGATGTCATCAGCATGGACGACACCGTTTCCGACGAAATCGACCTGAAAATCCGAGTGGAGCAGTTGTATGACCTCCTGCACGACATGAAGGAATGCCGCGAGAAAAAAATCATTGTGCTTCGCTACGGGCTTTACGGAAATGACTTCCATACCCAGCGGCAGGTGGCCAAAAAACTGGGGATCAGCCGCAGCTATGTTTCCCGCATCGAAAAAAAAGCCCTGCTCGCGCTGCAAAAGGCGCTGAAGTCTTGAAGCGACGCCGTCGCGGGAGGTAGCCCGCAGCGTTATCAGATTCTGCAAACCCTGCAATATGCTTTTGCTCGTGACTTCCATCGCCAGCCATTTCCCGCCTACATGGACTTTCGTCTTTCGTCTTTCGGGGGCGAGTCGCTTGGGTATCGCGCATGCCAATCCAAATACGGTTCTTCCCAGTGGGTCTATTGTACATCGAATTTTCCTGTTTGTCAAATTCTTGACTTTGGCAGCGCAGGCATGTATAATGATAGGCAGAATCGCAATATGGGAGGCCGTTATGAATATCAGCAATCAAGTCATTTTAATCACGGGCGCAAGCTCCGGCATTGGCCGGGCAACCGCGCTGGCGCTGTCAAAGCACCGCAATAAACTGGCGCTTGCCGCACGCCGGGAGCATCTGCTTGCGCAGGCCGCAGAAGAAATCCGTGGCAACGGCAGCGAATGCATTTTTTTTGCGGGGGACGCCCGCGACGCGTTGTTCGCCGAACGGGTGGTCGCGGAGGCCGTGAAGGCGTACGGGAAAATCGATATCGCCCAGCTCGGCGTCGGCATCGGGCCGCCGTCCAATACGCTCACCGCCGATGTGGATAAGATCATGGCATGCATGGACGCCAATTACCGGACGTTCATCAATTTCTGGGCGCCGCTCATCCGGCAGATGAAAACGCAAAGCGGCGAATGCATGATCTCCAACGTGAACTCCCTCGCGTCCTTTTTCGGCATCCCCATGCAGGGGGATTACGTCGCCGCGAAGGGCGCTGTCCGCCTGTTTATGGAAACGGCAAGGATGGAAATGCGGCATTTTGGCATTAAGCACATCCGTCTGCAAACGATCCATCCCGGTTTTGTGGACACCCTCGCCTGTAAGGACGACGGCATTCCCGAAAACAACCTCATCAGCGAAGAGCAGTGCGCGGAATATATTCTCAAGGGTTATCTGCGCAACAAAAAAGAGAACATGTTCCCGGCGGCGACAGCCTTGCCCGCCCGGCTGGCAAGGCGCGTACTGCCCATGGGGCTTGTCGCCAAGGTGCAGCTTGGCGAATGCCCAAAGGAATGGTGAGCTCTATGAAGAAAATCATACTCATTGTGTTGGCGCTATCATTATTGTTTGGCTGCGCAACTGGAACTGAAGTCATCATAGAAGAAACGACCGCTCCTGCAACAGCTGAAAAGCCGACGGAGCCAACCTTTGCGTGGGAGATGAATAGGAACGCGGCACTCTCCGAACAACTCAGCAACGCTGCGGAAGGCACGGACATCACCGCGGTTGTCGTAGTCAAAAACGGCGCCATCGTCGGCGAATACTACAAAGAAGGCTATAACGAAACAAGCCTCCTCCGCCTGCATTCGTGCACAAAAAGCGTGACCTCGGCGCTTGTTGGCATCGCGTTGGAAGAAGGCCTGATTGAAGACGTCGATACCCCGATCTCGGACTATTTTCCGCAGATTATAGGCAACAAATATCAAGAGGAAATTACTATACGGCACCTGCTGGAGCAAACAGCGGGGATCGAATGGCCCGAATGGGGAACGGGCGGGACAATGTGGCTTTCGTTCGTGCTCTCCGAAAATTGGGTGGACTATGTTCTATCGCGGCCTATGGCGGCAAAACCAGGCGCCGTATTCAATTATTCCACAGGCAATACGCACTTACTCAGCGCTATTTTGGATCAAGTAGATGACGATGCGCTGGCCTTTGCCGATGGCCGCCTTTTCGCGCCGCTGGGCATTGAGAATTACGAGTTCAATTCTGACCCGCAAGGGATTATCGATGGTGGCAGCGGGCTTTCACTGACCGCCCGGGACGCCGCGAAATTCGGTCAGCTATTTTTACAGAACGGCAAGTGGAATGGCCGGCAAATCGTTCCGGCCGCCTGGGTGGGGGAATCCACGCGCCCCCACGCGGCAGGATACAACCGCTACGGCAAATACGGCTACCAATGGTTCGTCAAGCAGTTTGGCGAATACGACGCCTACTACGCCGTGGGCCATGGAGGGCAGTATATCATCGTGGTACCGGCATTGGAACTTGTCACGGCAATCAACTCCCGTACCTTCGGGAATATTTATACTCCGCAGACGATCTTTCAGGAGTATATACTGGCGGCGTGCAAATAGGTGTTGGCTATTCCTCGCGCAATGAATCGTCTTCCGTTTGCATTTGATCGCCAACGACGGCTTCGTCGCTTGCCCGCTCTTTCGCCTTGCGCTTTTTCTCGTACTGCCGGTAGGCAAACATTGCGGCCAAGCTCACTACCGTGGTCACGCCGAAAATGATCGCGGCCATTTTATAGTCCTGCTCGACGAGCTTCGCGCCGCACCAGGTGGACGTTACGATGGCAGGAATGCGCGCAATGCTCGTAATCAGCATAAACAGGCTCTTTTTCATGGGCGTGAATGCAATCAGATAGGTGATCAGATCCTTCGGCGTTCCAGGAATCAAATAAATAAAGAAGAGCGTCGTGCCAAGCTTTTTGTTGTCTTTTAGGAAGGCATACGACTCGATCTTCTCCTTGGACACAAACAGATACAGCAACTTTACGCCGAAAATTTTCATCAAAAGCAAGATAACTAGCGAGCCGATGAAAGTGCCCAGCATGCAGTAAAGCAACCCGCCCCAGGTACCGAACGCATACCCGGAGCCGATTTCCAGCGGTTCGGCCGGAATGATTTTTATCACGGTTTGGAACGCGCGTATGGCCACGAAGACGATCTTCGACCAGATGCCGAATTGGTCCAGCCAGGCCTTCACCTCCACCGGATCGCTGAAAAACACGAGCAATTGCCTGCCGAAGAAATAGTAGATCGCGGCGAAGCCGGCACCGGCAATCGCCATGCCCGCAATCGCCAGGATTTTTAATGTTTTCGCATAATTTTTTTCGGGCATAGTATACCTTTTCTAATAAATGTATGGCATCGGGCAAAGGCCGTTGTTGTACCGCTCAAACAGGTATGCCATTCTTCCGTGGTACCCTGGCTTCCAGGGCTTATATTTCCCGTTGAAGTGCACGATGACGGTATTGGCCTCCACCCAGGCAAGGTCGATCTTGCGGCGGAAATGCCGCAGGATTTTTTCGTCCAGGTTATAATAGCATGGGTCAACCATCAGGGTTCTTTGGTGGTATAGGCAATTGATCACGTCCTGGTCGGCAAGATAGAGCTTTTTCGCGTTGATTTTAATGAACTCAAAAATATCGTCCGTCGTAATGCCGCATTCCCGCAGCGCCTTGATGTCCATCATCATCACGCCGGCGTTGACGTACTTGTATTTCAGGGGTATCTTCAGCCGCCGCAGGTTGAACCGCTCCCACCAGCCGAAAATATGCGTCGCGCCCGCGATGAGGTTGTCCATAAAATCAATGCCATAAAACGGGCGCAGTGGATTGATGATCACGGCGTCCGGGTCGATGTATAGCACGCGCTCCACGCCGGCGGGCAGGAAATCGAACGCCAGCAGACGGTAATAGGTTTCCTTCGAGGTTCTGGGGAGCATGGGCGCGCCTTCCAGCATGGAATCCGGCACCAATACCGGCACCACAGCGCAGCGCGCCCGGTCTACGGCGGCGGCGATTTTTTCGAAGTCGCTGTCCGTCAAAGAGGAGTGCGCCACATAAAGCGTAAAGGCTTCCCCTGGGTTTGACTGCATCATGGAGTGCAGCAGGACGGTGAGCGGAGGCACATAACCGGAGTTCAGCGTTACCAAAATATTCATCATCGCGCGTTTCCCCCTTGTGTTTGTAATCTACATCATCCCCGAAGACCTTTTGCATTATAACACATACATGTCCCTTTTACAACCATTTTTTCAAAATGCTGATTACAGCTTGATATCTTCCGCCATGGCGTTCCATAAGTTCGCCGCGGCGTCTGAAGGCATGCGCCAGTTTCCCCGAGGGGAAAGGCTCACGCTGCCCACACGGGGGCCGTCCGGCAGGCAGGAGCGTTTGAACTGGTGCGCGAAAAACCGCCGCAAAAACAAGACGAGCCAATCCTTGAGCTGGGCCGGGGCATATTCCCCATGGAAGGCCCGCGCGGCCATGAAGTACAGCTTCGCGGGCGCGAAGCCGAACCGGAAAAAGTGATAAAGATAAAAATCATGCACGTCGTAGCTGCCGATTTGCTCCTCGGTTTTCTGTGAAATCTGGCCGCTCTCGTCGGCTGGCAGCAACTCTGGGCTGATGGGGGTATTCAATACCCGGCGCAGTGCCATTCTGGCGCTGTCGCCGTGCTCTTCCCTGGCCACGAAGGCAATCAAATGCTTCACCAGGGTTTTCGGCACGCCGCTATTGGGATTGTACATGCTCATGTGATCGCCGTTATAGGTGCACCAGCCCAGGGCCAGCTCGCTGAGAGTGCCGGTACCCAGCAGCAGCGCGTTTTCTTTGTTGGCCAAATCCATGAGGATTTGCGTGCGCTCCCGGGCCTGGATATTTTCATAGGTTGCGTCGTGAATCTGCGGGTCGTGCCCGATGTCGCGCATATGCAGCCCGCACGCCGGGCGGATGTCGATTTCCCGCAGTGTAAAGCCCAGGGCCCTAACCAATTCGTCCACGGTTTGGCGGGTATGGAAACTCGTGCCGTAGCCCGGAAGGGTGACGCCAAGCACGCGTTTTGCGTCAAGGCCGAGGCTTTTGCAGGCTCGCAGGGCCACCAGCAGCGCCAATGTGGAATCGAGCCCCCCGGAAACGCCGAGAATCATCCCCTTCATGCCGGTGTGCCGCATGCGTTTGATTAGCCCCGCCATCTGGATATCCAAAACTTCCTGGCAGCGCTCGTGCCGCAGCGCCGGGTTCTCCGGCACAAACGGCCGCGGCGCGAACACGCGGTCGATTTTGGCTTCATTCAGCTTGGGCAGAGGATCGCACGTAATTACAGGCATTTTTTCCGGCTGTAGTGAATTCCACGCGGGATCAAAACGCCGCTCCGCCCGCAATAGTTCCACATCAACGCAAGCGTAAATCGCGGCGCCCTCCTGGGCGAAACGCGGGCCTACGGCCAGCGCATGCCCGTTTTCGGCAATCACGCACGCGCCGGAATGAACCGCGTCCGTTGTGCTCTCCCCGGGGCCGGCATTGGCCAGCACATACCCGGCATGGAGCCGCGCGCTCTGCTGGACGATGAAATCCCGGCGATATGCATGGCCTCCCGCCTGTTCCGCGATGGCGCAGGGATTCAGGATGATCTCCGCGCCCCGCAAGGCCATCTGTATGGAGGGAGGGGAGGGGCCGAACAGATCGCTGCCAATTTCAATCGCAAAAGAAACTTCCCCGCTTTGAAACAGCGCGCGGCCAAAGGGCGCTTCCCGGCCAAAGATGGTGATTATTGCCTGTTCGCCTTGATATGCCGCGAACCAGCGCGCCTCCTCGCCGGAGAAATATTCCTTGGGCACAAGGCCCAGCAGGTTGCCGGATTGCATCACGGCGGCACAGTTGTATAGCCGCCCCAGCGCCCGCACCGGCAGGCTTACGACGACTAGCATGGCGGAATCCCTGTTTTTTTCCAGCAGCCAAAGCAGCGCTGCCTCGCAGGCGTTGAGCAAAGCGCTTTGCCGGAAGAGATCGCCGCATGTGCCGCCGGAAAGGCAAAGCTCCGGCAGAACGAGGGCCTGCGCGCCCTTCGCCCGCGCGCGTTCAATGGCGGCCAGCGCATGCCGTGCGTTTTCCGCGGGGTTACCGACGGCCACGGGAATCGAAGCCGCTCCAATTTTTCGGTAGCCGTAATCGGACATAGCAAGCATCCCTTCTCGCATAGATTTAAGAATGTACAACAAACACGATATGCGGCATGTCGATTCCTCGATAATGCTTGGTAAATCTGTGCCGCGCCAGCATCCCATTGCGGATCGCCACGTTGATGGAAGGCAGGTTGGTGTCCCGCACGATGGAGCAAACCTTGTTGAAGCCGAACCGCTCAAACGCGTATGTTTTGCATGCCGCAGCCGCTTCGATTGCATAGCCGTTGCCCCAATGCGCGCGGTTGAACAGGTAGCCGATTTCAGGCAGCCGCCTGCCGTCAACCACTTGCCATGTGATGCCCGCCTGGCCAATCATCTCGCCGCTTTCTTTGAGCACAACAGCCCATAGGCCAAAGCCGTCTTTTTTATAGCGCTCAAGCTGTTTCTCCAACCAGGCCTGGGTTTCCTCGCCGCCGAGCGCGCCTTCGTAGGCATACATTGTCTCTCCATCCTGCAAGATCGCCGCAAGCGCGGGATAGTCCTCTTGCGTCATCTCGCGCAGAATCAGCCGCGGCGTTTCTAGGATCATAAAATCACTCCAAGGAGTTATCATGTCAATCCTGACATCCATCCAGGAATCCCTCGGCGCGTTCATATGGGGTCCCCCGATGCTCGCGGTGTTCCTGTTCACAGGCGCGCTATTTACTTTTCGCAGTGGCTTATTCTCGTTTCGAAGGCTTCCCCTGTGGCTGAATGTTACGTTCGGCTCGCTTTTTCGTAAGCAACCAAAAACGGAAGAAGGCTCGATTTCACAATGGCAAGCGCTGACTTCCGCGTTGGCCGCATGCCTTGGCACGGGCAATATCGTCGGCGTGGCTACGGCATTGCAGCTGGGCGGGCCGGGGACAGTGCTCTGGATGTGGGTTTCCGCCGCCCTTGGTATGATGACCTGCTGCGCGGAAAATATCCTGGGCATCAAGTACCGCTGGCGTACAAAAGAAGGAGCCTGGATGGGCGGGCCCATGGCCTACCTCGAACGCGGACTCAAATCGAAAAGCCTCGCGGGTATTTACGCCGTGCTGCTGAGCCTTGCCTCCTTCGGCATCGGCAACATGACCCAGGCCAATGCCATTGCCGGGGCCGCGCGGCAAAGCCTGCGCCTGCCAGCGCTTGCCACAGGCCTCATCATGGCGGCGCTTGTTGCGCTGGTGATTTTCGGCGGGGTCACGCGCATCGCGAAAGTTACGGAGAAAATCATCCCCGCCATGACCATCATCTTCCTCATCGCCTGCGGGATTGTCATCGCGAAACATCGCGGCAGGTTACCCGGTGTGCTTGCCTTGATTCTAACGGAAGCGTTCAAGATAAAATCAGTTGCGGGCTTTGGGATGTTCAAAGCCATGCGCTTCGGCATACCCAGGGGCGTGTTCTCGAATGAGGCGGGCCTTGGTTCTTCGGCAGTCATCCACGCCGCCGCAGACGTGGAAGAACCAGCTGTGCAGGGCATGTGGGGCATTGCCGAGGTGTTCATTGATACGCTGCTCATGTGTACCGTAACGGCGCTGACATTCCTGTGCGCCGGCGCTTGGAAGCCAAGCGGGCCCACCGGCGTGGAGCTTGCGGGCCTTTCGTTTTCCGGCGTGTTCGGCGCGTGGGGTACGCACTTTATCTCGTTTTCCATTATCCTATTTGCCTTCGCCACCCTCACCGGCTGGAGTTTTTACGGCGAGCAGGGCGTCCGTTATCTCTTTGGCGAAAAAGGCGCGAATGCTTATCGCATATACTTCATCGCCGCGATCGTCCTGGGCTGCACGCTGCGGCTTGAAACTGTGTGGGGCGTTTCGGATATCCTCAACGGCCTCATGGCAATCCCCAATTTGATTGGCGTGCTGGCACTGAGCGGTGTTGTGATCCGTGAAATGCGAAGATACGAAAATTTGCGTCCCTGACTTAAAAATCTAATGATGTTTCCGCTTGCAACGATTGGCCGTCTTTCCCGATAATCTCCAGCAGGCCGGAACCAGGGTAGCCACCCGAGACACCGTCATCGTGATGCACCAGTTCGTACAGCGAATAGCGATACGTCAAACCGCTTTCGCCAACCACCTCGCCGAACAATTCCACGGGCGCGCCAAGCTTCAACTCCACCGTATGGTCCAGCTCCAGCGCGACGTTCTGCATGGGCCGCGAGAACAGCTCTTTTTCGCCCTGTATGGCATACACCCGGGCGGAGACCTGCTTATCCCCAAACGGTAGCATGGATTCGTCGAGCTTCAGCGTCTCATTCAGATGAAAATCCATCGGCCCGCCGCCGCTCATGAACGTGTATTCCCCCATGCTCCCATAGATGCCAAATACCTGCCACCCGCTGGCAAATTGAGTAATGCTCGTCGCAATCGACTCGCTCCTGAATGCATTGCCGTCCTTGAGCATGATGAAATACTCTGTTTTCCCCGCTTCCATGGGGATGGCAAGTTCGCCGGTGAACGCGCCGTTGTTGCGCGTCATTTGAACGATTTGATCTCCCATCACGAGTTGCGCCGTCGTATTCTCCGTGAATTCCTTGGGGTAGGCCGTAACGGCAAGCACGACTTCAAAGCGTTGCGCGTCCGGCGCGCGCAGCGTTTCTTTTACGCTGGCGAATAGGCGCCCCTGCTTCGCGACTTCTTCGCCCACGCGCTCGGCCAAATAATCGGGGCTGAATCCGCCGTAATAATCATAGCCGCCGCTATAATTGAGCTGTATGCTTTCAATCGCGCGGGTGATCACATAGACCCCCGCGATCCCCAGCACAAGGCCCGCGGCCAGAAAAAAGCTAACAATTCTTTGGAATCTTGTCATACACTCACCTGCTCTTTTTCTTGAACGATTTCCCGGTCAATATACTTCACCACGATCTTACTAGCCTTGGTTTTGATTTTCAGCACATTGCCTTCCAACAAAATTTCCGCGCCCTCGCCCGCGTCCACGCTCTCATAGCCCTTGGGCAAGTAGATTTCAGTGTACAAATCATGACCTGAGGGCTCATACTTCATGAGAAAGATGTTTTTCTCTTCCATCACATGGAAGCACTTCAAAACGCCGTTCACAGCCATGGGGAACGGGCGAGAAATCACCCGGATGATGGGCTTGTCGTAAAAGCCGTCCTGGTATGTAAAATATGTGTTGCCCCAATTGTAGGAGTCGAATTTGTCCATCAAAAATTTGATGTGCGGGAAGAAGCTTTCGCCCTCGCCGCCGCCGCCCCATTCGCCCACCAGCGCCGGAATTCCCTGGTGTTCTTGCGCAATGCGGTACTGATCATACATAAAACCCGCCCGCTCGCTGCTGGCGAATTCGTAGGCCGGGGTGTCCACCGTGAAGTCGTAGGCATGGGGCGTGTACAGCACCTGCTCGCCCTCGGGCAGCACAAAGCTCGGGACAATGCCAAGATTCGCGAAGTAGTTTTGCTCCACGATGATCAAGCCGTTGGGCGTGATCTCCCGGATGGCTTTGCTCATGCGCGCTACAAATGGCGCATAAAGCTTGGTCTCGAATTCCCGCGTAAGCTTCGTCGCCTTTGCGCCGGTGATCTTGCGCATGGAAGCCTCGTTCATGGCGTGGTCGAGCATATAGCCGTCCTTTTTTAGCAGCGCCTTCAGGAACCGGATACGCTTAACCGTCGGGCTGACAGCGAATACCCGCAGGCCTTTTTTAACAAGCGCGCGAAAAATTTCGCCGCCGAGCTTGCCCGGGTGCGGCTCGTTCATCAGGTCGAAGCCGAACAGCGCGGGGGAATCGCCGTAGCGCCGGGCCAGCATTTGCCAGAGCTCGGCGTAGTGGTCCTGCAACCCCTTGCTGGTTGCGGGTACAGTTGCGTTGTTCCAGAAGTTTTCGAAACAAGCGTGCACGGCCTTGTCCCAGAAATATCCTTCCGCCCAAACCTTTCTTGTTTTGCCACGCTTATAGCCATTCGTCAGGCAGGCCCAGGCGGGCGCGCCGTTGCCGACACCATCTTCAAAGGCGGCGTATAAATCCTGGTGCATGTCGAAAAATATATACATCCCGGTCCGCGCGGCCATGTCGAAAATCCGGTCGACCTCTTGTAAGATGGCTTCGTCGTATTGCCCCGGCTCCGGCTCGTAATACGACCATTGAATGCCCAGCCTAAGCAAACGAAAGCCAAGCGCCTTGCTGTGCCGGAAGAATTCCTCGTCCAGCCAGCCAAGCTTATCCAGCGGCGTAATCTTCTTTTCGACGTTTTCGTCACACTTGAGATTTACACCCCGCAATATGTGCTCGCGCCCCTGTTCGTCCACCAGGCGCATCCCCTGTACCGAAATTTTCTGCATGTTCTATCCTCCTTGTACCAAATATTTTATTGCATAATCATAACATATATAATAAAAAAAAGCAAATGAATTTTTGTGCCTTGACATCGCTCCTCTTTTGGGATAAAATATATCATCGAAAGAAATATGCGAGGTATTGCCATGCTGAAAAACATCCAGGCCCTGCAAAAGGACTACGAGGAACTGCTCGCCCGCCCCAACGCCCCAGTCAGGAACTACAATGGCATCTACCGGCGTTACGAGTACCCGGTGCTCACCTGGGGGCATATCCCGCCAAGTTGGCGCTTCGACTTTGATCCTGATAGTAATCCCCACGGCCTTGAACGCCTCGGGGTCAACGCCTGCTTTAACAGTGGAGCCATTTACTTGGATGGGACTTACTATTTGGTCGTGCGGGTGGAAGGCAACGACAGAAAGTCGTTTTTTTCGCTGGCTTCGAGTAAAAGCCCTGTGCAGGACTTCAAATTTTTGCGCCCTCTCGCGTTGCCGGATACCCAACCGGAAGAAGTGAACGTTTACGACATGCGCCTGATCCAACACGAGGACGGCTGGATCTATGGCCTGTTCTGCTCCGAAAGCAAGGACCCGGACGACCCGGACATCAGCGCGGCGTTTGCCGCCTGCGGGATTGTGCGCACCAAAGATTTGATGACATGGGAACGCCTGCCCAATTTAAAATCCCGTTCGCCGCAGCAGCGCAATGTCGTGCTTTTTCCCAAGTTCGTGCAGGGCAAATATGCGCTGCTCACCCGCCCGCAGGATGGATTTATCCAGGCCGGCAGCGGCGGCGGCATCTGCTTCGCCCTGTGCGATGACATCGAAAACCCTGTAATCGAAGAAGAGCGCCTGGTCAGCCCACGGCGATACCACCAGATTACGGAAGGCAAAAACGGCGCGGGGGCCACGCCCATCGAAACGCCCCGGGGCTGGCTGCACATCGCCCATGGCGTGCGCAACACGGCGGCGGGCCTGCGCTATGTGCTCTATGTGTTTGTGACGGACCTAGATGAGCCCTGGCGCGTCACCGCCGAGCCCTCCGGCTATTTCCTTGCTCCATTGGGAAGCGAACGCGTGGGCGATGTGTCCAACGTCGTGTTCAGCAATGGCGCGGCAATCAACGAGAACGGCGAGGTCGCGATCTACTATGCCTCCAGCGACACGCGCCTGCATGTGGCCACCAGCATCCTGGACATCCTGCTGGATTACGCCTTCAACACCCCCGCCGATCCCGGCCGCAGTCCGGACTGCGTACAGCAGCGCATGGAGCTCATCCGTAAAAACGAAGCGCTTTTAGAACACGCGCGCTGGCTTGCGCATGTGCCGGAAGATGATTTTTGGCGCGGGGAGCTGGAAGCCTTCACCCATGACGAACCCGTCCGCACGGACGCTTTTTACAAAAGCCTTGCCTTTGGTACCGGCGGCTTACGCGCGGAAATAGGGGCCGGCAGCAACCGCATGAACCACTACACCGTGGGCCGTGCCACCCAGGGCCTGGCAAATTATTTGAAGAGCGAGTTTCCGGCTACACAGCTAAAAGTCGCTATCGCCTATGATACCCGGCATTGCTCGAAAGAATTCGCCGAACATGCGGCGGATATTCTAGGCGTGAACGGTTGCGAGGTGTATCTCTTCGCGGAACCACGCCCCACGCCCATGCTGAGCTTCGCCGTGCGGGAATTCAAATGCCATGCGGGCATCGTGATCACCGCGTCGCACAATCCCAAGGAATACAACGGCTACAAAGTTTATAATGCCACCGGCGGGCAACTCACGGACGAAGCTTCCGGGCTGGTATTGGCTGAAATTGAGGCTCTTGACATATTTGACAAAACACCAGATATAAAAAACCCCGGCAAGATTATTTTGTTGGATGAAAGCACAGACAAACTTTATTATGCCGCGACGGAACAATGGCTCCCAAGGCGCGAATTATCGAAGCAGCATGGCGATGAGTTAACGCTGCTCTATTCGCCTTTGCACGGCGCGGGGCTGGTCCCGGTGACGACGCTGCTGGAGCGCCTGGGGTATGGCAACGTAACAGTTGTGCCCTGCCAGGCGAAACAGGATGCAGAAGGCTCCTTCCCGCATGCGAAAAAGCCCAACCCGGAGGAGCGCGAAGTCTTTGGCCCGGCAATCGAACTTGCCCGGGATTTGAAGCCTGACATCATTTTCGCGACAGACCCTGATGCTGATAGAATCGGCGTTCTCGCGCAAGATGAAAGCGGCGAATACGTGGTGCTCACCGGTACCCAAACCGGCGCGCTGCTGTGCGATTATTTGATCCAGGCCGCCAAAGAGGCTGGCACGCTGCCTGAAAATGCCGCTGTTGTGACAACAATTGTCACCGGAACGTTGGCAGAACGAATTTGCAAAGCCCATGGCGTGGCTGTTGACCTGGTGCTCACCGGTTTCAAATACATCGGTGAGCGCATGGACGAGTGGAAGGCAAGCGGCGAATATGCCTTTCTCTTCGGCTTTGAGGAAAGCTACGGTTATCTTGCGGGCGACGCCTGCCGCGACAAGGACGCCGTGATATCAGCGGCGCTGCTGGCCGAAATGGCGCTCTTTTACAAGCGGCAGTGCCGCACGCTTTACCAGGCACTTATGGCACTGTACGAGCAATACGGCGCCGTGGCGGAAGTCCTGTACAACGTGGAGGCAAAAGGTGCCGCCGGGCTTTCGCAAATCGCCGGGTGGATGGCGGGCATCCGCAAGAACGCCGACGCCTGCCTGCCGGGTGAGACTGTGGTTGCCGTGGAAGATTATTTGAGCCGCAAGCGCTGCAATCTCATTTCCGGGGAAACAGAAGCGATTACCCTCCCGCAGGCCGACGTGGTCAAACTCTTTTTGGCCGACGGCAGCTGGCTGGTGCTGCGGCCTTCCGGCACGGAGCCCAAAATCAAGCTTTATATCTGCACCGCCGAGGCCTTTGCCCCGGGCGCCCCGCTTGGCATGGCGGAAGCCCGCTGCCATGAACTTCTGGACAAAGCGAAGCGGCTCATGAAATAAGGCCAGACGACATACACTGGGAACACACCTATTATTATTAAAGGAGTGTTCCCATGGACCAAACATACCCGTTCCAGCTCATACCCCTGCCATACGACTATTGCGCACTGGAGCCCTACATCGACGCCGAAACCATGCAGCTGCACCACAACCGCCACCTGAAAACCTATGTGGATAACCTCAATGCCACGCTGGAGCAGGCGCCTGACTACCAAAACTGGACGCTGCGGCAGCTGGTGCAGCATTCCGGCTCGCTGCCCCCGGCGCTGCGCACGCCCGTGCAGCGCAACGCCGGCGGCGTGTTCAACCACGAATTTTTCTTTGCGGGCATGTCCCACGAAGGAGGCCCGCCCGCCGGGCATCTGGCCGGGGCGATTCAAACAAGCTACGGTAACTTCGCGGATTTTTATCACCAGTTCAAAACCCAGGCTCTGGCGGTGTTCGGTTCCGGTTATGCGTGGCTTGCCGCCGACGGAAACGGCCAGCTGCACATTATGACGACCGCCAACCAAGAAACGCCGCTGCACCTGAACCCCCTGATTTGCATCGACGTTTGGGAACATGCGTATTACCTCAAGCACTTCAACCTGCGGGACGACTACATCGACGCCTGGTTCCGCGTGGCGGATTTTGGCGTAGCGTCGCGGCGGTACGAAGGGCGCTAATTTTAACAACGAAAGGCATAAGCCCCGGGAAAACCCGGGGCTAAAAATCATTTGACAAGCCCTTGCGGGAATGCTATAATAAGAGTTACTTCGATTCAGAGGTTTATTTACCATGAATGTGCTGCTCATCAATCCGAATAACGACTTTGCAGCCTCCGTTAAATCAGCGCCGCTTGGTCTGCTTTCCATCGCCACTTATGTGAAAGAGCGCGGTTGCCAAGTACGCACATATGACCGGAATGTGGAAAAAACATCACTGAAAAAAATTGTGGCGGCATGCGAGCCGGACATGGCCGGTATTTCCGTGACATCCTTCCGGCACTTGCGCGACGCGATCACGGTATCCCGCCAATTGCGGCGGAAAGGAATTCCGGTTGTTTGGGGCGGCCACGTCGCGTTCGTCCTTCCCGAGATGATCCTGCAAGAAGGCTGCGCGGATTATGTTATTCCCGAGGAGGGGGAAATAACCCTCCATGAGTTGCTGCGAGCCATGGAAAACAACGATGAGGTCGCGCAAATCAAAGGTATTATTTATCGGGATGCCTCAGGCGCGATTTGCCGCACGCCGCGGCGGGAATTTGCCGATCTGGCTGATTTCCCCGCAATTGACTGGTCGTTTGTCGACCCAAGAGAATATTTTGCCCCGCATGTGCA